>ERZ857951.2120-NODE-2120-length-18375-cov-2.755295_pt1 | contig 18375 bp, 13 predicted proteins | sample MGYA00519759_ERZ857951 | MGnify/ENA primary metagenome ERZ857951 (study PRJEB31778, sample SAMEA3449377) | human gut metagenome | biome: human gut; feature: human-associated habitat; material: faeces | place: United Kingdom | collected 2010/2012 ...
GGCCGTTCGCGAACGGCGGGCCGTCGAAGAACACGAACTCGTTCTGGCTATGGTCGCCGGAAGGGTTGCGTTCAACGGACTTGTTGAAGGTGTCGTCCTTGTCCCAATACTTCAGGACGGTTTCCTCCATGTTGGGGAAACTCGGGTTCGGCGCGACGCTGGCGGTCTCGCCGCCCTCGTTCGCCTTGGGATACACGTGGGAATTGGTGGTTTCGCTCACCATTGCTCTCCTCGATGTCGCATTGCACTGGTCCTACGGGAGCTGGCTATAGCGAACCATTCACGGGAAGAACAGGGATTGAGACGGCCGTTCGCCACACCGGCGGCATATATGCGCCGGCGATGTCCTCGCGGCCGGAACCCTTGTTCCGCCCGGAACGGCCGTCATGGCCATTCCCGCCTACGAGGACGATGATCAGCGGCATGCCCTCAGGCTGCCGACCGCCACCGCGGTACCACCTCGCTTGTCGCTCGCATCCGGCCATCCTAAGACGGCGAAAACTCGCGACCGCTTGTGTTCGGCTGTGACGGGCCGATCCCGTCGGTTCTACTCAGCTTCGTGCCGTCGACGTTCGATCGACCGTCATGAAGCTTTTCTTCCGAAGACTCCCCGCTGATAACGGATCATCGCCTTGACTTCGGTGCATATCCTAGCACGGTGTGTGGCCGACGGAACCGGGGTGTCCGCGAACGCCGTCGGCTCGCGGCCAGGCAATCATGCGAGGCCCGAAATCCGACCATCATGCCGGATGTACGCCGACGCTCAATCGCGCACGATGCTGCCGACGACCCCCGAGACAATGGACATGATGAGAGAGCCGAGCACCGCCCACCAGAACCCGTGCACCAGCACGCCAACACCGAACAGACTGATTGCCAACCATGAGGCGAGCCGCATGAACAGCCAGTTGATGACCAGATACAGCAGCCCGAACGTGAGAATCGAAAACGGCAACGCGATCAGCTGCGTCACCGGCTTGATCGAGGCGTTGATCAGCGCCATGAACAGCGCGAACACTGCGATTCCCAAAATCGGAGGCTGCCCCACCGCGGTCATGCCGGGCAGAAGCACCACCATCACCGCGGCCGCAACCGTCAGCCCCAGCCATCGCATCAGAAAATCCTTCATGGCGCCCATCTTATGCCATCCAAGCCGTCACCGATCGGTTGCGATGTGCCGGTTCGGTGCATTCATCATATGTCGGGCACGATCATCGAGAACGATTGCACTTAAGGGCACAATCGCCGCCTAAAGACCCAGACCACCCTCAGTCGGCTCCGCCGACAGCTCCCGCCAGCAGGAGCCAGCATGCAACTCCAATACGACGTCAGGGCGGAAATCGTCGATTACGTTCCGCGGATTCTTCGGCTACCATGCAAACAGGAGGACGACGATGACTACAAAGGAAACGGCGGCGGCGACCACGACGAAGCAGGCAGCCGCCCGGCAACGGGCGTTCGCGCAACTGGACGCGACCTTCCGCTCAGGAGTCACCCGGCCACTGCGCTGGCGAAAGGCGCAACTCGACGCGATGGCCCGAATGCTGAGGCAGAATGCCACCGTCATCGCCCGTGCGGTACGCGCCGACCTGGGCAAACCCGCCGCGGAGACCGCGCTGATGGAAATCGGGCTGGTGCTCGATGAGATTCGCTTCATCAAGCCACGCCTCGGCAGGTGGGCGGCGCGGCATCCCAAGCCGATGCATTACCTGCTGCAGCCCGCAGTCGGCTGGACAGTCGCCGAGCCGAAAGGCGTGGCGCTCATCATCTCGCCGTGGAACTATCCGGTGCTGCTCAGTTTCGAGCCTATGGCGGACGCGATCGCCGCAGGCAATTGCGTGTGCATGAAACCATCGGAGCTGTCTCCGCACACCAGCGGCGTGATGGCGGACCTCATCGCACGGTACATGGACCCGCAGGCGTTCCTCGTGGTTCAGGGAGGGCAGCAGGAGACGACAAAGCTGCTGGAGCAGCCGTTCAATCACATCTTCTACACCGGCGGAGGAAAAGTCGGTTCGATAGTCATGGCCGCCGCCGCGAAGCATCTCACACCGGTCACTTTGGAGCTCGGAGGCAAGTCGCCGGTGTTCGTCGACCGTACCGCGAACCTCGACGTCGCCGCGCGGCGCATCGCCTGGGGGCGGTTCATCAACGCCGGGCAGACCTGCGTGGCACCCGACTATGTGCTCGCAACGTCCGACGTCATCGAGCCGCTGGCAGGAAAGATCGCCGAGGCCGTCACGCGGTTCTTCGGCTCAGACCCGCAACATTCCGACAGTTTCGGACGCATCATCAACGCCCGGCATTTCGACCGGCTGACTGCGCTGCTACCCGATCCGAAGAGCCCCGCCACCGGACGCACGGTATGCGGGGGCAATACCAGACGCGATGACCTCTACATCGCACCGACCGTGCTATTGGGCGTCAAACCCGATGCGCCGGTGATGCAGGAGGAGATATTCGGCCCGATTCTGCCCATTCTGGAAGTCGCCGACGCGAAAGCCGCAGTGGAATTCATCAACGCCCGGCCACGCCCGCTGGCGGCCTACGCGTTCACGGGCAGCAAGAGGGTACGGCGGATGTTCGAGCGCGAAGTCAGTTGCGGAGCGCTGGGATTCAACCTGCCGCTTGGCCATCTGATCTCCAGTCGGCTGCCGTTCGGCGGCGTGGGAGCTTCGGGCATGGGCTCATATCACGGCAAGGCCGGGTTCCTGGAGTTCAGTCATGTCAAGACCGTGGTCGGCAAGCCCGCGGTGCCGGATACGCTTTCGCTGGTGTATCCGCCGTATGACGGCTTGAAGAAGATACTGATTTCGGCGGTCAGCCATACGCCGAGAGTGCGGTAGCGGGACACGGCGCACCTCCCGCTGGCGGGAGATGACGCGCAGCGCCGGTGGGTGGTGACCATCCCCAGTCGGCTCGGCCGACAGCCCCGCCAGCGGGGGCGTTACAGTGCTCCAGTCGTCTCCGCCGACAGCCCTTCGGGCCCTGCAATTATGGACGGGCTAGGCATGACTGTTCCGCTGGCTCGCTGTCGTTCGCTCTTCGCCTACAGACCGCACCGCTGTTTGCTTGACGGCTCAGCCCGTCAACGGGGGCATAATGGAAAAGCCCCTCGCGATGAGGGGCTTTATCGATGAGTAGGACTTGTTACTTGGCTTCGTTTGTGGTGAGCATGGCCTTGGTGACCTGTTGGTAGAGATCCTCGTAGCCGCCGGGCGTGGAGGCGGGCAGCACGACGGTCTTGGCGTTGTTCGACTCGGACAGCGAGCGCATCACATCAAGGTACTGGTTGAACAGCACGACGTTGTTGACGTCGTTGATGTCCATGCCCACGGCCTGCAGGCTCTTGATCTGGTCGACGATGCCGTTTGCGATCTCACGACGGTAGTTGGCCTGGCCCTCACCCTGGAGTCGGGTCTTCTCGGCGTCCGCAGCGGCCTGCGTCTCGATCTGGATGCGCTGCGCCTCGGCACGCTGGCGGGTGGCCTCCTTCTCACGCTGCGCGGCGTTGATGGAGTCCATCGCGCTCTTGACCTGCGGGCTCGGGTCAATGGCGGTGATCAGCGTCTTGACGACGGTGAAGCCGAAGCGCGCCATCTCGGCGCCGACCGTCTTCTGCACGTCGAAGGCGACGTCGTCCTTGCGGGCGAAGGCGTCATCGAGGCTGAGCGCCGGGATCGCGGAACGCAGCGCGTCCTCCATGTAGCTTCTGAGCTGTCCGGCTGGATCGCGCAGCTCATAGTATGCGGTGGCGACGTTCTCAGGATTGACACGGAACTGCGTCGAAGCGACGACCGTGACGAACACGTTGTCGAGCGTCTTGGTTTCCAGCTGCACGTTCAGCTGGGAGACTCGCATGTTCGTCTTCGTCGAGATGCGGTCGACGAACGGGATCTTGGCGTGGATGCCGGCGAACTGGACCTTATTGTATTTGCCGAACCGTTCGATGATGTATGCCTGCTGTTGCGGCACGATGAAAATCGAGGCGCACAGCACGGCGAGGACGATGACGACGATGACGCCCAATATGATCAGAGCACCCGTCATTCCCACCAGAACACCCATCATTCCTCCTTGCCTGGTGTTGCCGCACCCTACCTCGGGCGCGATGTCTATTCCATCCTATCCGAAAACGACGGGCTTTCAGTGAAAGCTCACATAGAATTCAAGAGTTGTTCGCCGTGTGGCCCTTCTTCGTCTCACCGTACGGGACGGCGGCATGCCCGCGTCTACTCCCCGTATGCGCCGGCTATGGCCCGGTCAAGGTCGGCCATCAGGTCTCCCGCGTCCTCAAGACCGATGGACAGACGAATCAGATCGTCGCTCACACCGGCGGCCTTGCGATACGATTCCGGCACCTCGCGGTGAGTGATGTTCGCGGGGTCGACGATCAGCGACCTTGCGTCGCCGATATTTGGCACGTATGAGAACAGCTTCACGCCGTCGAGGATGCGGCGCACACGGTCCGCGCCGCCTTCCACCTTGAACGAGAGGATCTGGCCGACGCCTCGGGGGAAGTATTTCCCGGCGAGCGCATGATACGGCGAGTCCGGCAACCCTGAATAATTCACCGACACGACATGCGGCGTGCGTTCGAGGTGCCCGGCGATGGCCGTCGCCGTTTCGACCTGGCGGGCGACCCGCTGCGGCAGCGTCTCCAGTCCGATCAGCTGCAGGTATGCGTTGAACGGGCTTTGCACGGCACCGAACGTGCGCAGGTATTTGACGCGGATGCGCCTGATGAACGCTTCGGAGCCAAACGCCCCGGAGAAGCTGCGCCGGTTGCCGTCGATGTCGGCGATGACCTGCTCAGGCCGCGTGAATTGCAGGAAACGGCCGTTCGCCCAGTCGAACCGTCCGGCGTCGACGATCACGCCGCCGATGGCGTTGCCATGCCCGGTGATGCCCTTGGTGGTCGAATGCACAACGATGTCGGCGCCGAATTCGATCGGGCGCAGCAGGTACGGCGTCGGCACGGTGTTGTCGAGAATCAGCGCCAGCCCGTGCCGGTGCGCCAGATCGGCCAGCGGACGAATATCGGTGATGGCGGTGTTCGGGTTGGCGACCGTCTCGGCGAAGATGGCACGGGTTGCGGGACCGATCAGAGACTCGATCTCATGCAGGTCGTTGATGTCCTTGACGAAATCAGCGTGGATGCCGAACTGCGGCAGGAAGTCGCCGAGCGCATCGACTGACGCCCCATACAGGTTCGTCGGCGCGATGATGCGGCCATCGCCCTCCCCCGCGCACATCAGCGCGTATGACACCGCGGCCATGCCCGACGACACCGCCACCGCGCCGACGCCACCCTCCAGGGCGGCGAGCCGGCGTTCGAGCGCATCGACGGTCGGATTGGCGACTCTGGAATACTCGAACCCGGATATCTCACCGGCGGCCAGATCACGGCCACGAGCGGCGTTCTCCAAATCGAAGGCGGCGGAGGCGTAGATGGGCACGCTGACCGCATCGTCGTTGCGGTTCGCATTATACCCGCCATGAACCGCAAGCGTGCTGAAATCAGTCATTTCCAAATCCCTTTCATCCGCATGACCGCCAAAACAACGAACACCGACCGCCATATTTCTTCAAGACACGACAGTGCGGGCGTCATCGCCATGAACGTCGACGCCCGCACGGCCCGCACCGCATGATAGGCACGGTGCGCGACCCTATGCGGCCACTTCCGTCGTCAGCCGGTCGAGCACCTGACCGCTTACGCCGTCGATGTCCAGCGCCTCGAACGCCTTGTCGAAGCCCTGCCCCAGATCCTCGATCAGGTCAGACACGTCCTCGATGCCCACCGACAGACGCACCAGCTCGTCGGTGATGCCCACCTTGAGACGCTCCTCGCGAGGCAGCTCGAAATGCGTCATGCGGCATGGCAGCTCGGCAAGGCTTTCCACCGCGCCCAGACTGACGGCGAGATGGAACACGTGCAGGTTGTCGAGCACGATGGACGGGTCGACCCCCGGCACCACTTCGAAGGACAGCACGCCGCCGAACCCCTTGAGTCCATTCTCGGCGAGCAGACGGTTGCGGTCGCCATACACGCCCGGGTAATGCACGGCCCGAACGAGCGGATGCGCCAGCAGGTATTCCGCCACGGCCTGCGCGTTGCGCTGCTGACACTCCATACGCAGCGCCAACGTCTGGATGCCACGGCGCACGTCGTTGCATTCGGTCGGGGCGAGCACGCCGCCGAACCGGTTCTGCGCGAAGTAGATGCCATTGCCGACCTCATCGTCCAACACCACCACAAGGCCGGCGTTCACCTCGGAATGGCCTGCCAGGTATTTGGTGGCCGAATGGATGACGATATCCGCGCCCAAATCGAGCGGCTGCTGCAGGTACGGGGTGACGAACGTGTTGTCGACGATGGACAGCGCGCCGTATCGGTGCGCGATGGCCGAGATGCGGTTGACGTTGCTGATCTGCAGCAGCGGGTTGGTCAGCGTCTCGAAATATACGGCGCTGGCCGCGCGGCCGCCTCTGTCGCGCCCGCTGATCGCGGCGTCGAGCGCCTCGTAGTCGGCGGTGTCGACGCTGTCGAACTCCAGCCCGCGCTTGGCGAAGTACTCGTTGAACAGCGAATACGTGCCGCCGTAGATGTTCTTGCCGACCACGATGCGGTCCCCGGGTTTGAAGATGGACAGCACCGCGTGAATCGCGGCGAGTCCGGACGCGAACGCGAAGCCGCGAGTCCCGTGCTCCAGCTGGGCGATCTGCTTTTCCAGAAAGTCGCGGGTCGGGTTGCCGCTGCGCGCATAATCCCAGCGGGGCATGGCGTTGACCGATTCGACAGCGTATGTGGATGAGTTGTAGATGGGCGGGTTGACGGCTCCGGTGTTGTTGTCGTTGACCGGCAATCCGTGGACCAGCTGAGTGTTGAACCTCGTCATGAGCACCCCCTGCGGTTTTTCTTGGCGGGTTTCCCGATGAACCCCGCGTGACCCTTATGAAGGTAGTCAGCGGCCGGCGGCCTCGCAACCCGGACGGCATACACATTATTTATAGGATGCTCAAAACCTTTGCAAACACTGGATTTTCACGACTTGCACGGCATCTTTGACGACCGGCAAGAGCCATTTGCGACACGCACGGAATGTTCTGGCGGCAACCAAGGCGCGACTAAGTGCGACATGGCTTCGCGCAGAAACCGACGCTACGACCCATCGGCCATCGTGATGTTCGTCACATCCGTGCCCTGTAGGGCATTTGGCCTCACCCCGGCAGCGGAACCGGGCGATATGCTGGAGTGACGCCGGCGGGATTCACGCGCCGGAGGGACCCAAGCAAAGGAGCTCGCCCATGACCACCGTAGCCATCGTCGGATGCACTCACGCGGGAACGTTCGCCGCCACATCCATTCTCAAGCAGCATCCCGACTGGACGGTCCACGTATTCGAACGCAACGACTCGCTGTCGTTCCTTTCCTGCGGCATCGCGCTGTGGGTCGGCGACCACGTGTCCGATCCGAAGCGCATGTTCTATTCGTCGCCGAAGGCCCTCGCCGAAGCCGGCGCCACGATGCATATGCGCCACGACGTGCTCGATGTGGATGTCGCCGGCAAGGTGTTGCGCGCCCGTGACATGAACACCGGGGAAGTCGGCGAATACCGATACGACAAGCTGGTGATCACCACCGGTTCCGCGCCCGTGGTGCCGCCGATCGACGGGCTGGACGAGGCGCTCGAATCGGGACGCGTGCTGCTGTGCAAGAACTGGGACCATGCGATGGCGATCAAGGAGCGCGCGGGCAGCGCGAAATCGGCCGTCGTGATCGGCGCGGGGTACATCGGCGCGGAGATCGCCGAGCAGTTCAGCGAAATCGGCGTGAAGACCACGCTGGTGGATGCGCTGGACCGCGTGCTGGCGAACAATTTCGACGCGACCATCACCGATGACGTGGAGCAGGCGTTCGACGAGCATGGCGTGACCCTGGCGCTCGGCCAGAAGGTGACGGCGTTCCGGCCGGCGGCCGGCAGCGACGGGATCGAGGGCTCCGGCGTGACCGTGGTCACCGAGAAGGGCGAGTACACGGCTGATGTGGCGATCCTGGGCGCCGGATTCCGCCCGAACACCGCGTTGTTCGCGGATCAGCTGCGTATGCTGAAGAACGGGGCGATCGTCATCGACGACTACATGCGCGCCTCATTGCCGGACAACACGGTGCTCGACGACGTGTTCGCGGCGGGCGACAGCGCCACGGTCCGATACAACCCGACCGGCGCGGACGATTACATCCCGCTCGCCACCAATGCGGTGCGGCAGGGGCTGCTCATCGGCGAGAACATCGTCGCCGCAACGAAGCGGTATCCCGGCACGCAGGCCACCAGCGCAGTGCAGTTGTACGATCTGGCGATGTCCGCCACGGGACTCACCGCCGGCGGCGCGAAACGCCGAGGCATCGCCGCGAAATCGACGACGATCACGCAGGATTACCGCCCCGATTTCATGCTCACCACCACGCCGGTGACGACCACGCTGGTGTGGAGCCCGGTCACCCGGCGCATCCTGGGTGCGCAGTTCCTGTCGAAGCATGACATCTCGCAGGCGGCGAACGTCGTGTCCGTGGCCATTCAGGCGGGGTTCACGATCGATCAGCTCGCCGGCGCCGACCTGTTCTTCCAGCCGAACTTCAGCCAGCCGATCAATTTCGTCGGAGCCGTGGCCATTCAGGCAGTGGCCGAAAGCTGACCCCAATCGTTGACTCGCGCTCAACGCGGACGCGAAAGCCCCGATCATTGGGAAACAGCCATTCCGGTTCTCGTATCCGCGGCTAATGCGAGCACACGATTCGCATCAGCCGCGTGACCTGTTCGGCGGTGCGGGCCACGTTCGCACGGGCGTCGCGCAGCAGCTCATCGAGGCTCGCGGCACCCGGCGCGGCACCGAAGACCGCATCGATGCCGCGCCCGTGCAGACACTCGATGCCGTCGCCGACGTGGCCGGCGATGGCAATCACCGGTTTGCCGTGCCGCTTCGCCACGGAGGCGACCCCGACCGGCGTCTTGCCGAACATGGTCTGCGCGTCAATCGAACCTTCGCCGGTGAACACGATGTCCGCCCATTGCGCGGCGGCATCCAGCCCGGACTGCTCGATCACCAAGTCGATGCCCGGGCGAAAATCGGCGTGCAGCACGGCGAGCAGCGCCATGCCGATGCCGCCCGCCGCCCCGGCTCCGGGATGATCGGCGATGGGCGTGCGGGTACGGTGGTCAGGACGGGAACGGTGGCCAGGAGACGATGATTCAGCCACGGCCGCTTCGACTTTTCCGCCATCGCCATTCCGTTCGGCGGGCACCTGTTCAGCGAGCGCACGTTCGATGACCGACGAGACGTGCCGCAGGGCGCCGTCCAACAGCGTCACGTCTTCGCGACTCGCGCCCTTCTGCGGGCCGAACACCGCGCTGGCGCCCTCGGGGCCGGTCAGCGGATTGGTCACATCGCAGGCGGCGATGACATGCACGTCGCCAAGCCGTCTGTCCAGGCCGCTTAGGTCAACGCGCTCCACTTCGGCGAGCGCCGCCCCGCCCGGCCGCACGTCACGCCCGTCATGGTCAAGCAGCCGCACCCCCAACGCCTGCAGGAGACCGCAGCCCGCGTCGTTGGTGGCGCTGCCGCCGAGCCCGACGATGATCGTCTCGGCGCCGGCGTCGAGCGCGGCCCGGATCAGTTCGCCCGTGCCGTATGACGTCGTGGCCTTCGGGTCGCGTTCGGATGGGCGCAGCAGCGCCAGTCCGCTGGCGGCGGCGGTCTCCACGACCGCGGTGCGGCCGTCGCCGAGCAGCGCGAGCCCGGCCTGCACCGGGCGTCCGAGGGGATCGTGCGCGCCGGCCGTCAGCATCGTGCCGCCGGTGGCGTCGGCCAGCGCCCGCGCGGTTCCCTCTCCCCCGTCAGCCATGGGCAGGCATCGTATTTCGGCGTCGGGGTCACCGCGGCGGATGCCTTCGGCCAGGGCCCGTGCCGCCTCGGCGGCGGTCAGGCTCTCCTTGAAGGAATCAGGCGCACATAGGTATCGCATCGCCGGATCACGCCTGCTATTCGGTGCGCAGCGCGGTGGCCGGGTCCTGCTTGGCGGCCTTGCGCGACGGAATCAGGCCGCCGATAAGGGTGAGCACCATGCTGAGCACCACCAGGATCACCGCTCCGGCCACCGGCAGCGCGGCGTTCACGTCGTTGGTGCCGATGAAATGGTGCAGCACCTGGTTGCCTGGTATGAGCAGCAGCAGCGTCACGCCTATGCCGATCAGGCCGGCGCACAGGCCGATGAGTCCGGTCTCCGCGTTGAACACCTGCGACACATTGCGCTTCGAGGCGCCCATCGCGCGCAGGATGCCGATCTCCTTGGTGCGTTCCAGCACCGAGATGTACGTGATGATGCCGATCATGATCGACGACACCACCAGCGACACGGACACGAACGCGATCAGCACATAGGAGATCACGTTGATGATCGTCGTCACCGAGCTCATCATCAGGCCGACGTAATCGGTGTAGACGATCTTGTCGGCCTTGGGCACGGTCTTGTTGTAGTCGGTGATGGCCTTGGACACGTGGTCCTTGTTCTCGAAGCTGTCGGTGTAGATGTTGATCGTCGAGGGCACGTCCCGGCTCACCACGCCGAACGCGGCGAGGTTGTCGTCATACGTGCCGGTCGAGACGTACTGGTCGTAGATCTTGACCAGCACGTCCTGCGAGGCGGTGGCGATGTACTGGTCGAAGCTGTCGGCGAGCTGCTGCTCGCTCATCGCCGCCATCCGCTGCCCGCCCGCGGCTGACTGCCCGGCCTGCCCGGGCTGAGCCGACTGCGCTGACTGCGACTGCGACTGCATCATGGCCTTGGCCATGTTCGCCTTGTCGCTCACGCCGAGCGAGGCCACATAGGTCTTGGCATCAGCGGCCTTCGCCGCGTCGTCCAACGGCGAGAACGCCAGGCCGTTGAGCACGTCGCGGGTCTTGTCCTTCTCCTGGCCGGTGACGATGGCGCTGGAGTTCGCATGGTCGATCAGCTCGTCGGTCAGTGCGCGGGTGTAGCCGATTCCGGTGGCCAGCGGCGTGGCGGAGGCGTCCTTGATCGGCTTGACCATGCCCACGATCTTCAGCTGCTCCGCCGAGTCGAAGCGCTTTGCGATGGCGTCCGCGTCGTCGCCGATGTACGTGTAGTCGCCGTTCGCGTCCTTCACGTACTGGTCTGCGGCGGGTATCATGGCCAGCTTCTGCCCCATCGCCGTCGCGTAGTCGATCTTGCCGGTGGGTGTCTTGACCGTCTCGCCGTCGTTGATCTTGTTCATCATGTCGGTGTAGTCGCTGGCCTTGAGCAGGCCCAGCTCATACAGCGTGGTGAGCGGTACCTTGTTGTCGTCGTCAAGCACGAGCACGACCTGGTCCTTGCCGGTCGGCCATGCGCCCTTGACCACGCGGTAGTTGTCGGTGATGACCTTGCTGATGAGCTGATCGTCCTTCGCCCCCGGCATGATTTCATGGAACGAGTTGGGCGACGCGCTCGTGTCGGTCTTGCCGGTCAGCATCGTCATCTGCATGCTCGTCATGTCGGACATGCTCGACGACTGGCCCATCGAGCTCATCCGCGCAGCGTTCGATGTCGAATCGGACTTGGCACCGATGGTGACGCCGTTCGCGGTGGCCAGCGTGCCGTCGGGATCGTGGCTGAACACGGAGAACTTCACGTCGTACGTGTATTGGATGCCGGTTTCGCCGACATATTGGCGAACCTCGCTGTTGGGGTCGTCCAGATACTTCTTGAAATCGGTGAGGTTGTTCTTCGTGATGCTGCTCGTCAGGCTGGAGGTCTGCTTGATGCTGCGGTCGTCCGGGTAGATGCCGTCGTTCTTCGCCGATCTGCCTCCGGTCTCCTTGCCGCCCGCCTGGGCGCCCATGATGCTGGTCATGTCGAAGGTCTGCGAGTCGATGGTGATCGGATAGGCGGTCATCGTGTCGCGCTGTATGCTGTCGATGTACGCGTTGACGCCGGTGGAAACCGACAGGATCAGGGCGATGCCGATGATGCCGATAGACCCGGCAAACGAGGTGAGCAGCGTACGGCCCTTCTTGGTCCTCAGATTGTTGAAGCTCAGCGCGATGGACGTGGCGAGCGACATCGAGGCCTTGCCCAGCCTCTTGTGTACGGGTGCCTCGGACGCGCCCTCCTCGACCTCGTACGGGTCGGAATCGCTGCGGATCACGCCGTCGCGCAGCTGGACGGTTCTGGTGGCGTACTGCTCGGCGAGCTCGGGATTATGTGTGACCATGACCACCAGACGGTCCTTCGCCACCTCCTTGAGCAGGTTCATGATCTGCACGGACGTGTCGGAGTCGAGCGCTCCGGTCGGCTCGTCGGCCAGCACGATGTCCGGGTCGTTGACCAGGGCGCGGGCGATGGCGACGCGCTGCATCTGCCCGCCGGACAGCTGGTTCGGCTTCTTGTTGATGTGGTCGCCCAGCCCGACCTGTTCGAGGGCCTTGCGGGCACGCTCCCGCCGTTCGGTACGGGATACGCCGGAGATCGTCAGCGCGAGCTCCACGTTCGACAGAATCGTCTGGTGCGGAATCAGGTTGTAGCTTTGGAACACGAAGCCGATCGTGTGGTTGCGGGACGAATTCCAGTCACGGTCCTTGTACCGTTTGGTGGAGACCCCGTTGATGATCAGGTCGCCGCTGTCGTACCGGTCCAGGCCGCCGATGATGTTGAGCAGCGTGGTCTTGCCGGAACCCGACGGGCCCAATATCGCCACGAATTCGCTGTCGCGCAGGTTCAGGCTGACGTCATCCAACGCCTTCTGCACAAAATCGCCGGTCTTGTATTGCTTGGAAATCGACTTGATCTGCAGCACGATGCTCCCCTTATTACCCATGGGTGGTTCGTCGTATGTCTCCATGATTTGCGATATGACACCACTGTATCCGACCCGTTCCCCCAGCGCCTCGTGATTCACCGCAAGCATGGGGAATAAAACCGACAACAAACGACTTTGCGTCGCTTTGACATGACGGAACCGTGACGGCCCTCGCGCGTCAAGTGTGTGTATCAAGCATGCTTTGCGTTTTTTTAGCGCCCCCCTCAGCAGTTTTCCCATACAGTCGAAACCATGACAGGACTCACTACATCTGAAGTCGAAGAACGCCGCGCGCGAGGCGAGGGCGAAACCGGGGCGCGAAGCGTCACCAAATCGACAGGCGCGATACTGCGCGAGAACATCTGCACGCTGTTCAACGCACTGAACTTCGCTATAGCGATACTGCTGTTCGCGGTCGGCGCGTACTCCAACATGCTGTTCATCGCGATCATCATCCTCAACATCGTCATCGGCATCGTGCAGGAATTCAAGGCGAAGAAACTCGTCGACGAGCTGACGATCCTCAACCAGCCGCACGCGGTGGTGCTGCGCGACGGCAAGGAGACGACCATCGAGGCCGGCGACATCGTCAAGGACGATGTCATGGTGCTGGATTCCGGCAAGCAGATCTGCAACGACGCCGTGGTCATCGACGGCCGTCTGGAAGTCAACGAATCGCTGCTGACCGGCGAAAGCGACTCCATCGACAAGACCGCCGGCAGCGAGCTGTATTCCGGCAGTTCGGTGATTTCCGGCCGCGCGTACGCCCGTGTGACGCACGTCGGCGACGAGAACTACACGAATTCGCTGATCAACGAGGTGCGCCAGGAGAAGCGCGTGCACTCCGAGCTGCTGGATTCGATGCGCAAGGTCACCCGGTTCACCAGCTTCCTGATCATCCCGCTGGGCGTGCTGCTGTTCGTCGAGGCGATGTTCCTGCGGCACTCCGGCACGTACGACGCCGTGGTGTCGTCTGCCGCGGCGCTGCTCGGCATGCTGCCGAAGGGACTGGTGCTGCTGATCTCCGTGTCGCTGGCCACCGGCGTGATCCGCCTCGCGAAGGCCAAGATCCTCGTGCAGAACATCTATTCACTGGAGACGCTGGCGCATGTGGACGTGCTGTGCCTCGACAAGACCGGCACGCTGACGGACGGCAACATGAGCGTGGACCGGATCGTGCCGCTCGGCGAGCGCGGTGCCGCCGAGGATTCCGACGCGCTGCTGCGCGCCTACCTGGACGCCAGCGAGGACAACAACGTGACCATCGCGGCGCTGCGCGCCCATTTCGGTGCCGACGACTCCACCGCCGATGCCGGGCAGCCCGCGGCGCCCGCTGGTGACGGCCGTTTCGCCGCGCAGGCCATCATCCCGTTCTCATCGAAGCGCAAATGGGGCGCCATCACGATGCGCGCAGCGGCTGGCGCGGCAGACGCGCCTCGCCACGCGCAGGAGGGCGAGTCGGCCGCGACGGCGACCGGAACCGTGTTCCTGGGCGCCCCGGAGCGCATCCTTGGCGCGAACCTGCCCGATGAGGCGGCCGCGCTGATGGGTCAGGGACTGCGTCTGATCGCCGTCGGATACCTGCCCGGCGCGTGGACGGACGAGGAGCGTCTGCCGGATGCGCTGCAGCCGATGTTCCTGATCGCGCTGCGCGACAACATCCGCCCGCGGGCCAAGGAGACGCTGGCGTACTTCCGCGACCAGGGCGTCGACGTGAAGGTCATCTCCGGCGACCATCCCGACACCGTCGCCGCCGTCGCCCGGCAGGCCGGCCTGGAGCGTTGGCGTGACGTCATCGACATGACCTCGGTGCCGGCGGACGCCCCGGATTCCACGTTCAACGACGTCGCCGGCCGATACACGGTGTTCTCTCGCGTCACCCCCAAGCAGAAGCGCCAGCTGGTGCAGGCGATGCAGCGGGCCGGGCATCAGGTCGCGATGACCGGCGACGGCGTGAATGACCTGCTCGCCCTGCGCGAGGCCGACTGCTCGATCGCCATCGCCTCCGGGTCGGACGCCGCGCGCCAGATCTCGCAGGTCGTGCTGCTCGACTCCGATTTCACCTACCTGCCGCAGGTGGTGCTGGAGGGCCGCAAGGTCGTCAACAACGTGACCCGCACGGCCGCCGTGTTCTTCATCAAGACGATCTACTCGGTGCTGGTGTCGTTCTTCTGCCTGGCTTTGAACGTCCCGTTCCCGTTCATTCCGATCCAGATCACACTTGTCGACGCCTGCATCGAGGCGTGGCCGTCGTTCCTGACGATATTCGAATCGGACACGCGACGCATCCGCGGCCGGTTCCTGCCCACTGCGCTCGGCAAGGCGGCGCCGTTCGCGATCGCCGTCACCGGCATGATCATCGCATTCAGCCTCATCGCTCCGTTCGGCGAGACGCAGAACCGCACGGTCATGTTCGCGCTGCTGATCGCCGCGTCGATGGTCGCCGTGATCAAGAGCTGCGTGCCGTTCACGAAGATCCGCGTGTTCGTCTGCGTGACGATGGTGCTGGGCGCCCCGTTCGCGCTGCTCATCCTGCCGCACCTGTTCGAGGTGGTCGCGATGACCGGCCCGATGTGGGCATGGTTCGCGGTGGCGTTCGTGGTGATGATGGCCGTCACCGCCGCGATCATCGCGGCGCAGCGGGCATGGCTGCGGTCACGGCGCTGACCGGCGAGCGATTCCCCGTGATGCCGGCCGGCGTCCGGCCCGGAGCGATTCGGACATTCATGTTCGATGCGTTCCGGGCCGGGCACATGTGTTTTCCCTGACTGCGCGGTCACGGCAGAGAGCTGTTACAGTGAAGCCATGCAGATGATACGACACGCCGATATGAGCGATCTGGATGCGCTGGCAGCGCTCGAATCCGAATGCTTTCCGCCGGCGGAGGCAGCAACGGAAAAGGAATTTATTGACAGGGTAAAATATTACGGCAATCATTTCTGGCTTATGTATGAGGCTGAAAAGCTGATTGCCTTCGTGGACGGCTTTGTGACGGATGAGCCTGATTTGACGGATGAAATGTACGAAAAAGCTTCCATGCATGACGAAACCGGTGTCTGGCAGATGATTTTCGGGGTGAATACAATCCCGGCTTATCGAAGACGCGGGCTGGCAGGAGAACTGCTGGAGCGGGCGATCGAAGATGCCAGAAAACAGGGAAGGAAGGGTCTGGTGCTGACCTGCAAAGATGCATTGATCCATTATTATGCAAAATTCGGTTTCCAAAATGAAGGAGTAACAGACAAATCTGTCCACGGCGATGCTGTCTGGAATCAGATGCGCCTGACCTTTTAACTGGAGTTAACAGGAACTAACTACCAGCTTTACACAGATTTAACGAAAATCATACAATACCATGATAGAGCCATATGCGTTCTCCCACTATACTGTAAACCGTAAATGAATTATACAGATTCATAACAGAGATTTTACAGATGATTTCAAGAATCGAGCAGCAGACAGCTGCCGGAAAAGGGAGAACACAAAATGAATGAAAATGTAAAAGTAGTATTTGGGCTGATTGGTGGGTTGGCGCTGTTCCTTTATGGAATGAACAGTATGAGTGATGCGCTGCAAAAGGCAGCCGGAGAAAAGATGAAGAAGATTCTGGAATTTCTTACGAAGAATCCGATCATGGGAGCACTGGCCGGAGCCCTGGTTACGGCTGTGTTACAGAGCAGTTCGGCAACTACCGTTATGGTCATCGGCTTTGTAAGTGCCGGACTGATGAGTCTGCCACAGGCGATTTCCGTTATCTTTGGTGCTAATATCGGTACGACGATGACTGCCCAGCTGATGGCATTCAAAATCAGTGATTACATTTATCCGTTGATCTTCATCGGATTCATGCTGAACTTCTTAGGGAAAAAAGAAAAGGTTAAAAATATTGGTATGGTTATCTTTTCTTTCGGACTTTTGTTCGAAGGAATCGAGATCATGGGCAGCGTTATGAAACCACTGGCAGGAAGCCCGATCTTTGTAGATCTGATGGGAAAAGTATCTTCTATTCCGGTGCTGGGTGTTGTCCTCGGTGCGGTGATGACTCTGGTGGTACAGAGTTCCTCTGCAACGATCGCAGTCCTTCAGAGCTTTGCTTCCCAGGCAGGACCGGACAGTGTCAGCAGCGTGATCGGACTGACCGGAGCCATCCCGATTTTGCTTGGCGATAACATTGGTACGACAATTACAGCACTTTTAGCATCTATCGGACAGTCTAAAGATGCAAAACGAACAGCAATCGCGCACAGCATTTTCAATATCACGGGTACCTGCGTATTTATCTGGATCATTCCGTGGTTTGCACAATTTGTACGTTATATCTCTCCAAAAGGAAATGAGATCGATGTGATCTCCCGCCAGATTGCCAATGCACATACGACATTCAACGTGGTCTGTACACTGGTATGGCTGCCGCTGATCCCGCTCATGGTGAAGATTGTTACCACGATTATCCGTGGAAGAGATAAGAATACCGGTGTGGTTTATGAACCGAAATATCTGGATAACAAGGTAATTGATCAGCCGGTGGCTGCTATGTATCTGGTATCTCAGGAACTGGAAAATCTGACAGGATTTGCCGTACATATGCTGAACAGCCTGAAAGGTTCTCTGAATCAGAAAAAGACCTCAGCTGCATATGAAAAATTCAAAAATCAGCTGGATATCGTCCAGCACCTGCAGGAAGAAATCACGGACTATATCACCAAATTGTTTTCCAGCGGTAATCTGACAGAGCTTCAGTCTGAACAAACAGCAGGACTTCTGTATGTAACCAACAATATCGAACGTATCGCCGACCGGTGTCAGGATATCGACAGCATCTGGATAAAAATCCAGGACGATGGCATGAGCTTTTCCGAGGAAGCCGGCAAGGAAATTGAAAATTGCATCAATGTCCTTCTGGATCTGCTGCGCTTGGCGATGACAGCCGTAAAAGAGGGCAGTGAAGAGGAAGCGGAACTGGTATTCAAAAATAAAAAGAAACTGCATAAAGCAGAAAAGAAATTCAACAAAGCCCACTTGAACCGCGTAAAGAATCAGAAATGCGATCCGGCGATGACCGGCTGCTTCTCCGGCATCCTCTACAACCTGGACCGAGCTGCCGACAACTGCGTAAGTATCGCAGAAGAAGCACTGGATAACTAGGGATTCGTAAAATTAGGCGAAGCCGCCAGAAACTTTGCGGCACCGGCTGCGGTTGTGGAGGCTGTGTAAGAGATAATAATAGTAATAAAAAATATATAATTTAAGAGGAACAGAGTATTTTTGATTTTGAGATACAACAAAATTTGAAAATACTCTGTTTTTGGTTGTTTGAGCAATGAACGAAAATCTTTTCCTTCATAAGAAACTGGTGATTAACGCGGTGGCTGAAGATGGAATTAAAATTGCAAATTTTATTTGATGTGATATGATTTTTATAGATAACATATTATCCAAAACAAGTAAAAAATCCAGATTTTGGATAATATATGATCCATAGAAAGGAAAAATCAACATGTTAAACTATGAAACG
>ERZ857951.2155-NODE-2155-length-18141-cov-15.563364_pt1 | contig 18141 bp, 13 predicted proteins | sample MGYA00519759_ERZ857951 | MGnify/ENA primary metagenome ERZ857951 (study PRJEB31778, sample SAMEA3449377) | human gut metagenome | biome: human gut; feature: human-associated habitat; material: faeces | place: United Kingdom | collected 2010/2012 ...
CCTACCACCTCCCCCTACGGGTACTCCTCCTTCCCGAAGGAGGAGAATGGAGATAGAATCGACTTTTTAGTCACCCCCATTTGGGATACTATTGTTTGTCAATAATATAAAGAACTTGCGAAACCTCAGTTATTTATTCAATAATCGGGCGAAATAAAGCGGAATTTATAGCTTGCTCTTATAAATTCGTGCCATTGCCTTCTGATATTGATTCTCCAGCTGGAGGTAATTCTGATGACTTTGATAAATGACGGATACCTCGACAAAATACTCGATCATGCTGATCTGTCCGCCTGTCAGAGCCTGTTTCAGTAGTGCAAGGTCTTGTTGCGCCTGAAAAGTTTTCCTGTATTCCTCCATAGAGGTGTGCAGCGTTTTGGCTTCCCGATAGAGCTGTGCCAGTTCGGATTCCACTTGCAGGGTGGCGTTGTCTTTCTGCAAGTCGATGTTCAGCGCTTGCGCTTTGGCTATTTTCACCTTGTTGCGATTCTCGAAAAGCGGGAAGGAGAATCCCACTACTACTCCGTTGAAAGGCGTTCCCGTTTCGGTGTTCCGGCGGTAGCCGAGTTCCAGTTTCGGTAGCCATTGCGACTTGTTGACGGCGATCTGCTTGCGGGCAACGAGGCTTTCGTTGTTGAACGCCATTAACGTGCGGTCGGCGGAGAGCACTTCCGATTTCAGTATCTGATAGTCGGCAGGGAAAGGCGTCGCAGGATACGTGCTTTCTTCGAACACTACGGGGATATTGCCGTTTAACGTGTTCAGTTCCTGCAACTTATTACGCAGTGCCGTCTCGTTCAGCGAAGTTTCCGTCTTGACATTCAGCAGTTCCAGATTGATTTTATTCGTTTCGAGGGCGTTTGCGTCTCCGGTTTGGAGGCGCTTGGCGTACATTTTGGCGAGTTCTTCCGCGTTGCGCAGCCGTTCTTCCAAGATGTGTTTTTGCTGGCGCAGCATGATAATGTCCAGACACACTTCTTTGGCGAGCAACAGTTTCTCTTGGCGGAAGACATCCGCCTGACTGTCAAAAGCACCTGCTTTCAGACGATTCAGCTTGTTGCGGGTGGCATACAGGCTCGGAAAGTCGAAACTTTGCGAGACCACAAGTTCGCCGATCGTTTCGTTTTTATCTTTCGCTCCCCAGAGGTGGGCGTATGATAAAGTCGGGTCCGGCAGGTTATTGTCCGTTTTGGCTTCCAGCTTTTGCGAGGTGATGAGCTGGGCGTTCGCCTGCAACTCCTTATTGTTGGCTTCGATATTCTTCAAAACCTGTTCGATGCCGCTTTGGGCCTGCACTTCGCCCGTGAGGGCGAGAAGTGCGCAGCTTACCAAAGAGCCTATGATGATGATTCGTTTCATACTTTTTTTATTTGTTTCTATATACATAGTAGCTATATTTAACTGATAATTATGCTTGTTCCGCCGGTACGCCGCACGGAGAATTTGCTTCGGCGCTACGCTGGCGATGCATCATCAGATAAACAATCGGAACGATGAAACCGTTCAGGAAAGTAGATGTTAAAAGTCCGCCCAAAATCACTTTGGCCATCGGACTTTGAATCTCGTTGCCCGGCAGATCACCGCCCAGAGCCAGCGGTATCAGTGCCAGCGCAGAGGAGAGAGCCGTCATCAGGATCGGATTCAGACGGTCGAGAGAGCCTTGTATCACGCTGTCGTATACGTTCAGTCCCTCCACTTGCTGCAAGTGGTTGTAGTGGCTGATGAGCAGCATACCGTTACGGGTCGCGATACCGAACAGCGAAATGAAACCGATAATTGCCGGAATGCTTACTTCGCCGGTCGTGATGACAAGAGCAAAAACGCCGCCGATCAATGCCAGGGGCAGGTTCAGCAAGATCACGCCGGACTCCTTGACACTACGGAATTCGTGGTAAAGCAACAGGAAAATAATGACAATACTCATGAAAGATGTCAGCGCCAATACACGGCTGGCAGCCTGTTCGCTTTCGAACTGTCCGCCATACTCGATGTGGTAGCCCTCGGGCAACTGGATAGTGGCGTCTACCTGTTTCTGAATATCATTTACAACACTGCGCAGGTCACGGTCGGCAACGTTGGCGGAGATAACGATTTTCCGTTTTACATTTTCGCGGTTGATCGTGTTCGGTCCCATGGAGGAAACCACTTCCGCCACGTAGTTCAGAGGAACTTTGCGTCCGTCGTTGGTGTCGACCATGAGGTTGCGGATTTTCTCCATTTCGTCGCGTGCGTCGTCCTTCACTTTGACGATGAGGTCGAAGCTCTTGCCCTGTTCGTACACTTGCGAAATCACTTTTCCTGCCAGCGCCACATTCACGTATTCGGAAAATTCCGGCAGGGTGATGCCGAATTTCGCCAGCATTTCCCGTTTGGGCTGTATCTTCAGCTGCGGGCGTTCGATTTGCTGCTCCACGTTGAGGTCGGCAATTCCCGGAATGTCGCTGATAGCTCCCTTGATCTGGTTGCCCAGCGAGAACATCTTGTTTAGGTCGTCTCCGAAGAGTTTGATGGCGATATTTGCCTTCGTACCGGACAACATCGCGTCGATGCGATGGCTGATGGGCTGACCGATTTCGATGTTTGCTCCGGTGATCGTTCCGAGTTTCTCGCGCACTTCGGCGACGAGTTCGCTGCGCGGGCGGTCTTTCAGTTCAAACGGTGCCTCGATTTCCGAAACGTTTACGCCGAGCGCGTGTTCATCCAGTTCGGCACGTCCCGTTTTGCGGGCTACGGTTTGTATTTCGGGGATTGTCAGCAGCAATTCTTCGGCACGATGTCCCATCTTGTTGCTTTCTTCCAGGGATATACCCGGCAGCGAACTGATATTGATGGTAAACGAGCCTTCATTGAACGAAGGAAGGAAGCTGCGCCCGAGCGTAAAGAATACCCCTAAGGCGATCAGGAAAAGGACGATGGTGCTGCCGAGTGTCACCCGTTTGTGAGCCAGTACCCATGTCAGCGCCTTTTCGTAAATGCCTTTCATCCAGCGGGCAAGGAAGGATTCTTTCAGTTCCTTGTTCGTCTTGTTGCTGCCCAGCAGGTAAGAGCAGAGCACCGGAGTCAGCGTGAGGGCAACGACCGTGGAAGCGAACAGCGCCACGATGAAAGCGATGCCCAGCGGTACCAGCATACGGCCTTCCATTCCACTCAGGAAGAACAGCGGCACAAAGCTGACGACAATGATCAGCGTTGAATTAAGAATCGGCATTCGAACTTCCTTCGAAGCGTTGAATACCACTTCGAGCGTGCTGAGGCGTTCGGCTTCCGCTTTCAGACGGTTCTCCCGCAGTCGCTTGTATACATTTTCCACGTCGACAATGGCGTCGTCGACCAGCGAACCGATGGCAATCGCCATACCTCCCAGACTCATCGTGTTGATCGTCAGCCCCATGTAGTGGAGCGTGAGGATGGAGACGAGCAGTGAAAGCGGCAGCGTGACAAGGGAAATCAGCGTAGTGCGCACATTGGCCAAAAACAGGAAAAGTACGATGACGACAAAGATTCCTCCTTCAAAAAGAGACTTTTTCACGTTGCCGATAGAGCTTTCGATAAAGCGGCTCTGGCGGAAAATATCCGTGGAGACTTTGACGTCCGCAGGCAAATTCTTTTGTAGGTCTTGCAGGGAGGCCTCCAATTTGTCCGTCAGTTCCAGCGTGCTGGTGGCGGGCTGTTTGGTGACGGTCATGAGTACGGCAGGTTTGCCACGCTCCGAGGCCGTGCCCAGTATCGGGGCTTTGGGACCTACTTTTACGTCGGCGATGTCTTCCAGCGTTACCGGAAAGTTGTTCACCGTTTTCACTACCGCTTTGCCGAGTTCTTCCACTTTGGGGGTAGAGAGTACTCCGCGCACGATGTATTCATTGCCAAATTCGTAAAGTACGCCGCCGTTGGCGTTCAGGTTCATGTCTTGGGTGACGGTCATCACTTCTCCCATCGATACGCCGTAGTGACGCATCCGTTCGGGGTCCAACTGAATCTGATATTCCTTGATGTCGCCTCCGAGCACTGCCACCTGTGCCACGCCTCCGGTGGAGAGCAGGCGCGGGCGGATCGTCCAGTCGGCAATCGTCCGCAGATCGAGCATGGAGGTGGAGTCGGCGGTCAGACCGACGATGAGCATTTCGCCCAAGATGGACGATTGGGGGCCGAGAGTCGGCTTGCCCACGTTGACGGGAAGTGACTCGCTGACTACGGCGAGCTTTTCGCTGACGATCTGACGGGCGAGGTATATATCTGTGCCCCAGTCGAATTCTACCCAGACAACGGAGAAACCGTTGGTCGAAGAAGAACGGACACGGCGCACGCCGGTAGCTCCGTTTACGGCTGTTTCGACGGGGAAGGTGACGAGCTGTTCCACTTCCTCGGCTGCCATACCGTTGGCTTCGGTCATGATGACCACTGTCGGGGCGTTCAGGTCGGGAAACACGTCTACTTCCGTGTGCATGGCGGTGTAAGTCCCCGCGATAAGCAGGAGGATGGCCGCGCAGAGCACAACCAGTCGGTTGTGCAGGGAGTAATGTATGATTTTATTTAGCATGATATTTCATTGATTAAGTCTGGTTCCTCCCGGTTTACTTTTGAGAAGTGCCGGACAGGGGATAAACTTGCGTAACTATAAATGAGTTCTGTGTGTGCCGCAAGGGAACTTGGATGCGGCGCTTTGCCGCTAGTGCTCATGACTGTGGGCAGGGATGGCGTTGCTTGCGCTTGCCAGGCGAACTTGGTATGCGCCTTCGGTCACTACACGGTCTCCGGGTTTGATTCCGGTCAGGATTTGTACACTTTTGCCATTGTCGGCGCCGAGGGTCACTTCCTGTTTCTTGTAGCCTTCTTCATCGAGTTGCAGGTAGACGAAGAAGATGCCTTGCTCTTCCGTCAGGGCGGTGCGGGGCACGGATATCACGTTTTCCAGTTGGGAGGAAAGCAGATAAACTTCGACGAATGATCCCGGAATCACTTCTCCTTTATTGTCAAATTCGAAGGTGACGGGCACGTAGAAAGAGTTGTCTCCAGAAGTTTTTCCGAAGGAAAGCAGTCTGCCGCTCAGTTCATTCAGTTCGTAGACCTCATTATTATAAGGTGTCCGGAAATTGGCGGAACTGATTGTGCGGAGATACGGGTAGTATTTTTCCGATACTTCGGCACGGAGGAAAAGCCGGCGGTTCTGCGTCACGCTGACCAGTGACTGACCGATGGTTACGTAGTCTCCCTCATTGACCAGAATGCTTTTCACGTATCCGGCAATGGGCGCGGTGATATTCTGACCGATGGCCGAGTGGTTTTTGGCGAGCGCTTCGTAGCTGATACGTGCGTTTTCGTAGTTCTGCTCCGCCTGTGCGAAATCCTTGTCGGACACAATCTTGTTTTTGACGAGCGACTTCATTCGTTCGTATTCCTTTTTGGATACTTCGTAAGCGATTCGGGCACGTTGCACGGGGTCACCGTCGGCGATGTTGTGCGAAGAAATAGTCACCAGCGGAGTGCCGCGACCTACGCTCATTCCTTCCGTCACCTTGCCGCGGAAAGAAACGACTCCGGCCACCGTAGCTACGGCCACCGATTCGTCGCCCTGGGCAGCGAGTACCTGTCCGCTTGTCTTGATCACTTGCTGGAAGGGGGCCGGTGTGATGGCATTTACCTTCACACCGGCAGCGTTAGCTTTCGCTTTCGGGAGGATGATTTCGTCGCTGTGCTCGCCGGCGGGTTCGCTGGTGGCAGCTTTGCCGTGATCGTGTCCTCCGCTGCATTCACCTTCGTGTGAATGGTCGGCTCCTTCGGCTTCGTGGTCATGACCTTCTGCTTCGTGGTCATGTCCTTCGTGTTCATCATGATTGTGTGTGACGGTCTCGTGGTCATGCCCTTTATGACCAGTATTTTTACTGTTGCAAGAGCCCAGGACGAATAATCCCACGACTCCTATAAAGATAAGTTTCTTCATAAATGTTGTTTTCCTACTAAGTTTTACTGTTTTTGTACGCTACAAAGATAGAGTAACGCAGATGCAACTTGCTTGCATTTACGTCATTACGCAAAAACAGAGTAGGGAGGGGCCCGAAGGGAGGAGGTATGAGGTATTTTCGTACCGTGCAGGGATTCACGATAGATGTAGTAATTTTTGACTCGTCTTTCCTGCGGTCGTAATAAATGTTCGATGATCGTATCCGTAAACAGGGTGGCGACGAATACGTAATTCGGTCCGCTGTCCGTGTGCACGGAGGGGATGGGGGAGTGGAAGCGGGTCATGCATTCGCTGCTGCAACATGAATCGCTTGCGGGGTGATGATGGTGGTTGGGGCATTGCTGCTCTACCGGTTGGTCCTGCTTCATGCAGATCATCCCGTTGGGGTGGTGGTGATGGGGAATAACGGCGGCTACCAACATAATGATGTTGATAAAGAATAGCATCGTTACTATGAATCGTTTCTTCCCTTTCATCCTTTATTTATATAGAGCTTTCTAATTTTGTAAAACTTCCAATATCTTTTTACTTTCATTATAGAGCTCCGGTTGTTGCTTTATTATAAAACTTCAATTATTCTTTTTCCGACTCTTTACTTTTCTCTTTTTCTTGCTCCTGCAAGCGTTCGAGCAATTCTGTGGCGGAGACGTAAATCACTTTTCCATCGGGCGTCCCTTGACTGAGGAGTTTTCCGTGACGGGCATTTCTTTCCAGTAGCCGTTGTTCGGCCAGTTGGAGCCCGCGCCGCAGTTTATCACTCAATTCTTGCATTTCATTATTTGACATAACTCTTGATGCGATTAAAAAGTTCAAGTTCGTATATCCGGTCCTCACCTTGCTGGCAGCCCTCGGCTACAATCACTCGGGGAGAAACACTGTTATCTGCTAATAGCCAATAGTCTACACGTGGCGCATATATTCGGAACAGGTTGTTTATGCCTGCCTGATAGCGGCGGTAGATTGTATCAATGGGCACGTTATGCCCGCCTTCGTTGACCCGTTGCAATACACGGTTGACAGCAAGTTCCGGAGAGTTTAGCCAAAAATAGATCAGGCTTACTTTGTATCCGGCACTCTGTGCTCTCGTGATGAGCCGTGTGTACGAGCGAGTCGCTAATGTCGTTTCGATGGAGAAACTGGTTCTTGTAGCCAATAGTTCGTCAATACGTTTCAACATCAGACGTCCGGCTTCTATGGCCATGCTTTCCGGATTGAAAGGCGATAGTCCTTTGGCTATTTCGTCTGCATTGACAAATTCTTTGCACAATAATATTTCGGGCAGTACAGTATAAGAAGCTGTTGTTTTACCAGCTCCGTTGCATCCGCTTATAATGTATAACTGCCTCGTTTCATCCATTTTAAATTATCTGTTTCAGATATTATGTGACAAATATACAAATACTTTTTCTTTCACCTAAAGCAGATAATGTCTTTTTATTGTTTATTATTTCTTTTCCAGTTCCTGCAACGAATCCATCTTCTTCTTTTCGAGGAATTCGTAGATGCCGCAAAGATGCTCCGTCACCTTCTTATTGCCGAACTCGTAGACCTTGGTCACCAGTCCGTCAAGGAAGTCACGGTCGTGCGAAACGACGATCAGGGTGCCGTCGAAATCCATCAGCGCTTGCTTGAGAATATCTTTGGTTTTCATGTCGAGGTGGTTGGTCGGCTCGTCCAGAATCAGGAGGTTGACCGGTTCCAGCAGGAGCTTGATCATTGCCAGACGGGTACGTTCGCCACCCGAAAGCACTTTCACTTTCTTCATAGATTCTTCTGGCCCGCCGAACATGAAGGCGCCCAGCAAGTCACGTATCTTGTTGCGGATTTCTCCTTTTGCCACGTCGTCAATCGTCTGGAAAACCGTGAGGTTTTCGTCCATCAGCGAGGCTTGGTTCTGTGCGAAATATCCGATTTGTACGTTATGTCCCAGCGTCAGCGTGCCGTCGTGGTCGATTTCGTTCATGATACATTTCACCAGCGTCGATTTACCTTCACCGTTCTTGCCTACGAAAGCCACCTTGTCGCCACGTTCAATTGTCAGGTTGGCGTTGCGGAACACGACATGATCGCCGTACGTCTTTCCGACGCCTTCCATCGTGACGGGATAACTGCCCGAACGGGGCGAAGGCGGGAATTTCAGCCGCAGTGCCGAAGTGTCTTCCTCGTCTACTTCCAGCAATTCCAGCTTTTCCAGCATCTTGACACGGCTCTGCACCTGCAAAGTCTTCGAATACGTCCCCTTGAAACGTTCGATGAAGGCTTCCGTCTCGGCGATGAACTTCTGTTGCTCGTCATAAGCCTTCTGTTGCTGTTCGCGGCGTTCCTTGCGCAGTTGCAGGTATTGGGAGTAGTTTACTTTATAGTCGTAGATGCGACCCATCGTTACTTCAATGGTGCGGGTGGTGATGTTGTCCACGAATTTGCGGTCGTGGCTGATCACGATGACCGCTTTGCCGTTATTGATCAGAAAATCTTCCAGCCATTGGATCGATTCGATGTCGAGGTGGTTGGTCGGCTCGTCAAGCAGGAGTACGTCCGGTTTTTGCAGCAGCAGTTTGGCGAGCTCGATGCGCATGCGCCAGCCTCCGCTGAAGTCACTCGTCTGACGTTGAAAATCTTCGCGTGTGAATCCGAGTCCGAGTAATGATTTCTCTACATCCTCTTCGTAATTGGTTGCGTCGATGGAGTAAAATTTTTCGCTGAGGGCGGACACTTCTTCGATCAGTGCCATGTAGCTGTCACTTTCGTAATCCGTCCGTGTTTCCAGCTCCTTGTTCAGTGCGTCGATCCGTGCTTCCATCTCGTGCAGATGCGCGAACGCCTGTGCCGTTTCGGCAAACACGGTTCTGCCGTCTTCCGTCATCAAATGCTGTGGGAGATAGGCTACTACGCAATCCTTGGGGGCCGAAACCTTGCCACGGGTAGGCTGTCTGACTCCTGCCAGAATCTTGAGTAAGGTACTTTTTCCCGCTCCGTTTTTCCCCATCAGGGCGATGCGGTCTTTTTCATTAATAACGAAAGAAATATCACTAAATAGGGTAGTGCCGCTAAACTCTACGGCTAGTCCGTCTATCGAAATCATACAATTCTTTATAATTTGAGGCGCAAAGATAGCGAAATATATCAATCTTTTTTATAACTTGCGGGCTGAAAAGCATTATTAACTGAAATATGTTGACTAAAAAGTAATTTAAAAGAATAATTTTAAAAATAATATAGAAACGATATGGAAGGCGGACAAACAAATGAATTCAGACCTCTTATCTTAGTGGCTGAGGACGACGACAGCAACTTCAAACTGATCAAAGCAATCATCGGAAAGAAATGTGATATACAGTGGGCCAAGAATGGCGAAGAAATCGTGGCACTGTTCAAGGAATACGGCAACGAGGCCAAAGCGATCCTGATGGACATCAAAATGCCTGTGATGAACGGACTGGATGCTACGAAAATCATCCGCGGAGAAAACAAGGAAATCCCTATTATCATGCAGACCGCCTACGCTTTCAGCTCTGACAAGGAGAATGCGATGAACGCGGGAGCGAGCGAAGTGCTGGTGAAACCGATCACACTGTCGATTCTGCGCAATACGCTGACGAAGTATTTCCCCGAATTGGTCTGGTAGACTGATCTCTTTTTTTGTCCGGTAGACTGATCTTTTTTGTTTGTTAAACCGGTCTTTGCTCCGGCAAACAGGATCTTTATCCGGTAAAACGGTATCGCTGAGTAGAAAAACGGTATAACAATTCGGGTGTTTTTTCCTGTTTTGTATTTGTGATATTAACAAATAGCTGACGGGGATAATATGGATTCTTACTATATGAAAATCCACATTATCCCCGTCAGCTGTGTCCGGACGTTTCTATGTCAATCCGGATATTACTGTATCAATCCGGGTGTATTGTCTGGAATGCCTCTGTCCGACAGTTTCGGCAGAAGGCTGTAAAAGTAAAATAGGCGGACCTCACGGTCGGCCTATTTCTGTTCGTTTCCGTTAATTTGTTAGAGTTCAGAAACGACTCTATGTAAAGTCTCTCCTTTGAGAGATTTTAAGAGCGATTTTTATCGGCTTCCGCCTGCCCACCAAACGGGTTCGGAGTATACGTAGTCACCGTTGCCGTAAGCGGCTTTCACTTCCGGGTTGGCAGCTGTGTCGCTGTTTCCGTACGGGTAGCGCAGCGGGAATTTGCTGGAATTGTTCGGGTTGGTCAGCGTGATGAAGTTTTCGTTCAGTCCCTTCATACGACGGAAATCGTTGTACGTCTCCGTAGCCTCACCGGAAGCACCCCACATGGCAAGGTACTTCTGAATCATTGTTTCCTGCAACGGGTTGGCTGCATATTTCGCTTTCACTACGTCGTCGAAATACTTTCCGGCAGACGTTTCCGTGATTACTTCGCTGGAATTGGTGTTCAAACCGCTTCCCAACTCCTTGATGGCAATGCTTATGCTGTTTTCCGCATTCAGCAAGCCGGCTACTACCGCTTCTTTCAGTGCGTCTTCCGCATCACGGTTCAGACGGCACAGAGCTTCTGCTTTCAGAAACATCAGTTCATGATAGCTCATCAGCAGGGTCGGTGCGGTTTTGGCGTAAACGAATGCGGAAATACCGTATTTGGACGTACTCTGATCCGGGCTGCCGTTGGGAGCCGGAACAAGGCTGGGATCGTTGGCTGCTACCTGCGAACGTTTTTTGTCGACGATCGGAGTGAAGAAAGCACGGTTGGCACGCGGATCATTGTAGGCCAACAGCTTGGTGCCGAGGCTTGTACTGGCTCCGAATCCGGCACGAGAGTTGTAGAAACCGTAGAACGGGTTGATGTTGTTAGAGTCGTAGATGTCGAATGCAGCCTGGTCGTCAGCCGAAGTGAACGATTTGCTTACATAGTCCAGTACCTTTTCATAATCGGCCGATTTGTTGCTTGAGCGGTTGATCAGTCTCATGGTGTAGCGGGCTTTCAGGCCGTAAGCGAATTTCAGCCATTTGTCCGCGTCGCCGGCATAAAGGAAATCCTGCTCGGTCACGTCTGCCAAGTCTTCTTTCTGAAGATTGGCGATGGCGTCGTCAAGATAACTGATGATTTGAGTATAGATTTCCTGTTGCGTATCCATTTTCGGGGTCATGTAGACCGGAGAGCCTTTTTCGTCCACCAGCGCAGCCTGACTGCACGGGGCATCGCCGAAGAAATCGGCAATCAGTGCGCAGTTGTAAGCGGCCATCACTTCGGCCATTCCCCGAGTGACGTCGTTGCCGTGATCTCTGCCTCCTTCACCACATTGGTCGATGATGATGCGGGCGTTCTTCAATGAAGAATAGATGCCGTTCCATGAGTTATTGAAGGTAGACGAGGACGACGGTTCGTTTTCGCGGACTTCGGCGTAGTAAAGCTGGTTGTCTACACCTACTTCGTATTCGATGTACGAAGAGGCGTATGTATTGATGTCACCGCTGGCGTTGGAGAAAGCGGTAGAGGTGATTACATCTGCCAAGATAAATCTTGAGGCAACACTGGTGGTGTGGTCGTGGTCCTTGTTGATTCTGTCCATCGTGTCCTCCGAGCAAGCAGAGAACAAAGACAGAGCGGCAACAGCCAGTACACCGGTTATTTTATCATATCTTTTCATAATCTTCTTTCGTTTAGCTAATTAGAATTTTACATTTACACCAAAACCGTAGCTTGCAGTTCCCGGCAGAGAGAAACGCTCGAAGGCACCTCCCATGTTGTCGTTACCCTGAGATGCTTCCGGGTCGAATCCCTTCAGCTCGGACCATACGATGAGGTTGCGGGCAAATACGTTTACATCTACGTTTAGCCATTTGCTGGCGTATACCGGGTAGCTTACAGAAAGCTCACGCAGTTTGATGAACGATGAATCGTAGATATAAGATTCGTTGATAGAACGCAGGCGGGTGTAATAAGCCTGTGCGTTAGTCACTTCGATGTCGTTGGCGGCATACGTCGGGTTGCCCTGCGTGTCTGTTCCGGTTTCTTTCACGGTGTTGGGGACGACGAAGTTGCTCTTGCGTTTTTCGCCCGATTCTTTGGTGACACCGTAGAAGTTCATTTCACCGGCAGTACCGCAGTACATTTGTCCGCCTTGTTTCCAGTCGAACACGGCAGCGATACGGAATTTGTAAAGCTCGATATTCGTGTTGAAGCCCAGACGGAAGTCGGGAGAAACCCGGCCGATCACGTCGTCTTCGCCCACCTGCGGGAGTCCGTTGGCGTCTACTACGATCTGTCCGGCCTTGTTGCGCTTGTACGTGCTGCCGTATACTACGGGGAATTTCTCGCCGATACCGGCACGCACCTGCGGAGTGACGAATCCGCCGAGATAGATGCTTTCAACACCCGGTGCAAGTTCGTCTACGTAGTTGTCGATCTTCGAGAAGTTGAAAGCGAAGTCGAGCTTGAAGTTGCGGTTGTTGACCGGCGAAACGCCCAGTGTAAGTTCGTGCGAGTTGGTATGAATCTTACCGCCGTTCATGATCATGCTGTCGTAGCCGGTAGAGCCGGATAAAGGCACTTCGAAGATCTGGTCTTTTACGTTCTGACGCGAGTAGGTATAGTTCAAAGTGAACAGTCCGTTGAAGAATGTCAGGTCGGCACCGATTTCGTATGACTTCGTGTTCTGCGGTTTCAGGTTCGGGTCGTACACCTTATAATAAGGGATATATGCCATCGTTCCGTTGATCGGGTAGGCGATGGGCGTACCGTTGAAGAATCCGCCGCCGTAGCTCGGGGTGTAGTAATAGCTTTGCATATAGTCGCCTGCCATACCTACTTCGGCGTACGATGCGCGCAGCTTACCGAATGTGAGGATGTTGTTTTTCAGCGGTTCGAGTTCGGTGAACACAAATCCGAGCGATACGGAAGGATAAGTGAACGAACGGTTGTCGCGCGGCATATTTGAAACGACGTCGTTACGGATTGTTCCGTTGAGGTATACCATGTTTTTCCATGCCAGAGACAGGTTGGCAAAGTTACCTACCGTACGTTTCTTGTTGTACGACTTGGAACTCTGGTAGATAGAAGCATTGTTGATGTGGTTCCATCCCGGGAAGTTGAAGTTCATCCCTTCGGAGAAGGCATATTGCGTTCTTTTCTCTACAAGTTCGTTACCGATCAGGGCGTCGAATACCCAGTCCTTGTTGATGTCCCAGCGGTAAGAAGCTGTCAGCAGCGAGTTCAGCTCGTTGATGCTGTAGTGGTATTCGATGGCGTCGCCGGTGTCTGCCATTGTACTGCCGTATCCGTAGATTTCGCTGTAGTTGGTGGTGTAGGCGTCGTCACCGAGTTGGTATTTCACGTCCAGTTTGTGGTTGTCCGTGCCGAATTTGGTTGTGAACTTCACGAATGCGTTTCCGAAGAAACGTTGCGAGCGTTCGGTGAACAAGTTGTTGTCCACAGCCCAGTAGGCATCGTCGATCCATGCCTGGCGGTACGTGTTCTGCTCGTACGGGTCGCCTTCGACGTGCGAGGGGATTCCTTTCATGTTGTAGCTCACCGGAGCGTTGTAGATGGTAGCCGTCACGCCGGAGTTGGCGGTAGACTGCTTTTTGATCTTGGAAGTCACGAAGTTACCGTTGAAGCCAGTCGACCAGTTGGGGCTGAGCTGAACTTCGGCAGACATTTTGGCGTTGTATCTGTCCATGCCGGTAGTCGGGATGATGCCTTCCTGGTGGCTGTTACCCAGCGAGAAAGAGTAGTTTCCTTTGTCCAGATTTTGGGAAACGTTGACGTTGTTGCTCCAGGTAATGCCGGTGTCGAAGAAATCCTTCATGTTGTTGTATGCTTTCGGCGTTGCCCACGGGTCAAGACCGGCTTCGGCACGTTGGGGCACGTAGTATTGTCCCTGACGTTTTCCCATTTTCTGGGTGAAAGCGTTGTCGGTGTTGCCGCCGTATGTAGGATCGTTGGCGAGGTCGGCTATTTTCGGTCCCCAGCTGTGGCCGGAATAAGGGTCGTATGAGCCGCCGCTGCCTTGTCCGAATTCGTTTTGCAGTTCGGGCAGTGTAGATACGACATCGAACGAAAGATTGCTGCGGAATGTGATCGTCGGTTTGCCTTTGGCTACTCCTTTACCGCTTTTGGTGGTGATGACGATGACACCGTTTGACGCACGCATACCGTAGAGGGCAGAAGCTGCCTGACCTTTGAGGATGTTGATGCTTTCGATGTCGTTGGGGTCGATGTCCACCGAACGGTTGGCGTAGTCGGTACCGTAGGCGGCGCCGTTAGCGTTGTCGGTAGTCGTTACGTCGGCAGCGGAAGAGATCGGCATGCCGTCGATGACATACAGAGGTGTATTGTCGCCCGTGAACGAACGGGAACCGCGGATCGTGATCTTGGAAGATGCACCCGGCATACCGGAAGACGGAGCGATGTCCACACCCGAAACTTTTCCTTGTAGTGCTCCTGCGAGGTCGGTGTTGGCCGCGCGTGTCAGCTGGTCTGACTTCACGTCCTGAACGGCGTATCCCAGCGCTTTCTTTTCGCGGGAGATACCCATGGCCGTTACTACGACTTCGTCTAGTGACTTGGCGTCACTTTTTAATACTACTTTGATAACGCCTTGTGTGATCGTAACAGTTTGCGGAGTCATTCCTACATAGGAAACGCGCAAAGTTTTAGAAGAACTTGGTACGGCGGGGAGTTGCCCTTTCGGGAAGTGTTAAGTGTTTTTGGGGCTATTTAAGGCATAAAATGATAAAAAGATAGCATTTCGAATGATTCGCTGATGTTATTTTATGAAAATAACGATTTTAACACTATCTTTATGTCGTGTAATGTAATTTGAATATTATTAAAATCGTACTTAAATCTTCTCATTTTATCAATATACTGATTAAATTCTTTCAATATGATACTTTATAGTTAAAAACGTAACACTTTTTTAATTTTGATATAAATAGTGTTATCTTTGCACCCTGTTAGAGACTAGAAGTCTATTTATAGGTTAAATTTAAGAGAGAATTTATGAAAAGAAAATTGATGTTCTTTATGACCTTCCTTTTTGTGGGTATAGGTCTGGTGACAGCGCAGACGTCCCGAGTTACCGGTGTGGTAACCGCCGAGGAAGATGGCCTGCCTGTTGTAGGTGCTTCGGTATTGGTGAATGGCACTACTCTTGGTACTATCACGGATATTGATGGTAAGTTTACAATCACGAATGTACCAAGTTCTTCTAAGACTTATTGATATTTTAAAGCCTCTCTTTTTCCTCCTTTTTTATTCTATCTTATTGTAAATCAGAATATAAGTGCTTCTTTCCGCAACTTGGCTTCCCGGCTCACTTACTATAATCGCAACCTTTTCCCTTTCTTTTTCGATCTCAGTCATCTTTTTCGGGCAGGTACTTGGCTTGTTTTCAGGGGGCGGATGCTTAGGTTCTACCTTTATTTGAGGCTTTCTATGAGCGATAGGGGCAGACCGGTCTTTTCGGCAATGAGTTGATTGTCAATTCCTTGCTTTTTCATGTCGATGGCTGTCTGAAAGATGTTCAAGGCTTCTTCGCGACCTTTCTTCAGGCCTTCCTCAAGTCCTTCTTCAAGTCCTTTCTTTAGCCCTTCTTCCATCCCTTTTTTTATTCCTTCCTTTTCCGCTGCATCCATTGTCACCAAATAATCTCGGTACACTTTGACGCTATTGTCGTATAGCTCTCTCTCCTTTGGAGACATAGAAGCCACATCAGCGATCTCTTCGAGTTTTTCGAAGACGGCTTTTCGTGCCTTGAATGGCAGGCATTTTAAAGTTTCCATATTATTTAATATATAAATCCAACGTTCAAAATTCGTTTCACATTCCTCTTCGCTTTTTTTGAAGAGGGGGAGGGCGATGAATATTTGCCGGAACTTCTCCGAGAAGAGTTCACCTGTCTCCTTGTCTGCAAGAATAACGTCTGTCCGGAGTTTTATGTTCTTGTCCATGATGAAATTCATCAGAAAGACTCCGTAAACAGCTTTTATTTCAAATTTCCAGTCGTGCCCCGTCCGGCCCTGGTTGACGATGGCACGGGAGAGATAGAAGATGGAGCGTTCTTTAAAATTGCTCTGCATGCGGTTTTGCATTTCGACAATTATCTTTTCGCCCGTGTCCGTGGTGCAGTAGACATCGTAGATGATGCCTCGTCCTTCCGGGTAGTCCGGCAGCTGTTCGTTGTTCAAAAACGTTAAGTCGGTTATCACTCGTTCACCTTCGAGAAGGTCGTTCAGAAATTCGATTAGTAAATTCTTGGAGACTTCTCTGCCGAATATTAGTTTGAATCCGTAGTCGGTGAACGGATTGATAAATTTGCTCATTGTTTTGGTTGTTTCTCTTTTATGTTGTAAAGAGATGTTTCTCTTCGCATGTATAGTGAAGAGGCTTTTCTTTATTCTACAAAGATAGGATAAATTATTGTTTTATGATGCGTTTGGCGGGAGAAATAAATGACGTGGGTGCTCAAAAATGTTCATCTCCCTCTTAAAAATGTTCATCTTCCCCTAACTCGCTTTTTGAGGATGCCGTTGTAGGTGTCTTCAAATTCTGCCGAGTGGTTGAGTGCCCAGAGGATGTAGTCGCCCGGCTCGTTCTTTTTGAGCAGGGTGGAGCGGTATTCGGAGCTGAGGACTTTCCATAAGGTGCCGCAGGGACCACCCAGCTTTCTGCGTCGGGCGAGGGCGAGGATGGCTTTCACGGTTGGTTCGTTCCGGATGCCGATGGCGTCCATGTTGAGGCGTAGCAGGGATTCGGAGAATCCTCCGGAAGCAGTGCTTTCGTTCGGGGCTTCTTCTTGCTGACTTCTTTCGTACTGAGTTCCGTTGTGCTTGGCTTCTTCCTGCTGGTTTCTTTCGTATTGAGTTCCGTTGTACTTGGCTTCTTCCTGCTGACTTCTTTCGTATTGAGTTCCGTTGTGCTTGGCTTCTTCCTGCTGGTTTCTTTCGTATTGGGTTCCGTTGTGCTTGGCTTCTTCTAGCTGGTTTCTTTCGTATTGAATTCCGTTATATCTAGTTTCTCCCTTCTGATCTATTCCTTCATTTCTTCTTTCTTCCTTATTTTCCTCCCCTCTTTTTCCGGACGAGATTTCTAAAGACAAACCTTTGACAGCAACAGGCGCAGCCTGAAAAACGCCGTTTGACGGAACGGGCGGCTGCTCTCTATCCTTCTCCCATTCATTTTCGGTTTTGCTTTGTCTTTCCCTTTCTTTGTCTCTTTCTCTTTCTCTTTCTCTTTCCGGTTTGCTTTTAATCTCAGTATCTGTTTCCGATTTACTTTCGATTTCTGTATCCGTTTCCTGTTTTGTTTGTGGGATTGTTGCTGCAATTTCTCGTTTTTTTGCAGCATTAATTTTCATAGCTGCTTCGTCGGTCACTGTTTTTGTAGCATTGATTCCTGTGCCTGCTGCATGGATATTTGTGCCTGTCGTGTCGATTCCTGTCTTTGTTTTAGTAACTTCTGTAGCTGTGATATTGATTCCTGTTTTTATTGCGTTGACTTCTGCGCCTACTATATGGCTTTCCGCTTCATACACTTCTGTACCTTTTGAATTTATATTATTTCTTATTTCTGCGGAATTATTTTCCGTTCCATCCTCTCCTTCCTTGATGAGCCAAAACTGTTCCAGCGGAAGTTTGTATTTCCTTCGGCTGTCGGTAATGATTTTGTGGTATTGCTCTTGGATGGCTTGCGAAGTCAGAATCCCGTACTCCTTATATATATAGGTGTCGAACAGTCCGACGGACAGGCAGTCGTCGATGATGGCCTGCATCTCCTCCTCCTCGCAACACACTTCCTGCGAAATGTCGAACAAGGTATCTTGATTCCATGCGATGTAAAATCCCTTTTCTTTGTAGATGAGGCAGAGCAGGGAAGTGAGTGCGGCAATTCCTGCTGCATGATGACGGTTGGAAATGCGGCGTACCTTCCTGTCTTGGAAGAAGTTGACATCGAGCGGGAAATAATCTAATCCGGGTTTGGAAATACGGGCCATCTTTTTGAATATTTAGAGTGATATTGAATGATAAATAATGAATAAGGCGAATCGGTAATTTTAATTTAGCTCATTTCAGTATGGTGATAAGCTACTTGATAGTCAGTTCTGTCTCTCAACTGAGGGTAACTAAAAAGTCGATTCTATCTCAATTGGGGGTGACTAGAAAGTCGATTCTATCTCTATTCTCCTCCTTCGGGAAGGAGGAG
>ERZ857951.2166-NODE-2166-length-18071-cov-6.389820_pt1 | contig 18071 bp, 9 predicted proteins | sample MGYA00519759_ERZ857951 | MGnify/ENA primary metagenome ERZ857951 (study PRJEB31778, sample SAMEA3449377) | human gut metagenome | biome: human gut; feature: human-associated habitat; material: faeces | place: United Kingdom | collected 2010/2012 ...
AAGTCGTCAGCATCAACTACCGTACCCTCACGGGATTTCATCTTACCTTCCGGCAGTTCCACCATTCCGTAAGAGAAGTGTACCAGACTCTTACCCCATTCGAAACCAAGTTTATCGAGCAAGATAGAAAGCACCTGGAAGTGATAGTTCTGTTCGTTACCTACTACATAAATCATCTTATTAATCGGGTAATCGGCAAAACGAAGTTTAGCCGTACCGATATCCTGAGTCATGTAGACAGAAGTACCGTCACCACGGAGAAGGAGCTTATGATCCAGTCCTTCGGCAGTCAGGTCGGCCCATACGGAACCGTCTTCTTTCTTGTAGAAGAAACCTTTTTCCAGACCTTCCATTACTTTTTCTTTTCCTTCGAGGTAAGTATTGGATTCGTAATAGATCTTGTCGAAGCTGACACCCATCTTCTTGTAGGTTTCGTCGAATCCTGCATATACCCAGTTGTTCATCATTTCCCACAATCCGCGTACTTCCGGATCACCGGCTTCCCACTTCACCAACATTTCGCGGGCCTCCTGCATCAATGGAGATTCAGCTTCAGCCTTTGCTTTCGCTTCATCGTCACTCATTCCCTGCGCTGTAAATTTAGCCATCAGCTCCTTTACTTCCGCTTTATAATGCTTATCGAAAGATACATAATAATCACCTACCAGGTGGTCACCCTTCTTACCCGAAGTTTCAGGAGTTTCACCGTTTCCGTATTTCTTCCATGCCAGCATGGACTTACAGATGTGGATACCACGGTCGTTTACAATATTTGTTTTGACTACCTTATTGCCGTTTGCCGCTACAATGTTAGCCAATGCGTTACCTAAAAGGTTATTACGCACGTGTCCCAAGTGAAGCGGTTTATTTGTATTCGGAGAAGAATATTCAATCATCACCAATGGAGAAGCGTCAGTGACCTGCACTAAGCCGTACTGTTCATCTGCCTGAATCTCGTTCAGCAACTCAATCCATGTAGCCGATGCAATAGTCAGGTTCAAGAACCCTTTTATCACATTAAACGCTGCTACAGCCGGATCGTTTGCCTTCAGATATTCACCGATTTCCTGTGCCGTTTGCTCCGGTCCTTTTTTTGACATCTTCAGGAAAGGGAACACGACCAGTGTCAAATGTCCTTCAAATTCTTTCTTCGTTTTTTGCATCTGCACCATTTTTTCAGGGACTTCCTGACCGTAGAGTGCTTTCAGTCCGCTGATAACGGACGCTACAAGTTTATCTTCTATCTTCATAATCAAGTTATTTCTTGCGCGCAAAGATACAAAAAAAGGAGACGCATCGCGTCTCCTCTCCTAATTTCTTTCAACTATCTATCTTATTCAACAGCTGCAGATAATTCAGCACCAGCTTTAAATTTAGCTACTTTCTTAGCAGGAATAGTAATAGTTGCCTTTGTAGAAGGGTTAATACCAGTTCTTTCAGCTCTTTCGCTTACTGAGAAAGTACCAAAACCTACGAGAGATACTTTGTCACCAGCTTTCATAGCATTAGTAACTGAAGTGATGAAAGCATCAAGTGCTTTTTTTGCATCGGCTTTGCTCATTTGAGCTTCAGCAGCCATTGCGCTAATAAGATCAGACTTATTCATAATACGTAAAATGATTAATTAATATATTTGTTACACAAAAGATTATCCCACAATGGATTGATTCCACAAATATAGCCGAACAAAACAACATATCAAATAAAAACATAAAAAAAACGCAGCAAATTATTGAAAAAGAGCTAATAGGAAGCGTTTTTCATGCTTTAAAACAGAATTTATTCGTACTTTTGCGTCTATTATCTAAATATTCAGAAATTAAAATGATGCCAACTGTAACTAAAAACCTGATAATTATCAATGTACTAGTATTTTTCGGGACAATCGTAGCCCAACGTTACGGCCTGGATTTAACGAATTATCTAGGATTACATTTTTTCCTCGCAAGTGACTTTAATCCGGCACAGCTTATCACTTATATGTTCATGCACGGCGGATTCAGCCACATTTTCTTTAATATGTTTGCCGTTTTTATGTTCGGACCGATTCTCGAACAAACCTGGGGACCCAAACGTTTCCTCTTTTACTATATTCTCTGCGGTATCGGTGCGGGACTTATCCAGGAAGGGGTACAGTATATTCAATATGTAACGGAACTTAGCCACTACGCACAAGTGAATATAGGTACAGGTGTTATCCCAATGGAAGAGTATCTGAACATGATGACCACCGTAGGTGCTTCGGGAGCCGTTTACGCCATATTGCTGGCATTCGGTATGTTATTTCCCAATAACCGGTTGTTTATCTTCCCGCTGCCATTTCCTATCAAAGCGAAGTTCTTCGTGATAGGATACGCCGCGATTGAATTATGGTCAGGACTTGCCAATAGCGCCGGAGACAATGTCGCTCACTTTGCTCACCTGGGAGGAATGTTATTTGGATTGATCCTGATTTTGTATTGGAGAAAAAAAAGCAATAACAATGGGACATATTATAGCTGATTTAAAGGAGACATTCAGAAGAGGAAATATTTTCATCCAACTGATTTATATCAACGTAGGCATCTTTCTGATCGGCACGTTGATTAACGTTTTCTTGCGACTGTTTGAAGTAAGTACCCCCGATATATTCGGTATATTTGCCCTGCCGGCATCCTTTATCGGATTTATTCATCAGCCGTGGTCGTTATTTACTTATATGTTTATGCATGCCGGTATCCTGCATATTCTATTCAATATGCTTTGGCTGTATTGGTTCGGAAGTTTGTTTCTCTACTTTTTCTCGGCCAAGCATTTAAGAGGACTATATGTATTAGGAGGTATCTGTGGAGGTTTACTGTATATGGTTGCCTACAATGTATTTCCTTTATTCAGTTCGCAAGTGGCGGGTGCAACATTGGTAGGAGCATCAGCTTCCGTATTAGCCATCGTAGCTGCTACGGCTTATCGTGAACCAAATTACAGGGTGCAACTTTTTCTTTTCGGTGCTATCCGTCTCAAATATCTGGCACTGGTTGTTATCGGAATCGATGTATTATCCATCACCTCAAGTAATGCCGGAGGACATATCGCCCACCTGGGCGGTGCTCTTGCAGGACTTTGGTTTGCCGCCAGCCTAAGTAAAGGAACTGATTTGACTTCCTGGATCAACTGGATTCTGGATGGTTTCGCCTCCTTGTTTCAAAAGAAAACATGGAAACGGAAACCGAAAATGAAGGTACACTATGGAAACAGTGCCACCGGTCGCGAGAAGGATTATGATTACAATGCCCACAAAAAAGCACAGTCTGATGAAGTGGACCGTATTTTGGAAAAACTAAAGAAATCCGGTTACGACAGTCTGACAACTGAAGAAAAGAAAAGCTTGTTCGACGCAAGCAAAAGATAAAGGAATGGAACATATTGGCAAATTTGTCGCATATCTGATACTTGCTGTCAACGCTCTCTTCGTGGGAACGTTGATATTAAGTGCTTATAGCCCTTACCTTAACCCGAAAATAAACCCACTTGCTTCCAGCTTGGGACTTGCATTTCCGATATTCCTGACGATTAATCTGATTTTTATCGGCTTCTGGGCATTCGTCAACTACCGCTATGCGCTCTTGCCTGCCATCGGTTTTCTGATTTGTATTCCGCAGATACGAACTTATATTCCTTTTAACTCCACCACTAAGACCATACCGGAAGGAAGCATCAAAATCCTATCCTATAACGTAATGAGTTTCAACAATCTGGAGAAGAAAGATGGAAAGAACCCTGTATTATCTTATCTTGTAGATAGCAACGCCGATATTATCTGTCTGCAAGAATATAACACCGCTACCAACAAGAAATACCTGACGGAACAGGATATTAAAAAAGCATTGAAAGCCTATCCTTACCAATCCGTCCACCAACAAGGGAAAGGAGATGTGCAACTTGCCTGTTTCTCCAAGTTCCCCATACTCTCGATACATCCCATCAAATATGAAAGTAATTATAACGGTTCCATGAAATATGTATTGAATGTAAATAACGACACTCTTACATTAATCAACAACCACCTGGAATCCAACAAACTCACCAAAGAAGACAGAGGGATGTATGAGGATATGATTAAAGACCCGAATGCCAAGAAAGTAAAAACCGGACTTAGGCAATTAATCAGAAAACTGGCGGAAGCATCGGCTATCCGGGCTTCACAAGCTGATTCTGTGGCTAAAGCCATTGCAGCATGTAAATATCCGACAACTATCGTATGCGGCGATTTCAACGACGGTTCTATCTCGTATACACATCGCATCCTGACTCAAAAACTAGACGATGCATTCACACAGTCCGGTAAAGGATTGGGCATTTCCTACAATCAGAACAAGTTCTATTTCCGCATAGACAATATCTTGATCAGCCCCAACCTGAAAGCCTACAATTGCACGGTAGACCGGTCTATCAAAGCATCAGACCACTACCCGATCTGGTGCTATATCAGTAAACGATGAGAACTGAAAACTCTAATAAAAAACACTTATGATGATTAAAAAGACACTAACCATTTTAGCAGTAAGTTGTATGATGTACTCCTGTGCTACGAAAACAGAAAGCAATCCTTTCTTTACAGAGTTTCAAACCCAGTATGGTGTTCCTTCTTTCGACAAGATTAAATTGGAGCACTATGAACCTGCCTTCCTGAAAGGGATAGAAGAGCAGAATCAAAACATCGAAGCTATCATCGAAAGTCCGGAAATTCCGACATTCGAAAATACAATTGTAGCTTTGGATAACAGCGCACCTATCCTGGACCGTGTGAGCGCCATTTTCTTCAATATGACAGATGCGGAAACGACTGACTCACTAACCGCACTTTCCATCAAACTGGCACCGGTTCTTTCAGAACATGATGATAATATCTCTCTGAACGAGAAACTGTTTAAGCGCGTGAACGACGTCTATCAAAAGAAGGATTCGCTGAACCTGACATCGGAACAAGAACGTCTGCTGGACAAGACTTATAAAAGATTTGTCCGTTCCGGAGCAAACCTTAATGCCGAAGACCAAACCCGCCTCCGCGAAATCAACAAGGAACTTTCTACACTCGGCATTACTTTCAGCAACAATATACTGAATGAGAATAATGCTTTCAAACTCTTCGTTGACAAAGAAGAAGATCTGGCAGGATTGCCCGAATGGTTCCGCCAAAGCGCCGCTGAAGAAGCAAAAGCAGCCGGACAACCCGGAAAATGGCTATTCACCCTGCATAATGCCAGCCGCCTGCCTTTCCTGCAATATTCAGAAAATCGCCCGCTTCGGGAACAAATATACAAAGCTTACATCAACCGCGGTAACAACAACGACGAAAACGATAACAAGGAAAATATCCGTAAGATCGTTTCTCTCCGCCTGGAAAAAGCTAAATTATTAGGTTTCGACTGCTATGCAAACTTCGTTCTCGACGAAACGATGGCAAAGAACGCCAGTAACGTAATGAGCCTTCTAAACAACCTTTGGAGCTATGCACTGCCAAAAGCAAAAGCGGAAGCTACCGAACTTCAGAAATTAATGGATAAGGAAGGCAAAGGAGAAAAACTGGAAGCATGGGATTGGTGGTATTATACCGAGAAACTACGGAAAGAAAAATACAACCTGTCCGAAGAAGATACAAAACCTTACTTCAAGCTGGAGAATGTGCGCAATGGCGCTTTCACTGTAGCCAACAAGCTATATGGTATCACTCTTACCAAGCTCGAAGGTGTCCCTACCTACCATCCTGATGTGGAAGTCTTCGAAGTGAAAGACGCAGACGGTTCGCAACTCGGTATCTTCTACGTCGATTATTTCCCACGCTCCGGAAAAAGCGGTGGCGCATGGATGAGCAACTACCGCGAACAACAAGGAGATACCCGTCCGTTAGTATGCAATGTTTGCAGCTTTACCAAACCGGTAGGCGATACTCCCTCTCTATTGACAATGGATGAAGTAGAAACTTTGTTCCACGAATTTGGGCACGCTCTGCATGGACTGCTGACAAAATGTGAATACAAAGGAACATCAGGCACTAATGTAGTATGCGATTTTGTAGAACTTCCTTCTCAAATCAATGAACACTGGGCTACTGAACCGGAAGTACTGAAAATGTATGCCAAACATTATCAGACAGGAGAAGTGATACCCGACGAAATCATCAAAAAGATACTGCAACAGAAGACTTTCAATCAGGGCTTCATGACTACCGAATTACTGGCTGCCGCCATCCTCGACATGAACCTGCACACCGTAACAGATGTAAAGAATATAGACATGCTTGCATTCGAAAAAGAAGCCATGGACAAGCTCGGTCTCATCCCCGAAATAGCACCGCGTTATCGCGTGACTTACTTCAATCATATCATTGGTGGTTACGCAGCCGGATACTACAGCTATCTATGGGCCAATGTACTGGATAATGATGCTTTTGAAGCCTTTAAAGAACATGGTATCTTTGATAAAAACACCGCCGACCTCTTCCGTCACAACGTATTGGAGAAGGGCGACAGCGAAGACCCGATGGTGCTTTACCGGAATTTCCGTGGAGCGGAACCAAGCTTGGAACCGCTACTGAAAAACAGAGGAATGAAATAATTCAGTAAAAAAGCCCTTAAACATCAAATATTTGAGGGCTTATTACACATGAATGTGAAAAAAAAACTATATTTGCAGCCTTGTATGCGGCAAAAAGAACTTGTGTACGACAGAATTTAACTGAAAATTAAATTAAAAAAGTAATCATCATAAATTAAAAGTAAAATGCAAAACAAAGGATTTGTAAAGGTTTTTGCGGTATTACTCACGCTGGTATGCGTGTTCTACCTCTCCTTCTCCTTCGTAACACGCCATTATAACAACAAGGCGAAAGAAATTGCGAACGGCGACATGAAAGTAGAACAAGACTACCTTGACTCTCTCTCCAATGAGAAGGTCTGGCTGGGTAACTGGACGCTGAAACAATGTCGTGAAATGGAGATTAGTTTAGGTTTGGACCTGAAAGGTGGTATGAATGTTATCCTTGAAGTTTCTGTACCTGATGTTATTAAAGCACTGGCTGACAACAAGCCGGACGAAGCTTTCAATAACGCATTGGCAACAGCAGCAAAACAGGCTATCAACAGTCAGGATGATGTAATTACCCTGTTTGTCAAGGAATACCACAGAATTGCTCCGGACGCGAAACTTTCCGAACTATTCGCTACACAACAGTTGAAAGACAAAGTTAGCCAGAAATCAACGGATGCGGAAGTTGAAAAAGTATTGAGAGAAGAAGTAAAAGCGGCTGTTGAGAACTCATTCAACGTACTTCGTACCCGTATCGACCGCTTTGGTGTGGTTCAACCGAACATCCAGAGCCTGGAAGACAAAATGGGACGTATCATGGTAGAATTGCCGGGTATCAAAGAACCGGAACGTGTGAGAAAACTTCTTCAAGGTTCGGCTAACCTGGAATTCTGGGAAACATATACCGCCAAAGAAATTCTTCCGGCTATGCAGTCAGCAGACGCTAAATTGCGTGCAGTGTTAACTCAGGAAACAACTACTGATTCTGTTACAACAGACACTACAAAAGCTGCTGTTCTTACCGAAGCAACTCCGACTAAGAAAGCCGTAAGTGCTGCCGACAGCCTTGCTGCCGCTCTGAAAGGAGACGCCAAACAAGATGATGCAACTGCTGCGAACATGGAAGAGATCAAGAAACAGTATCCTTTGCTGTCTATACTGCAATTAAACTCTAGTGGGCAGGGCCCGGTTATCGGATATGCAAACTACAAGGACACTGCAGACATTAACAAATATCTGGCTATGCCGGAAATCAAAGCAGAACTTCCAAAAGACCTCCGTCTGAAATGGGGTGTTTCTCCTTCCGAATTTGACAAAAAAGGCACCTATAAAGGATGAATTAAACAAGCACAATGAATAGAAAAAATTTACAATGAGAATAATCAGTCACTAGGTGGAGTCTGTCCAAAAACAGATGAATCTTAAGACAATAAAAAAGATACATCAAATATGTATCAGAAAGGGAAATTATGAGAAGGAAAATGAAATGGAGGGTGCTTGCAAGTGCTTGTGCAGCAGCGGTAGCTGTGACATCTATGCCGTATATGGCAACGCAGGTCCATGCAGAACCAGCGGCTGTAACGCAGCAGACCGGTAATAATGATCTGAAGCTATGGTATACGAGCCCGGCAGATATTACCAAGTATTACCAAGGATGGCAGGAAAAGTCCCTTCCTATAGGTAATGGAGGAATCGGTGGAACGGTATTTGGTGGAATTACCAGAGAACGTATCCAGCTCAATGAAAAATCACTTTGGTCAGGAGGACCAAGTGAGAGTAGAAAGAATTACAATGGAGGTAATCTGGAGAATAAAGGAAATAATGGAGCGACAATGAATTCAATCCATGAGTACTTTGCGAATGGCCAGGATAATTCTGCAACTAATCTTGCAAAAAGAAACTTGATAGGTGCAAGTGATGATAACGGAACAAATGGATATGGATATTATCTGAGTTTTGGAAATATGTATATCGATTTTAAGAATGTATCATCCAACAGCGATGTGAAAAATTACACTCGTGATCTGGATCTGAATACAGCAATTGCCGGTGTTAATTATGATAAAGGAAGTACCCATTATTCAAGAGAGAACTTCACAAGCTATCCGGACAATGTTATTGTTACTCATATCACAGCAGACGGTTCTGAGAAGATCAGTCTGGATGTAAGTGTAGAACCGGATAATAACAGAGGGGATGCTGTTAATGGGATTGGTGATAGCAGCTATAAGAGAGATTGGGATACAAAAGTATCAAATGGATTGATTTCCATCAACGGACAGCTTAAAGACAATCAGATGAAATTCACATCCCAGACACAGGTTATTACTGACAATGCCGGTACTGTGAAAGATGGGAATGGAAAAGTAAGTGTTTCCGGAGCAAGTGAGGTTACCATCATCACGTCTATAGGAACAGATTATAAGGATGAATATCCGTCCTATAGAACAGGCGAATCTGCGGATGAACTGACAAGTCGTGTGAAATGGTATGTAGATCAGGCGGCAGCGAAGACATACGAAGAACTGAAAGCAAATCATGTAAGTGATTATCAGAAGATCTTTGACCGTGTGGATCTGAATCTTGGACAGACAGTCTCAACAAAGCCAACAGACGAACTTCTTTCTGCATACAAAGCAGGAACTGCAACAGATGCTGAAAGACGTCAGTTGGAAGTTATGTTATTCCAGTATGGAAGATTTATGACAATTGAGTCTTCCAGAGAGACAACTACAGATGAGAATGGTTATGTAAGAGAGACACTTCCTTCCAATCTTCAGGGACTGTGGGTAGGAGCGAACAATTCTCCATGGCATTCAGACTACCATATGAATGTAAACTTACAGATGAACTACTGGCCGACATATTCTACCAACATGGCAGAGTGTGCAGAACCACTGATCGATTATATCGATGCTTTGAGAGAACCGGGGCGTGTGACCGCGGCAATCTATGCAGGAGTTTCCAGTGCCGAAGGTGAAGAAAATGGATTCATGGCACATACACAGAACAATCCGTTTGGATGGACATGTCCTGGATGGGACTTTAGTTGGGGATGGTCACCGGCTGCAGTACCGTGGATCTTACAGAATTGCTGGGATTATTATGAATATACTGGAGATACTTCTTACTTAGAAAATAATATCTATCCAATGATGAAAGAAGAAGCTAAACTGTATGACCAGATGCTTGTTCGTGGAGCAGATGGAAAGTTGGTATCTTCACCGGCATTTTCACCGGAGCATGGACCGGTTACAAATGGAAATACATATGAGCAGTCTTTGATCTGGCAGTTATATGAAGATACGATTAAAGCTGCAGAGGTACTTGGAAAAGATGCCGAGCTGGTAGCTACATGGAAAGCAAACCAGGCAGATCTGAAAGGACCAATTGAAGTTGGTGATAGCGGACAGATTAAAGAGTGGTATACAGAGACAACTGTTAATTCAATGGGTGATGGATATGGTCACCGTCATATGTCTCACTTGCTCGGACTTTATCCTGGAGATCTCATCACAGAGGACAATGCAGAATGGTTTGCAGCAGCAAAGGTTTCCATGCAGAACCGTACGGACGTGAGTACCGGATGGGGAATGGCACAGAGAATCAACAGCTGGGCAAGACTTGGTGATGGAAATAAAGCTCTTCAGCTTATTGAGAACCTGTTCAAGAATGGAATCTATGCGAACTTGTTCGATTATCATGAGCCAAAATATTTCCAGATTGATGGAAACTTCGGATATACATCAGGTGTAGCTGAGATGCTTCTGCAGAGCAATGCAGGATATATCAATCTTCTTCCGGCAGTTCCAGACGCTTGGGCTAACGGAAGTGTAGATGGATTGGTTGCACAGGGTAACTTTGAAGTATCTATGGACTGGGCAGATGGAAATGTAAAAACTGCTACAATCCTTTCTAAGAATGGCGGAGAAGCAGTTGTGCAGACAGCGAATGCATCTCTTGCAACAGTGGTAGACAGTGATGGAAATGTAGTTGATGTGACACCTGTAAAGGAAAACCGTATTTCTTTCGTAACAGAAGCAGGAAAGAGTTATACATTAAAGGACATTCCGACATCCGCTACTGTGACAGCTCCGACAGGACTGACAGCACTTCGTGCAGATGCTGAAAATGTAAACCTTTCCTGGAACGCTGTGACAGCAGAAGAGGGAAGCAATGTAACATATAATGTATACCGTCAGGTAGAAGATGGTGATGTGATCTGTATTGAGACAGGTTTAACAACAACAACTTATAAAGATACAACAGCATACAAGACACTTGGAGCAATGAAATATCAGGTGGCCGCAGTTGTGGATGGAATTGAATCTGAAAAGAGTGCAGTAGTAACTGTAACAGAGCCGATTGGCGCAGGTAAGATTGACAATGCTGATGAAAGAATCGCATATGTAGGTGAATGGGGCAACTGGACACAGGATAAAAATGTCAACTATATGGATACAATTCAATATCTGAATAGTCCAAAGGGCGGAGAGACGGTTACTCTTACATTTAAGGGAACAGGAATCAAGGTAATTGGTTGTACGAATAAAGACAGAGGTAAGATTGAAGTATTTATCGATGGCGAGTCCCAGAAAGTAGTTGATACATATAGTGCAAGCACAGTGCGTCAGGTGGAATACTTCAGCAAAGATGACCTTAAAGCAGGAATCCATACACTTCAGCTGAAAGTTCTCAATGAGAAACAGGCTGCAAGTTCTGGTACAAAGATTGAACTTGATGCATTTGAAATTCTAGATTCAACACTGGTAGCACCGACAGGTGTGACAGTAAGCTCCAAATCCGGAATGACTACAGTATCTAAAGCAAACAGCACATTACAGTTAAAAGCAACTGTAGAACCGGAGAATGCAACAGATAAAACAGTTACATGGAGTACATCAGATGATAGCATTGCAACAGTAGATACAAACGGACTGGTAACATTCTTAAGTAAGAACGGAACAGTTACTATCACTGCAACATCCGCTGCAGATGCTACAAAGTCTGGCACAATTGAACTGACAGTTGCAATCAAACAGGATGTGGCAGATGTTGAGACAATCGTAGAAGATGGTAATCCACCGGCGTCAGGAACAAATACATACGGAACAAAAAGTAATGATATCAAATGGGAGGGTGAGTCATGGTATACCTGGGCTGAGAATGGACAACATGGTGGAACAAAAACAGAAACTGGAGATGGTGAGAATGGTAAGGGACACTCTTTTACATATACATTCACTGGAACTGGCGTAGATGTTTATTCTCAGAAGCATGCTAACTTTGCAAGCTTTGATGTTTATATTGATGATAACAAGATTGAAAATTGTTCATTAGCGGGTTCAGGCACTGGAGAAAAGCAGGAACTTATCTTCTCAAAGAAAGGTCTTGAGAATGGTAAGCACACAATCAAATGTGTGGCAGCTGAGCGTGACGGAAAATATCAGGTCAACCTGGATTACTTAAAGATCTTTTCACCAGGCGAAGGTGCAACAGTTGATAAAGCAGCGCTCCAGGAATCAGTTGAGGCAGGAGCAGCACTTGTTAAATCAGAATATGATGAGACAAACTGGAATGCATTTATGGACGCATATAATGCTGCGGTTGCGGTAATGAATGATGCAGCTGCAACAAAGGAAACTGTAGATGAAAAGAAAGAAGCATTAGATGCAGCAATCAGAGCACTTGGAGCACCGAAAGTTCCTACAGTAGAAGACCAGACAGGTTCAGCAGTTCTTGTGGAAAGCAAGAAAGTTGTACTGAAATGGACGAAGGTTCTGGGAGCAGCAAAATACAAAGTAGTTGATGAAAAGAATGGAATTGAAAAGATTGTAAGTGGTACAACTGTAACACTGGAGAATCTGACACCTGGAACAACTTATAACTTCAAAGTATATGCTCTGAATAGTGTAGATGTTGCATCAGAGAAGGCAATTGAGATCAGCAATGTGGAAACAATGGGTGACGGATCAACAAAAGGTGAGATCGAGTCTGTTACAAAGACTCCGGTCAGTGATGATTCTGTAAAACTCACATGGACATTAAAAGAAGGCTCCACTTTCGCAAGCTATGAAATTTATGTCAATGGTCAGCTGAAAGGTAATACGACAGAAAAAGAGTTCACACTTAAGGATTTGGAAGACGGCACATACGTTGTTAAGATTGTTGCAAAGACAGCAGCAGGACAGTCAGCACTTCCAAAGCAGTTTTCTTTTGAAATGAAAAATAGTGTAAAAGTACTTAGTGTAACAAACCCAGAAGGAATTTCAGTAGAAGAAGGAACTGCATTTAAGAAGCTTGAATTACCAGAGAAAGTAACTGTCACAGTGACAGGAAACTTGGATCAAGAAGTAGAAGTAACATGGGCAGAAGGTGATTACCAGACAACACCGGGAACTTACACATTGGAAGGAACACTGACAATGGGTAAGAATATGAAAAACCCAGATGGCGTGAAAGCTTCTATCAAGGTAACAGTTACAAAGAAACCGTATGAGATTAAGTCCGTTGCAAAACTGGATAAGAAAGAAGTTGCATACGGAACAGCGGCAACAGATCTTGGACTTCCGACAGAAGTAGAAGTAAGCTACACAGACGGAACAAAAGGAATAGCAAGTGTTACATGGAATACAGACAACTACGATGGAAATAAAGCAGGAGACTATACTCTGACAGGAAAGCTTTCCTTTGCAGATGATGTTACCAATCCGAAGGAGTTGACTGCTTCTGTAACAGTAACAGTTAAGAAAAAGGCAGAAGAACCGAAACCAGAAAAAGACGCTGATTACACAGCTGTGAATGCAGCAATGGAAAAAGCAAATAAGATTGACAGAAGTAAATATACAGAAGAAAGTCTGAAAGCTTTGGACGATGCAGTAGCGGCAGTAGAAAAGGGCCTGAAAGAATCCGAGCAGAGCAAAGTTGATGCAATGGCAGCAGCGATTGAGAAAGCATTAAATGAACTGGTAGAAAAACCAGTGGTAGAACCAGAAAAAGACGCCGATTATACAGCAGTGAACGCAGCTTTGGAAAAAGCAGGAAAGATCGACAGAAGTAAGTATACAAAGGAAAGTCTGAAAGCTTTAGATGATGCAGTAGCAGCAGTAGAAAAAGGTCTGAAAGAATCCAAACAGGATAAAGTTGATGCAATGGCAGCAGCAATCAATAAGGCATATGCGGAATTGATTGAAAAACCTGCAACTGATAATGATAAGAAAGATGATTCTAAGAAAGATAATTCTAAGAAAGATAATTCCAAGAAGAATAATTCTGATAAGAAGTCAGGTGCGGTTAAGACCGGAGATGCAACTCCACTGATCTTGTGGGGAACTGCGACAATACTGGCAGCAGGTGCCAGCGTTACAGTTATTTTACGCAGACGTAAAAGAAGATAAAAATTTTCCTGAAAAGTAAAAGGAAAGAAGTTTTCAAGAATTCTTTCAAAAGAAAGGGCTGGCATGTGCCAGCCCTTTCTTGGTATAAATATATTACTCCCTTTTTACATGTGAATATAATTTACGGTATTGCCTTGGTGACATTCCAACCTTCTTATTAAAGATCTGTGAGAAATAAGATTGGGAAGAGAAACCTGCACTGGAGGCAATCTGTGTTACAGAGAGATCTGAGGTTGTCAAAAGTTCTTTGCATGCTTCGATCCTTCGATCTGCTAAATAGTTGATCGGAGATTGACCAATGCATTCTGTAAAAGAATGTGCCAGATAAAATTTATTGATATGTGTGATCTCAGCTAATAAATCCAATGTAATATTTTGGGAATAGTTTGTATCAATATATCGTTTAGCTAATGCACATTCCTTAGAAAGCTGGAAAGAGGATTCAGAAATAACAGAAAGGTTTTGCTTTCTGGAAATGTATACCAGAAGAACCTCAAGTAATCCGTGACAGACTTTTTCAAATCCGGGTTTTTGTTCTTGAAATTCATGCATCATTAATTGTGCAAAATTAATAAACTGATTTTTATCAGAACCATAACTATAGAAACTATATCCTTTTGAAGCGTCCTGTTCAGGATCATCGAAAGAAAACGCAAGTCCTTCAACACCAAATACAATGTATTCCATTGGGTTGTTTGGAAGTGTTTTTTCAGTGTGTTCTACATAAGGATTAATGATCATTAAATCATCTGTTTTCATAGAAACTTTTTCATCTTCTATATAGAAGACACCCTCACCGCGCAAAACATAGAAGAGTTCTGAGAACTGATGTGTGTGCGGTAGAGAGTTCCAGTCACCTTCGTATTTAGAAATAGAAATATAGCGAAGACTAAAATCGTCGCGACTGCTCGTGGCGGAGCCAAGGTTGATAAATTCATTACTCATAAGTGCATATCCTCTTCAGTTAAGTTATAGTTTGTATGGGCCTTCTCAATTGATTAAATTTTATATAAAATATATGAAAAAGCAATAATTTTAAAGTGAATTCGTAAAAAAGACGAAAAAACAATATAATAATTCTATATATTAAACATATTATACACAAAAATAATAAGAAAAACAGTATTTTAGTAATAAAAAAGCAAAAAATATAACAAACCGAGCAACAATGAAATTGATATCCATTGGTGAAAACGTTATACTTTAGTCATGAGATAAGTAAGAATAAAAGTTATTTGGAGGGGAACATATTGATGACGGGAAGATTGACGCTGCCGACAGATGCAGATGTTATTGACGAGACATTACGATTAAAGAATCTCTTGGGAGCAGATGCGTTGAGAGATTGTGACGGAACAGAGATGCCAGAAGAACTTCTGTCAGAGCCGGTTAAGAAATACGCTACTTATTATACAACAAGAAAAGATAATGAGTGGGCAAGTGCCAATCCGGAAGAAATTCAGCAGGAATATTTAATCAGTAACCGTGTGACAGCAAGAGGCGAAACACTTCGTATTCGCTTAATGGAAGGATTTCACACAGAGCAGCTGAAAGTAAATACGTTAGATGATCCAAAACGTTGGTGGGAAGTAATCGATCGAACAACTGGAGAGATTGTTCCTACAGATAAATGGGAATTTGATGAAGCAACAGGAGAAGTTGAGATCCAGACAAAGGCATATCATGAATATACAGTAAGCTTTCTGGCATTCCTTATCTGGGATCCGGTACATATGTATAACTTCATTACAAATGATTGGCAGGATACACCACATCAGTTAACATATGATGTAAGACAGCCGAAGACACAGAAGTATGTAAAGGAAAAGCTGAAAAGATGGTGTGAAGAGAATCCGAATATAGATGTTGTTCGATTTACAACATTTTTCCATCAGTTCACATTAACTTTTGATGATCAGAAGAGAGAAAAGTACGTTGAGTGGTTTGGATACAGTGCAAGTGTAAGTCCATATATCTTAGAAAAATTTGAAAAATGGGCAGGATATAAATTCCGTCCGGAATTTATCGTGGATCAGGGATATCACAACAGTATGTTCCGCGTACCGAGCAAAGAATTCCGTGACTTTATTGAATTCCAGCAGATTGAAGTTTGTGCACTTGCGAAAGAGCTGGTTGATATTGTTCATTCTTATGGAAAAGAAGCTATGATGTTCCTTGGAGATCACTGGATCGGAACAGAGCCTTATGGTAAATACTTTGCAGGCATCGGACTTGATGCAGTTGTAGGTTCTGTTGGAAGTGGTGTGACACTTCGTATGATTTCTGATATCAAAGGCGTTGATTATACAGAGGGACGTCTCTTACCATACTTCTTCCCGGATGTATTCTGCGAAGGCGGAGATCCGATCGGAGAAGCAAGAGACAACTGGAGAAAAGCAAGACGTGCTCTTCTTCGTTCACCATTAGACAGAATCGGATACGGCGGATACTTAAAACTTGCCAGTAACTGGCCGGGATTCATTGATGAGATCCAGAAAGTTGTTACAGAGTTCCGTCAGATTCATGAGAATATGCAGGGAACACCTTCCTATGTAGCACCATTTAAGGTTGCAATCCTCAACTGTTGGGGAGGACTGAGAAAGTGGATGTCCAATCAGGTACATCACGCAATCTGGCACAGAGAGACTTATTCAGCAGAAGGTGTGCTTGAGTGCTTAAGTGGTATGCCATTCGAAGTTGAATTCATCTCCTTTGATGACGTGAAGAAAGGTATTCCGGAAGACATTGGAGTAATCATCAATGTAGGTGATGCATATACAGCATTTAGTGGAGCTGAAAACTGGATCGATGAAGAAGTTGTAACAAATATTCGTCGCTTTGTTGACGAGGGAGGCGGATTCATCGGAGTTGGTGAACCGACAGCATATCAGCATCAGGGAAGATTCTTCCAGCTGTCAGATGTACTTGGCGTAGATCGTGAGATGTGTTTCTCACTTAATACAGATAAGTATAATGAATTAGATGCAAACCACTTTATTTTAGAGGATATTGAAGGTAAAATAGATTTTGGTGAGGGAACAAGCCGTGTCTATGCACAGGGCAAGAATTACCAGATCCTTGCAATGGATGGAGAGTACAGCCAGATGGTTGTTAATGAATATGGAAAAGGACATAGCGTATACTTTGCAGGTCTTCCATATTCTCCACAGAACTGTAGAATTCTTCTTCGTGCTATTTACTATGCAGCAGGCATGGAAAAAGAGATGAAGCATTACTATGTAACAAATGTTGATACAGAAGTAACTGTATTCCCGAAGAGTAAGAAGATCGCAGTTATTAATAACTCATCAGAAGCGCGACACACAGATGTATATATCAATGGCAACTGTGTATATGAACTGGATTTAGAGCCAGGCGAGATGCGTTGGGTAGATGATGTTGAATAAAGATAACTTATGAAACGCAAGGAATGCATTTCATATTTTATAAAGCAGTACTTTTAAATGTATAAGGAGGACAAAAACTATGAAAAAGAAAGTATTGAGCGCACTTTTAGTAGCAGCAATGTCAGTATCTGTACTTGCAGGATGCGGAAGCAAAGCTGACAACAACACTGATGCAAAGAATGATGCATCACAGGAAAACACACTGAGCGTATGGTGCTGGGATCCTAACTTCAATGTCTATGCAATGAAGCAGGCAGAGAAGGCATATCAGGTGGATCATCCTAACTTCAAGTTAGACATTCAGGAGAAGGTATATAGCGATATCGAGACTGCTCTGATCACAGCAGCTGAAGCCGGTGATTACAGCACTTTACCTGATATCTTCCTGATGCAGGATTATTCCTTCCACAAAAATGCAACCAATTATCCCGGAATCTTCACAGCACTGGATGACTGCGGAATTGATTTCTCCCAGTTCTCTATGGGTAAGCTGGCTGACTCCACTGTAGATGGAACACATTATGGTATTCCTTTTGATAATGGTGCTACCATCATGGCGATCCGTTCCGATATGGTAGAAGCAGCAGGCCTTAAGGTAGAAGATTTCAAGGATACCACATGGTCTGAGTTCATGGAGCTGTCCAAGAAGGTAATGGCTGCGAATGATGTTCCCATGCTGACCTGCTCCGGCGGTTCTGAGATT
>ERZ857951.2170-NODE-2170-length-18040-cov-5.237920_pt1 | contig 18040 bp, 17 predicted proteins | sample MGYA00519759_ERZ857951 | MGnify/ENA primary metagenome ERZ857951 (study PRJEB31778, sample SAMEA3449377) | human gut metagenome | biome: human gut; feature: human-associated habitat; material: faeces | place: United Kingdom | collected 2010/2012 ...
TGCGTCTGTTTGAGCACAACGAGAAAGCATATCATGCGGCAGTCCGGATGATGGAGCAGTACGGCAAGGCTGCTATTGTCCACCCCACCGGCACCGGAAAGAGCTATATTGCGTTCAAGCTGATCGAGGACAACCCGGAGAAGGTCGTGATCTGGCTTTCTCCCAGTGAATATATCTTCAAGACACAGCTGGAGAGCCTGAAAAGGAACGACCCGGATTTTCCGCTGGCGACTGTCCATTTTTACACCTATGCGAAGCTGATGTGCTGTACCGAAGGCCAGCTTGCAGAAATCGCAGGACTTCAGCCCTCTTATATCATATTGGACGAATTCCACCGTGCCGGCGCGGAATGCTGGGGCGAAAGCACGGTGGCTTTGTTAAAGTTATGCCCGGAGGCAAAACTGCTGGGGCTGACGGCGACAAACATCCGGTATCTGGATAATAACCGTGACATGGCCGAAGAGCTTTTTGATGGCCGTGTTGCGAGCGACATGACCCTTGGCGAAGCAATCGTCAGGGGTATTTTGCCTACTCCGAACTATGTGACCACCGTCTATCAGTACCAGAAAGACTTGGCACGTTATCAGACAAGAGTGGATAATCTGCATTCTGCTGGGATTCAGGACGTAAATCAAAAATATCTGGATGCCCTGCGCCGCGCCTTGGAACAAGCAGATGGATTAGACAAGGTTTTTGAACATCATATCACGAACAAGTCCGGAAAGTACATCGTGTTCTGCGCCAACAAGGAGCACATGGACGAAATGATCTCTCATGTGCCGGAGTGGTTTGCAAAGGTGAATGCGGAAGTGGCGGTCTACGAAGCCTACTCGGATGACCCCGGTACAGACAAGGCTTTTACCGACTTCAAGACGGATGAGAGCGACAAGCTGAAGCTGCTGTTTTGCATCGACATGCTCAACGAGGGCGTCCATGTGGAGGGGATTTCCGGGGTCATTCTATTCCGACCAACGATTTCGCCCATTATCTACAAGCAGCAGATCGGACGAGCTCTAACTGCTGGGGACACCGCAGCCCCGCTGATTCTGGATGTTGTCAACAATTTTGAGGGATTGTGCAGCATTGCGGGCCTACAGAATGAGATGCAGGAGGCAGTCTACCGCCTGAATGCCAACGGTGAGGGCGATAGGATCATCACCGAACGGTTTGAAGTTGTCGAGCAGGTGCATGACTGCCGGGTGCTGTTTGAGCGGCTGCAAGCAAGCTTGTCCTCTAGTTGGGACCATTATTTTTCGGAAGCAAGCATTTACTATGCGGAGCATGGCAACCTGAATATTCCAAAACGTTATACCACTCCTGCGGGACTGAGTCTTGGCGAATGGGTCATTGCTCAGCGGAGAATTCGGGCAGGACAGCGTACCGGAATTCTGACGCAACAACAAATTGCACGTCTGGACAGTATAGGGATGCAGTGGAGCAGCCGGAGTGATATGGCATGGGATCGCGGACTAGAAGCGGTGAAAAAATATAGAGAACAGTTTGGTAATCTGCTTGTTCCCAAAAAATATGTAGACGATGCTGGTTTTGCGTTGGGACATTGGATCATCAATATGCGGAGAAGTTACATTGATGGAAGATTGTCGCAAAAACACATTCAAGAGTTAAATGAACTGGGCATGAGTTGGAATGCTTTCGATGCAAAGTGGGAACAAGGCTATGGACTTGCTGTTGAGTACGCTGCAGAAAATGGCAATTTGAATGTTCCGGTGAGTTATGTGACTTTAGAAGGCCAAAAATTGGGGCTGTGGCTTTGCAACCAACGTGCTGCCTATCTAAATGGAAAACTCTCCTCCGACCAAATCAGCCGATTGGAAACAATCGGGATGTACTGGGGCAACCGGAACGACCGGCAATGGAACGAAGTTTATCAGGCCGCAAAGCGATACTTTGAGGCGAACGGAAACCTTGATGTGCCTGTTAGCTATGTTTCACCAGAAGGATATGCTCTCGGAAAGTGGGTCAGGCGGCAGCAATATGCCCATCAGAAGCCGGAAAAAAGCAATGCAGTTCTGTCACCGGAGCGTGTTGCGTTGTTGGATGCCATCGGAATGCAGTGGGAGAAACCTGATCCGTGGCAGCACCGGTACGAGCTGGCGCAGGAATATAAAAAAGAGCATGGAAATCTGGATATTCCGGTAAAATACAAGACTGCGGATGGCATTTGGCTGAGCCGATGGGTGTACAACCAGAAACGGCTGCTGCAAAGCGGATCGGAAAAGTTGAGCGAAGAGCAAAAGAAAAAGCTAAAGGAGTTATTGGGGTATTATGTCAAAATTTCAGCATGATGTGATGTTGAAGATCGTAAAGGTCATTGATTTGGTGATGATTACGATTCCGTTTGCACTTTGTTGGGAGCTGTACTACTCGTATCAGGTCTATGCAAAGTTTGGCTGGAGAGGCAACTGGGCCATGATCAGTCTGTTTGCGGTGCTGTTTTTCCTGCTGGGCAAAGTTTACGATGCGTTCTGGATGTCGCTGCAACGCATTTCTGAACTGCTTTACGGTCAAATTTTAGCAGCGATGGCAACAGACGGCATTCTGTACATTGTCATCTGCCTAATGTCTCGGCGGCTCTGCAATATCCTGCCGGGCATTGCGGCGATTGCCGGGCAGGTCGTGATGGCAACTCTGTGGGCAAGATGCGCCAATAGCTGGTATTTCCGGACCTATCCGCCTCAGCCCACCGCAGTGGTCTACGATGTCCGTCATGGCTTGGAAAAGCTCATCAATGAATATGGCCTTTCAAAAAAGTACGATGTCAAGATGACATTGAACGTGGAAGAGTGCCTGAATGACCTGAGTCTGCTGGATGGAATGCAGAGCGTGTTCATCAGCGGTGTCCACAGCCATGAGCGCAATATCATCCTAAAATACTGTGTGGGACAGGGCATCAATGTGTTCGTGATCCCTCGTGTGGGCGATGTGATTATGAGCGGTGCCCAGCCGATGCATATGTTCCATCTGCCCATGCTGCGTGTGGGCCGCTACATGGCAAGCCCGGAGTATCTGTTTGTAAAGCGTTTGATGGATATTGTGGTTTCGTTGGCTGGACTGGTGATTCTCAGTCCGTTGCTTCTGATTACAGCCATTGCAGTCAAATCCGATGGTGGTCCTGCTTTTTACAAGCAGGTGCGTCTGACCAAGGATGGCAGACAGTTTGAGATTCTGAAGTTCCGCTCCATGCGGGTGGATGCCGAAAAGGATGGTGTGGCCCGCCTTTCCACCGGCGACAAGGATGACCGTATCACGAAGGTCGGTCATATCATCCGTGCTTGCCGACTAGACGAGCTTCCGCAGTTGTGGAATATCCTCCGGGGTGATTTATCTATTGTTGGTCCTCGTCCGGAGCGCCCGGAAATCGCCGCCCAGTACTGCGAGGAGATGCCGGAGTTTGCACTGCGCCTGCAGGCAAAGGCAGGCTTGACTGGCTATGCACAGGTGTACGGCAAGTACAATACTACTCCTTACGATAAGCTGCAGATGGACCTGATGTATATTGCCCATCCCAGCTTGATTGAGGATCTGAAAATCATGCTGGCGACGGTAAAGATTTTGTTCATGCCTGAGAGTACCGAGGGTGTGGCAGAAGGTGCGACTACGGCGATGGGGCAGGAGACGGAAGAATGATGCGGAATTACAGTGTCTTAATGTCCGTTTATTATAAGGAAAAGCCAGAATACCTCGAGCAGGCAATTGAAAGTATTCAAGCACAGACACTCCTAACGGATAATTTTGTGCTGGTGTGCGATGGTCCATTGAATGATGCGCTGGACAAGGTGATTGCTGAAAAGCAGCAAGAGATGGGGATGACTTTAAATGTTGTTCGTCTTTTTAAGAACGGTGGGCTTGGCAATGCACTGAATGAAGGCATCAAACATTGCAAAAATGAACTGGTTGCGCGGATGGACAGCGACGATATTGCATATCCAGATCGCTGTGAGAAACAGCTTGCTGTGTTTAACGAGCATCCAGAAGTGAGTATTTGCTCCGGCATCGTGGAAGAGTTTACTACTGATCCGAATACCGTCGATGCGAAGCGTGTGCCACCGGAGACGAATACGGAGATCGTGGAATTTGCAAAGAAACGCAATCCGTTTAATCATCCTTGCGTGATGTATAAGAAATCTGCAGTCGAGGCAGTAGGCTCTTATCAGGATTTTTATCTGCTGGAAGATTACTATCTTTGGCTTCGGATGCTGATGGCGGGGTATCAAGGCTACAACATTCAAGAGCCGCTGCTCCATATGAGGGCCGGCTCGGATATGTATTTGAGAAGAGCCGGATGGAAGTATGCCAAGACACAGGCAAAGCTGTTCAAATTCATGAAGCAGCAAGGCTTTATAGGAAAAGGGCAGTACATAAAAAGCTGTGTGATTCGTAGCGGGTCGGCGTTGGCTCCGAACTGGCTGCGGAAGTTTATGTTTGAGAAAGTGTTGAGGAAGTAAGAAAAGGGGTGTAGTGCAGTGATTAGAATTGCGTACGTCATAAATTATATCGTAAAGAATGGTCCCAGCAGCGTGGTTCTAAACATCATCAATAATATTGACAGGGAAAAATATGAGGTGTCGTTGATCACTCTGTTTTCCGGGAACAGTCCGGAGGTCATTGCACACTTGAAAAGTATTGGCGTTTCAGTGTACGAATGCACTACGCTCAGTCGAATGAAATGCTTGCTAGGGCAATGCAAGGAGTTTGATGACACCGTGAGGAACGGTCATTATGACATTCTGCATACGCACGGACTGATTCCTGATATTGTTTCTTCGAGGCTAAACACTCCTGTGAAGAAAATCACTACAATCCACAACAATATGTATGAAGATTATCCTGATAATTATGGCTGGATCAAGAGTAGAATCTTTATTACATTGCACTTAAATGCCCTAAAAAAGCTGGATAAATGTGTGTGCTGCTCGGAGTCTGTATACAAGGTGATGAAGCAGAAGCTGAGCAATACAACATTTATCCGTAACGGCATAGAGCCCATATGTGCGAAATCGGTTGCAACACGAGAAGAACTCAATATTCCAGACGATGCAGAGGTGTTTCTTTATGCTGGAGTATTGAACACAAGAAAAGGCGTCGTAAGTTTAATTGAAAATTTCGTAAGATATCGTAACGAAGACGAGTATCTAATTGTCCTTGGCACAGGCGATAAAGAAGCTGAGTGCAAAGAAAAGGCAGATGATCATGTGCAGATGCTTGGATTCCAGCCCGACCCAATTGCTTACATGAATATCAGCGATGTATATGCCTCAGCTTCTAGATCAGAGGGCTTTTCAATTTCAGTGCTTGAGGCTCTATCATGCGGGTTGGGACTGTTTTTGTCAGATATTCCCTCTCATAGAGAAGTTGTGGAGATGGGAAAGGATGTCTATCTGGGCGAAATATTTGGCACGACGAATTTTGAAGCCACGTTGAATCAGCTGCGAAAGAATCAACTTGATAAGGAAAAAATTGCGGAATTTCAAAGAAAAGAACTTTCTGCCAATGGAATGGCGGAAGCATACCAAAGAGAATATGAGAGACACTAAGAGGAAATTATGAAAAAGGTCAGCATTATCATCCCAGCATATAATGCAGAAAAATATCTTGAAGAATGCCTCACATCCGTTTGTAGACAAACATATCCGGAATTGGAAATCATTGTGGTTGACGATGGCTCGAAAGACGCAACAGCTTCGATCATAAAAAACTATGTGGAACAAGACAAAAGAATCGTTCCTTGTTACAATGAAAACCACGGCGTTTCCTACTCACGGAATTTTGCATTGGATCGCTGCACTGGAGAGTATGTGACCTTTGTAGACTCAGATGACATTGTGGCATCCGATTTTGTGGAACAGATGGTGAATGATATCGAAACGTTCAATGCCGACATGGCGGCTGTCGGAGTCGCAAAAAGCGGAACCTATCAGCCGGAGCTTTTTACGGCAGGAAAAGCAGTGGTGTATGAAAATACGGAAGTTTTAAAAGGGCTATTCGGAACTTATGAGGGGTTTGTCTGGAACAAGCTCTACAGAAAGAGCTTGTTACAAACAAACCGGGTTCGTCTGGAACAAAATATAACTATTTGTGAGGATCTGCTCTTTAATGTGGTCTACCTGCGTTCTTGTTCAAAAGTGGCATATAATAGCGGATTAAAATACTTTTATCGTCAGGTCAAAAATAGTGCATCGAATCGATTGGATAATCCAAAATGGTTTGATATATTGAAAGCTTATCAACAAATCCTTCCATTGGTAGAACCCTATCCTGATACTTATTTGTTTGCTGCATTTCAATATGCAATGACGTTGTGCGCAGCGAAATATCGCTTAAGATTTATTGATAACTATGATGAAAACCTAAAACATCAGATTGATATTGAATGGTCAAAAATGCGACCATTCCGGAACAAATTTACTGGAAAACAGCGGCTAAAACTGTGCGTGTTTTCTGTTGTGCCGGGGGCTGTGATACGTTACCAGAGAAGAAAGCTGTGAGGAACTTGATGAAACTGTCTATTATAATACCGATATACAATGCGGAACATTATTTAGAAGAGTGCATAGAATCCATATTGCCAGAAATGAAGGAGAACATAGAGCTTTTGTTGATTGATGACGGCTCAACGGATTCTTCTTATGATATTGTGAAGCGCTATAAAAAAAGCAATATTCGTATTCTGCATCATGAAAACCACGGCGTTTCCTATACCAGAAACCGCGGAATAGCAGAATCTACCGGTACATATATCATGTTTGTTGATGCAGATGACAGATTACTGCCCGATTGGAGCAAAGTTGTGCTGAAAGACTGTGCCAGTAAAGCGGATGTCATATATTTCAGCCAAAAAATCGCAGGCCCCCATGAAGAAATCAAAAAAATCAATATTGTACATGGGATTTTTGGCATTGTAGACGGAAGCAATCTGGGCAATATGAGCTCTCCGTGTTCAAAACTATATCGCAGAGAATTTTTGTTGCAAAAGCAAATACAGTTTGACACAAAACTTATCAATGGCGAAGATGGATTGTTCAATTTGGAAGTTATTTTAAAGGCTGAAAAATACGAACTTTATCAAAAGTCATTTTATCAATATCGGATTTATATAGGATCATCATCTAAAAGATACAGTGAAAGATTTTTTGAGTCTAATTTAAGGTATTTTTCTTTGGGAGAGAAACTGTTAAAAGATGGAGAAATAAAGGAAGAAGAAATCGAAAGGTGCTTGTCCTGTGCTATAACATATAGTGTTTACTTATATTTGTATTTGGTGTCAACGATTGCAGAAAAGCCAAAAAGAAAAGAGGCTTTAATGAAGCTAGAAAATCAAAAACTAAGAGAATACATAAAAAAATACAGAAGAAGCAAAGATTGTAATAAGGCAATTCAACTGATTTATTGGTTTGTGCAGCATAGATTGTTTTTTGGGGGAGAGCAAATTGTATGGGTTAGAAATGCTGTAAGAAGGCAGCAAAAACAAGAATTAAAGTGGCTGTACATTTGATGAACTAAGATGATGGGGTGTGTAAATGATAATTTTACTAGCCAGTATATCAATAATTTGTCCGATTATTGGAATTTTTGGCTCTATTGCAAATTTCAGTAAATCTCGAAAGCCGATTTCCAATGCGCTTTTATTTGGAGTTGCGTGCGGATGGGCAATTTATGGGTATATATCTGATAGAGGAAACGACATCATACGCCACATGGACAATTTGAATCTGTATCGAGGGTTGTCCATTTACCAATGCTTTGATGTTCGAGACAATCAAGTATATCTCTGGGATTTTTGGCTGTGGGTAATATCTAAACTTGGAGATCCATATCTTCTGCAGGCATCAGCAGCGCTTGTTGGATATAGCATAATAGCTTATATTGTTTTTGACTATGCAAATATTAGAAAATTTGATTTATCGAGCTATGTGCCTATGCTGTTGCTCGCACTGACAGTGGTTTCACCTTTGGATATCACGAACGGAGTTAGATTTGCAAATTCTGTGTTGATTTGCACACTAGCAGTGTACGGATATTATGTGAAGAAATCGTCTCGAATTAAAACATTAGTTCTTTTTGTTTTAGCAGTATTTCTTCATCATGCGAGTATACTTGTTTTTATGGTTTGGATTTTAATGCCGATAATAAAAAAATATCCTAGAGAATCAGCGGCATTAACACTCGCAATGTTATTATCGTTTACAAGCTATGATCAGTATATTCGTCTGTTTTCTGACGGAAAATCGGTTTTGTCCACAATTTTGGCCGATGGAGCACGATCGGCAAGAAATTATCACAATACAACGGCAAGTTTTCATTCATTATTTGTTAGATATCTTCAAATGATTTTTAATGGAGCCATTTTGACAAGGGCATGGATTGCAGTAAAGGCTAAAAGTTCTAAAGATAGAGTAGTGAAAAATTCCGAACCCATTTGGTGTAAATCAATTTGGCTATTTTCAGCAATGGTTTTCCTAATTGGGCTCTGTTTGACAATCACATTGGGAACAAATGGAAACCGGTATTTTATTGCATCTATGCTTCTGGGACTTGTTCCTCTTATGGAAATTCAAACATTTGATGGATTTTTACGGCTAAAAAAATATTTAATCATAGATGGAACGATTTGGGGATGTGCTGGAATCTGTGTGGTTCTATATTTAAATGATATGAACTGGGGAACCGGATCAACTGGTTCATTTTTTGTGAGTATGGTCAGTGGAATACTCAGCAGGAAATTTTTGCTTTAATGCTTTAGATAGATTGAGAGGAAAATCCATATGAAAAAAATCACACAGGGTGAAGCAAAGCAACGTCTAGTTAAACTCTTGGAAAAAATTGCAGATTATTGTGATGCAAATGGACTGAGATATTATTTGGTGGGAGGAACACTTTTAGGTGCTGTTAGACACAAGGGATTTATCCCTTGGGATGACGATATCGATGTTGGCATGCCTCGCCCAGATTATGAACGCTTTATAGAACTAAGCAAAGAGATTCCTATTCGGTGCGTAGAGAATAAAAATTCTGAATATCCATTTGCTAAAATCATAGATGAAGAGACCATTGTGAAACAACCTTATACGAAAGAATCGGAAACATCAAGTTTATGGATTGACATATTTCCATTCGATGGATGGGCAGAAGATGAAGCTGTAGCTGAGAAAAAACTGAAAGACCAAAAAAGGCTATGGCTACTTCTGGTCTACGCACACGCAAAGATAGGTGAAGGTACAACGAAGTTGCGTGCTGCTTTTAAAGTGCCCGTTGTTCTTTTGACCAAAGCTATTGGAGGCAAGAGAATTGCAACAAAGATAAATAAAATTTCTCAGGAATATGATTATGATTCGAGTAAGTGGATTGGTAATTTTTCGTGGTCTACATATGGTATGCGTGAGCGTGTCCCAAAAGAGTGGTTTACAGAACGTGTGAAATTACCTTTCGAAGGATATGAGTTCTGGGCACCAAAAGAATGGGACAAATATTTAACGCAGATTTACGGCGATTACATGAAACTTCCCCCGGAAGATCAAAGAGTAAATCACAATATGGAGGTCTGGCTGAAATAATTGAAAATGAAAAATAAGGTTACACTGGTCAATATGATTTCAAGCCTTGCACTTCAAATTTGCACCATTATAAGTGGGTTTATTATTCCTAAAATCATATTGAGCTATTTTGGTTCAGATGTAAATGGGCTGATTTCATCGCTTAATCAGTTCTTGAGTTATATTTCGCTTTTGGAGGGCGGCGTTACTGGTGTTGTTGCTGCAAACTTATATAAACCACTAGTTATGGGAGACAATCAAAAATTATCCGCGGTTGTAGTTACGTCAAAAAAATTTTTTAATAAAGTCGGAACAATCTTTATTGCTTATTCGGTTTGCGTGGCGGTTGCATATCCCTTTGTATTCAAATTGAATTTTTTGTATGTGTTTTCGCTAACGTTGATTCTTTCAATGAATCTACTAGTGCAGTATATGTTTTCCATAACGCTGCGAACGCTTTTAAATGCAGACAAAAAAGTTTATGTTGTTTCTTTGACGCAGATTGTAATTACGGTGCTAAATACTCTGATGGCTTATATTTCTGTGAAAGTCTATCCAAGTATTCATTTTCTGAAATTGATTAGTGGATTGCTTTTTTTTATCCAACCCATTGTATACGGCAGCTTTGTAAAGAAACATTACAGTATTGATTGGTCCGCAAACGTAGATAACGATCTATTAAAAGAACGCTGGAATGGCTTTGCCGTCAATGTTGCTGCATTTATTCACAATAGTACCGATGTCACAATTTTAACCATATTCACGGATCTTGCGACAGTTTCAATTTATAATGTATATTCGCTAGTGGCAGCCGGGCTGAAAAGTTTGGTTCAGTCACTGACTTCAGGCATTAGTGCAACGATAGGTCAGGCCTATGCAAGGGAAGACTGGGATGAATTGAATCAGAAAATGGATTTGTACGAGTATATCATATTTGTTCTTGTTTCCTTTTTGTTTACAGTTGGGGCGTTGCTGATAACACCGTTTGTAATGCTATATACCCAAGGAATCCATGATGCGAACTATAGTCAGCCTTTATTTGGAATGTTGCTGCTGATTGCAGAAGCGCTGTATATTGTGAAATATCCGCATCTCAACTTAGCGTACGATGCCAATAAGTTTAAAGAAATCACAAAACCGTCATTTATGGAAGCAATCATCAACATTGTGGTGTCGGTCGCACTTGTTGGAAAATTAGGATTGGTTGGTATTGCAATTGGTACAGTGGCTGCAATGATTTATCGAATGGCATTCCATGTCTATTTTACTAGTAAAATTGTTCCAAATCGGCCACAATGTATTTTTTATAAAAAGTTTTTTTTATTTGCGCTTGTATCAGTTTCCGGGGCGGCGATTTGCTATCGAGGATTTCCACTTTTTAACTACACGGTAACAAATTGGGTGTATCACGCGATGGTATACAGCGTTATATTGGGAATTATTTATTTGTGCATAAGTATCATCTTCTTTAGAAATGAATTAAACTTTTTTTTGAAATATTTGAAAAGATAACGCTATCACCATTGAGAGAAGGTAAAGAAAAGTATGAACATTGCAGTGATTTTTGCTGGCGGAACGGGTCAGCGTATGAATACAAAGACTAAGCCAAAACAATTTCTTGAATTGCACGGAAAGCCGATTTTAGTATATACATTAGAGCAATTCCAAATGCACAACGAGATAGATGCAATTATTCTTGTTATGCTGGAAAGCTGGATCGGCTATAGTAGGACATTGATTGAACGATATCGGTTGTCAAAAGTGGCGGCTATTGTGCCGGGAGGAAGTACCGGGCAACAGTCGATCTATCATGGCGTAAAAAAAGCAGCGGAACTGTTTCCGATGGAAAGCGTTGTACTGATCCATGATGGTGTACGTCCCCTGATAGATCACGACACCATTTCAAGAAATATTGCATGCGTAAAGAAAAACGGATCGGCAATCACAGTATCGCCGGCGATCGAGACCACCGTTATCAAGAATGAGCAGGGTCTGGTGGGAGATATTATCGAACGTTCCCGTTGCCAATTGGCAAAAGCGCCGCAAAGCTTTATTCTGAAAGATTTGTGGAGCGCACATTGCAAGGCAATCGATGACAGAAGGCAGGACTTTATTGATTCGGCATGTCTGATGAAATATTATGGGCACCCGCTTTATACTGTGGAGGGCTCGCCGGAGAATATAAAGATCACTACACCAAGTGACTTTTATACATTTCGGGCATTGGAGGATGCAAGAGAAAACTCACAGATCTTTGGATAAGCAGGAGAAGGATTTAAATGTGTTGCGAAAAAACACGTACTGATATTTTTTTGGAGGATTCGAAACGCATCTGGAACACCATCGATCCGGAACGCTTTCGGGATACGGTCTTTCTGATAACGGGTGCAACCGGTTTGATTGGTGCTACGCTTGTGCGGGCTCTTTTGTACGCAAACCGCTGTAACGATTTGAACCTGCGGATCATTTTGTGGGTGCGTGATCGAAAAAAGGCAGAGTTGCTTTTTAAAGATGCAGCGGAACTGGAGTTTGTGGAATGCGATATTACCAGTGCCCCAGAGATATCTGTCCGTATTGATTATATTGTGCATTGTGCAAATCCAACATCCAGCAGATTCTTTTTGAATAACCCTGCGGATACCATCAATATTGCAGTTGAGGGCACAAAAAATGTACTGGACATTTCCCGAAAAAACGACATAAAGGGAATGGTATTTCTTTCTTCCATGGAGGTCTATGGCTTTCCTCAAAAAGGCGAGGAGGTCACCGAAGACAGGATGGGCGGTTTTGATCCCACGGTGCCTCGCAACTGTTATCCGATTAGTAAGCAGCTCTGTGAAAGTATGTGTTGTGCATATGCTGCGCAATATAAGGTCCCGGCAAAAATCATACGATTAACGCAGACCTTTGGTCCGGGAGTTGACTATAACGACGGACGTATCTTTGCGGAATTTGCACGTTGTGCCAAAGAAAAGAAAAACATCGTCCTTATGACGCAGGGAGAGACAGAAAGGTGCTACCTGTACACGGCGGATGCGGTGGAGGCGATTCTGGTGGTGTTGCTTGACGGGGCGGCAGGTCAGGCATATACTGCGGCAAATCCGAAGACTTACTGCTCGATTTTGCAAATGGCGCAGGACTTCGCAAAAGAGAATGACATCTCGGTTGAGATCGCCGCAAAAGACGTGAGCAAACTTGGATATGCGGATACTTTGTATATGAAATTGAACACAGATAAAATTGAAAAGCTTGGATGGAAGCCCAAAGTGGGATTGATGGAGATGTTTCGCAGAATGATGGAGGCAATGTAAATGGCGACACCTACAGTCAGCGTGATTATGCCAGTGTACAATGCGCATTTGTATGTGGCAAAAGCAATTGAAAGCGTTCTGCAGCAGACGTATCAGGATTTTGAGCTGATCCTTGTTGATGATGGTGCTACAGATGGAAGCGGAGAAATTTGCAAAAAGTATGCGGCGCAGGATGACCGCATTGTTCTCATTCATGAAGAAAACAGCGGGATCTGTAAGGCGCGCAACACCGGGTTAAAACATGCACAAGGCACTTACATTGCATTTTGTGACCATGATGATCTATATATGCCGCAGTATCTGGAAAAGGCAGTGAGTTCTGCAATAAAGGAAAATGCGGACCTGGTTAAATTTGCATACAGATCAGAATATTCTGTTGATGGAAAAATTACAAATGTATTTGAAGATCCAGTTCCTAATATTAAATTGAGCGTTACAGATGTTTTAAAGAAACCATATGAGCTTTTCGATTTAACCAAACGTGTTTTATGGAATGGTCTGTATAAAAGAGAAATCATTGCGAATTATCAGATATTGTTTGATGAATCAATCCTCGCGGGTATGGAGGATTTTCTTTTCAATATCAATTTTCTTTCTCATATAAATGAAATTGTATACATTCCAGATAAGCTTTTTACTCATTACTGTCGATCCGGGCAAAGCACATCATCTAAGTACAGTGAAAATCGGTTAAAAAATATTATTCGGGTAAAAGGAAAAGAAATCGCGTTTATAACTTCTGAAACATCTGAGGGGGGGGGTACAACTGGAAATCCTCATCGGGCAAGCATACAAGTATTTATCTCTAATGCATCTTGAATTTGGATTTGACGGTTGCCCATTGGATATTACTGAAAAGAGATTTCAATTAAAAGAACTCCGAGATAAAGATGCAAATATCGTAAGTATAAAATTATTTCCGGAAATATTCAAAGTTGCACAGAGATGGCCGGGAATGGCAATGCAACTAGGATTATATACATGTAAATGTTATTATGGATTACTTTTGTTTTGGAAACTTCGGGATAAAAAGAATTGAGGCTATCGAACAGTTTCCAATATAACTACTTTGCTTAAATATACTGGTTGGTTTTACGTGAAGATGATGGCCTGAAAGGATATATGATTTCCGTGAGTGAGAAGAATGATAAATTATCAAGAGATGAATTTATATCGTTTGTTAAAGCAGTCCTAAAGAAAAAATCATTGGAAGAAAACAGACCACTTTATTTTGAGTATAGGGTATCCGAAGGTTACGAAAAAGAAAAATTTTCAAACCGTTTTGATGCGTTTGCACCAGAGGGATTTTCTGAGTACAGAAATCCGGTGATTTTTGAGTTTATAGACAGCCGTGTGCGGAAAATGGAACAGGTAACAAAAAGGATTAAAGGCTTAGCGGATGACTGTAGAAAGAGCTATGGTGCAACAGTTATCTTCATTTTAAATTTCAAGTCCCCGTTTAAAGATTCCAATCTTGTAGTATGGGATTTGGCTGTCATAAATAATTGGGTTGAGGAGTATCCAACTGAATATAGCCATGCATGTTCGTTAAGCATTGGGCGAAGGGAAACTGCGCGAGATAAAGAAAAAGCACAGCTTTTTGAAAAGCTATACAGCGAAGATTTATATTAAAAAAAACAATGAGCTCCATACGAATGCAATACGTACTTGCATCAAAGAGCAAAATGGATTTGCAATCGTATTAGGTGCGGGTGTTTCAAAGGAACAGGGCGCAAAAACTTGGGATGAGCTGCTGAAAGATTTTCAGAAGGAAATAGAAGAAAGGCGTCTTTTGGATGATTCTGAGGCGGTTTTTGAAGAAGTTGGGGGAAGCAGCCTGACAACAGCTCAGTTATGCAAAGATATCTGGGCAAGCGAGAAAACCTTTGCCTGGCAGATTCATAAAAGCTTATATGATGCAGCGCAAGATTTGAACCTGAATACCGAGCTTGGAGAAATTGCACAGTTAGCTCAAAGATGCCAAGGCGATCGAAACTTTAGAATTTTGAGCTATAATTACGATGACTTTCTTGAACAGTATTTGGATTTTCTTAATGTAAGATGCTGCTCTATGTTTACAACGAAGATAAGATATTCAAATGGGCGAGATAGTGCGGACTTTTATGGCATGAACGGTCAGCCTAATCAAAGTCTGCGATTATATCATGTACATGGCTTTTTGCCGAAAGTCGCAACGAGAGATCAACTGGACACACTCCATATGAGGTCGATTTGCTTGACAGAGGCGGACTATAATATGCTTTATAATCAGCCGTATAGTTGGCCGATCGCAAGTCAGCTCTCATTTTTTAGAGAAAATACATGTTTGTTTATTGGGTGTAGTTTAAGTGACCCAAACATTCGGAGACTTTTGGAAATCACCGCATATAATCTGCCGAAACATTATGCTATTTTTTCTATGACGTATAAAAGTACAGATGCGCATGGCTCCACAACAACAAAACAACTGACATCAAAAGATCGACTTCAAATTGAAAATCATTTTTACCGCATTGGAATTAACATTTTGTGGGTAAAAGATTACCGTGAGATACCAGTGTGGCTACATAACCTAAATCAATCCATTGTCTGAATCAAGGCAATTTTTCAATTTTCGGAATACATCTCTTGCGAACATAAAAGGCGAGTGTTATACTGAAGCCATCAAAGAACATTGGAGGTGTCCCATATGCCCCGTCCCAAAGGAAGCAAGAATAAGTCCAAGACCGTAAAAGTAACCGTTGACTTTGTTGCACAGATCGCTGAAAAGCAGTCTGCAAAGGAAGCCGCTACCGCCGAAATCACATCTATCACTGCTAATATCGATGTGCTGAAAGCTGATCTGAAAGCCAAGAAAGCCGAGCTGAAATCTATCGACAAAGAAATCGCTAGAATCGAAGCAAAAAAGGTCAAAGCTGAAACCAAAGCAGCGGAATCTGCAAAGAGAGCCGAGGCAGAGGATGTGCTGAAAAAGCTGTTGGCCAGCGGTGTAAGTGCAGACGAGATCCTCGCAAAGTTGAAGTGATTTAAAATTTCAGACGCAGTAGTTGACGAGAACATCTACGTCGCAAGCAGTGCAGACGTATATACATCTGCTTATTTTGCGTTGCAAAACGCTTGTTGGGGAATGCCCCAAGCCCCTTTAATCTGCATTTTCCAATGCAGGCTGCGCATCCCTTCGGGACGCTTTTTACCCGGTGATGTGCTCTGGGTCGTTCAAAACTTGCATGAGGTGAGAAGCGGCTTCTGCAAGAGAATCGTACTTCATCTGTTCAGGAACAGGCGCATCCAGAAGCGTAATGCCCCATTTCTGCATACATTCCGCAAGCTCCTTCTGCGCCAGCAGTGCAGCCTCCCGGCGCACCTCTGGGGAGGTGTCCGTATCCAAAACATAGGCAGCATGAAATCTGCCGTTGCGATCTTCCGTCAACTGCACCATGGAGTAGTGTTCCTCCCAGTAGTGGCAGTACCAGACTCTGCCGCCGATGTTCGCCATGTCATGATGCAATTCTTCTTCGCTGCTCCATTGTGGAGTTTCGGACAAAATGCGCTCCAGTTCCGAAAGAGTCTGCTGTTCTTCGTCCGATAACTTCTGACGGTGACATTCACGGTATAGGTCGTTCTGCCAATACGGACTCAGCTCTCCATTCCGGGCATCTTCCATTGCTTCTTCGATATTGGGTAGGATTGTCATGTCGTTCACCTCAAACACTCACTGTTAGCGTTATATGCACGCTTATAGTGTTGATTATAGACTATTTGTGGGCAAAAAGAAAGAGCGTCAGCACGTTTGCTGGCGTTCTTTGACATAGGTGTTATTTTGTAATATAGGGAATGTTGTCGGTGTATGCATTCAGAATGTCAATGGCAGCTTTCTTCTGCCCCGGTGTGAGCTGGCTCAGCTTTCTGCTCAGTTCGTCATCTGCCACATGGGATGCGGATGGAACGGAATCCCGGATCAGCACATCAGCAGATACGTCCAACACCTCTACGATTCGGATAAAGGTTTCCAGTTTGGGGATTTTTACTCCGCGCTCTAAATCTCCAACATAATTTGCCGACAAATCGACCCGTTCTGCAAACTGTTCAATCGTCCAGCCTTTTTCCTTGCGCTGTTCTCGTATTCGTTGACCCAAAAGCGTATTCATAGCGACCTCACATTCTAATTGTGTTTGTTACACACAAATAGCATACCTGTCGCAATTTTTGTTATACACAATCCAATAGCGTTTACTCAACGCCATCTGGATACTTTTGGGACGAAAAATTTTTGTGCGTATCTTTGGTCAAAAAAGCAATGGTCTTTTGGGACGGCACATGGTACAATAGCAAATGTTGTGCCCTTGGCACATGAACGAAGGTAAAAGGAGCTGCTGAACGTGGATACGATCTATCTGCTGCCCGGTGAGGAACGCTGCGTTGATTTTCGAGATGCCAATGGAGTCCCGAAGGTACACTACACTTACTGTTCTATCCGTGGCAAACTTTTCAACTGCACCTGCTGCACAAAGGACGAGGCCCAGCGGCTGTGTGAAGATTGGCTTATAAAACAGGACCGCTGCTACATAAACTAAAAAAGCCGCCGAGGACAATTCTCCCAACGGGAAGATTCCTCGACGGTTCGCTATAACATTATAATCCGAAATTTGAAACGGTGGTCCTTGTCGCCAAAGAACTGAATATCAGCGTGGACGCCGCCATCTTCCCGGAAATGGCAAATCAGACAGTCTCGAAAACAGTTGTGGACTTCTTTGTCAGGAAAAGCGAAGCAGAGATTGAAAATTTATCGTGCTCTGCAAACAGGCGGAAGCCTTCCAGAAAGACGAGTAACGCGGTCGGGTTCGATGTGCCCGGCCGCGTTACTGTTTTACCCGTTTGCTATGCGGGCAGTTTATTCTTCTTTTGTCTTGTAAGCATTTTTCAGATGCTCAAAGGACTCCTGACTGATGACGTGCTCCATCCGGCAGGCGTCCCGTTCCGCTGTTTCCGGGTCTACTCCGGCCTCAATCAGCCAATCGGTAAAGAAGCGGCGCTTTTCGTAGATCTGCTCCGCCACTTCCCGGCCCACATCTGTAGGATAGTTCTCGGATGTAACTTTTCTGACGTTGTTACTCAATGGCATTCAATGGGCCGATAAAGCGGTAGAAAATCTGGATTTTCTGGACGTATTCGCCATCG
>ERZ857951.2187-NODE-2187-length-17942-cov-4.866160_pt1 | contig 17942 bp, 16 predicted proteins | sample MGYA00519759_ERZ857951 | MGnify/ENA primary metagenome ERZ857951 (study PRJEB31778, sample SAMEA3449377) | human gut metagenome | biome: human gut; feature: human-associated habitat; material: faeces | place: United Kingdom | collected 2010/2012 ...
CCCGCAAAGCCTTTATTTATGGGCTTTTCCGCGATTTTTCAAGCTACTCAAACTCGATCGTTGCCGGTGGTTTTCCGGTGCAGTCGTACATGACGCGGTTGATGTGTTTGACTTCGTTTACGATTCGACTGGTTGTTCTTCCGATGACATCCCACGGGATTTCGGCGCTTTCGGCGGTCATGAAATCGGTGGTGGTGACGGCGCGGAGGGCGATGGCGTAATCGTAGGTTCTTTCATCTCCCATGACTCCAACGGAACGCATGTTGGTCAGGGCTGCGAAGTACTGGCCGATTTCGTGGGCGATTCCGGCTTTGTCGATTTCTTCGCGCCAGATCGCGTCGGCGTCCTGTACCATTTTGACTTTCTCGGCGGTTACTTCGCCAATGATACGGATGCCAAGTCCCGGGCCCGGGAATGGCTGACGGAATACGAGGTATTCCGGGATGCCGAGCTCAAGGCCGGCTTTTCTTACTTCGTCTTTGAAGAGGTTGCGCAGCGGCTCGATGATTTCTTTGAAATCTACGTAGTCCGGCAGTCCTCCGACGTTATGATGGGATTTGATGACGGTGGATTCTCCGCCGACGCCGCTCTCTACAACGTCTGGGTAGATGGTTCCCTGTACCAGGAAGTCTACAGCACCAATTTTCTTTGCTTCTTCTTCGAAGACGCGGATGAACTCTTCGCCGATGATTTTACGTTTTCTCTCCGGCTCTTCTACGCCTTTTAATTTTGCATAGAAACGCTCCTGTGCGTTGACGCGGATGAAATTCAGGTCGTATGGGCCGTCCGGTCCGAAGACTGCTTCTACTTCATCGCCCTCGTTTTTACGCAACAGGCCGTGATCTACGAATACGCAGGTCAGCTGGTTTCCGACTGCTTTGGAAAGCATAACAGCTGCTACGGAGGAATCGACTCCGCCGGACAGTGCGCAGAGGACTTTTCCGTCGCCTACTTTTTCGCGGATAGCTTTGATGGATTCTTCTACGAAGGAGTCCATGTGCCAATCGCCGGCGCAGTGGCAGACATTGTATACAAAGTTGGAAAGCATTTTCTTTCCTTCTTTGGTGTGCAGAACTTCTGGATGGAACTGGGTTGCATAGAGGTTTTTCTCTACGTTTGCAACGGCTGCTACCGGACAGTCATCCGTATGGGCGATGATTTCGAATCCCGGAGCTACTTTGGAGATGTAGTCGTTGTGGCTCATCCAGCAGATGGTTTTTTCGGATACGTTCTCAAACAGTGCGGAACTGGTATCTACGGTTACCTCAATTTTTCCATATTCTCTGACCGGTGCTACTTCTACTTTTCCGCCGAGCAGATGCATCATCAGCTGTGATCCGTAGCAGATGCCGAGGATCGGGATTCCAAGTTCAAAAATTTCTTTTGTATAAGTCGGGGAATCCGGCAGATATGCGCTGTTCGGGCCGCCGGTGAAGATAATACCTTTCGGCTGAATTTCTTTGATCTTTTCGATGTCTGTTTTGTAAGAATAAATCTCACAGTAAACGTTGCACTCACGTACACGTCTTGCAATTAACTGATTGTACTGACCGCCAAAATCAAGTACGATAACCGTTTCTCTTTTCAAGAACGTTCCCTCCTGTTTTTTCTTCTGTGCATGATGAACTACATGCGTTTTTTGGGTTTGATGCTAATTATAGTAAAGAAACCGTAAAATTTCAACCCCTGAAGTACAGGAATCGTGTTCTTTTCGCTGTACTTCGGAGGTTTTTCTTTTTTTCGGGTCCTTATTCTCCGATGGTGATGGTGTAGCCTGCCTGGAAGGTTTCCCCGGCTTTCAGGTGCTGTTCGCCGTATTTGTCTTTTAATTCGCCGTCAAAGCCGACGTTGTCGCAGCGGCCGATCCATGGCTCGAGGCACACGAACGGGGCATCTGCTTTTGGCTTGGACCATACGCCGACGCTCGGGAAGCCTTTGCAGGTGAGAGTGACATACGGTTTTCCATCAACTTCTACGCCGACGCGCTCGACCTGGGTGTTGTCGAAGATCAGGGCGTCCTCGTCGAAAAGGGTTCTGGTGTACGGGATTCTGCCGTCCTGAAGTTTCAGTTTTCTCGGATGTGCGACATCGACGCCTGCTGTTTCCGGGTCGATCAGGACGTATTCGAGTTCGGTCTCGGTGTGGTTTTCCAGGCCTTTGTTGAAGACGATGTCATACTGTTCCGGAATCATGAATGCAGGATGTCCGCCGACGGAGAAGTACATGTCATCATCACCGGTGTTTTCTACGTTCCAGGTGATGGTCAGGGTTCTGCCGGAGAGTTCCTGGGTTACGGTGAAGGCGAAATCGAACGGGTAGACTTTTTTGGTTTCTTCGGTCGATACCAGGCGGTGTACTGTTTTGTTTTCGGTGTTTTCGATGCACTCGAATTCGTTGTCGCGGGCGAAACCGTGCTGGCCCATCGGGTATTTGACTCCTTTATGGGTGTAGAAGCCGCCGTTTACTTTTCCGACGAACGGGAACAGGACCGGTGCGTGGCGGTTCCAGAAGGCCGGATCGCCGATCCAGACTGCCTCACGGTCAGCCGCTTTATCGTAGATGCTGCTAAGTTCTGCGCCGTGATCGCTGATCTGCACGCGCAGGTTTTCGTTTTCCATGGTTCTCATACTCTGTTTCCCCCTGTTTTCTTTCATTTTTTGTAACTATTCAGAGCCATGCGAAATTGCATGGCGCTGAATAGTTACCATTTTTAGAATTTATTCCGGATAGACGAGACGGGATTCATCAATTCCGTACAAAACCTCATCCAGGTATTTTTTGCCAAGGTAGTTTGCCATGGACAGATTCATATCCAGATAGTTTCCGCAGTCTTTCGGGGATGCACCCGGGACTTCGCCCTTGAAATCGCGGATAAATTCATACATTTCTATTACGAGTGAAACGATATCTTTCGAGCTGTAATCACCGGCCAGCAGCAGGTAAAATCCTGTACGGCAGCCCATTGGACCGAAATATACGGTTTTATCTTTCCATTCTTCATGATTGCGAAGGAACGTTGCGCCAAGATGCTCGATGGTGTGGACCTCAGCGGTATTCATAACAGGCTCATCGTTTGGAGATGTCATGCGCAGGTCAAAGGTTGTGATGATGCTGTCACCCACGTGATCTTTTCTTGAAACGTAGACGCCTGGTTTAAGTTTGATATGGTCGATTGTAAAGCTTGCAATTTTTTCCATGACTGGTATTTTCCTTTCTTTCTGTCCTTTAATAGCTGCGGAGTTCATCATCGGTATCCGCAGTGTTTTCGATGGATTTGATGATGAGATCATAACTATAGGCATCGCTTACTTTTACAGTGACGCGGTCGCCGACTTTATGACCCAGAATGGCTTTTCCTAATGGCGAGTCGATACTGACGTATCCTTTGAGAGAATTACCACGAACGGTGGTGACAAGTTTGTAGGTTTCTGTCTCATCATCTTCTTCGATGTAAACCTGGACGGTATTGTTGATGCCGACTTCGTCGTCCTTTGAGGTATCTGAAATAACGTGGGCGGTTTTGATCATTTTTTCCAGATAGCGGATGCGGCTTTCGTTGCGGTTTTTGTCCTGTTTGGCAGCTTTGTATTCAAAATTTTCGCTGAGATCGCCCTGGGCACGGGCTTCTTTTACAGCCTCGAGTTCTTTTGGACGGACAACCAGTTTTCGGTAGTCGATTTCTTCCTGCATTTTTTTAATGTCGTTTTCGGTCAGTTTATCATACATGATTTTTCTACCTCTTTTCTTGTGAGGTTATTTTAGCACAGAATACGGCAAATTGGAAGTAGGAAGACAGCCACGGTAGAATCATGAATAGAATCACTTTCTTACACACCGGAACAGCAAATGTTCCGGTGCTGAATGAACTATAACGGTTCACTCAGCCGTGTCGCTTGGTTTTGAAGGCGGAGTTCCTTTGTTGTCGCTGTTATTTGGCATTTTTCCACCTTCGGGATCGCTCATTGTTTTAACAGACCGGGTTCCGGCGGTGGTGATGATGTCCGTGAGGGTGATCTCTTCGTTGTCAGTGCCGGCAGCCAGAGTATACGTTGCGTCCAGTTTTATTTCGGGGCAGGTCAAAACGATGCTGGCGTAGGCTTTTTCAGGTGTGACCGTGAAGAGAGCACTTCCATCGCTGTCTGTCAGTGTGATGGCAGTGTCAGCGGACTGGGTTTCCGTACAGTAATAGGTGATAACGGGCTGGGTGGAAGCTTCGTCGAAGCTTTCCGTCATGCCGGCACTGCCGATAGCAGCTAAGGTTCCGCCGGTCACAATTGCACTTCCGTCGTAATCGAGGGCACTGTCACCATCGCTGGTCGGCCCGTACACGATCGTAATTCCGCCGGTCACGAGAAGACCGCCGTTGGAATCAAGACCATCACCATCGGCGGATACGGTCAGGGTTCCGCCGGTAATTTTAATGTAAAGCTCAGAGTTGCCTCCACCGCCGGGGCCTCCCTGCATCATCTGTGGAGCATCGCCGTCAGACGGAGCGTTCCCCGGATCGAAGTCCTGCGGCGCATTTCCGCCAGACGGAGCGTTCTCCGGATCGAAGTCCTGCGATGGCTGCATATCGCTGCCGTTTTCTGTATCAGGCGGCATTTGCGAAGGTTCCTTTCCGTCTGCCGCACCGGATATGCTGCCATCATCACCGGAGTTTACGACAGCACTGCTATCGTCGTTTGAGCTTGCGGCATTGCTGTCATCGTCACCGGAACCGGCAGCATTGGCGCCATCGTCGCCGGAATTTGCGGCATTGATGCCATCGTCGCTGGCGTTTATGGTAATGTCACCGCCGTTGACCACGACGCGTTTTCCTTCCAGGCCTTCGTTGCTTTTTTCAACAAGGATCGTTCCGCCATGAATGACGGTGTCGAGCTCCGCATGGAAACCGTCATCACCGGAGTTTACGGTGATGGTTCCGTCATCGACAACGATGCTTCCGGTTGCATGGAATCCGTCCTGTTCTGCCTTAACTGTAAAAACACCACCGGCAATATAGATATTTCCAAGCTCTGCGTCATCCGTATTCTTCGCTTTGACCGCACTGTTTGCAGCATCAATGCCAAAGCTTCCATTCAGAATTTTAATCTGATCTTTGGCTGTGATCCCGTTGTCCGCAGCGGCGATTTTGTAGGTTCCGCCGGTAATCACAAGGTCATCTTTGGATACAATCCCGTGCTTGTAGTCTGCCTCGATGGTCAGACTTCCTGTCCCGTTGCAGACAAGATCTGATTTGGAGAAGATAACGCCGTCTACCGTGTTGTCGTCAATCTGAGTGTACTCGTTTCCACCGCCAAGCGTGTTGCTGCTGTTTTCAGCAAGCGTGATGAAAACTTTGTCCGCTTCGCGAACGTAGATGGCAGCATTTGTCTCACAGTTGATATGGACTCCATCGAGTACGATCTGAACCTTGTCGGAATCGGATGCGTCTACGATAATCTGGCCATCCTCAAGTGTTCCGCTTACGACGTAAACACCTTCTTCTGTGATGGTAATTGTGCTGCCGTCTGCTTTGGCTCCGCTGCCGGAGACGGTAGCTGTCGTCTTATTAAGTGTAATTTTTACGGCTTCTGATGCTTTATAGCTTCCGCTCTTCTCACGGTCTGTGAATTCGGTGTCGATAGTGGATTCGGTCAGTTCCAGGTCAAAATTAATATCGGAAGCACTTTCCATTGCATTTTCCGAATCTGTGCTCTCTGATGTGGTATCCGCGTTGTCGGCAGATGTTTCGCCGGTTGACTCTGTACTGGCGGATTCGGTATTGACAAAGCTGGCAGATGTCACTGCTGTGCCGCATCCACCGAAGGCCAGCGATGATGCAAGAAGCAGGCTGACGACTGCGCCGGTCTCTTTTTTTCTGTTTTTTTTCTTTCTGTTTCGATTCATTATAATTCCTCCCTTCCGGTCTGTGCACGACTGCACAGGATTTCAAGGTTTCCGTTTCTGCAGCGGAGCTGGTCAATCATGTTTTTCTCTTCGCCTTCCTCGCGGAATACGATGCGATACTCCAGCTTGAAAAGACTTCCCATATTCGTGGTTTTTACCTGTACAAGCTCGCAACGGGTCAGATACCTGGCAAAGATATCGTCAAAAACACTGGTATAATCAAGGGACTCCGGTTCCAAGATTTCTATTGACGAGCATGATCACCATCTGTACGATCGCAGGCATCAGAACAAGCGTGACAGCAAAGCTTTTGGTGCATTCACTTTTGTACCTGTAAACAGCAGCGATCAACAGTCCCAGAATCAGAGACACTGCTGTGCAGGCAAGGAACTGACCAAAGGTGAAGGCGGCGGTTGTTTCTGTAAAAACGGAACTGAATATTGTGTTAAGCATAGCAAATTCCTCCCAGAATTTTTTTATTTTCTTGTCTATTCAGAGCCCCATCTCGATTCCGCTTACGCTACATCGCGATGTTGCTTCTCGCCATATGAAGTTCCAGAAAAACCGCTCATTCATGCAAGCATGATTCGCGATTTTTCTTCTATTTTGCATGGCTCTGAATAGTTACATTTTCTTTTTTTGTGAAGCAGATTATGTTTGAAAAAGGCTTTTCGCAAGCTGTAAGTCCACCCACTGCTTCTTGCTTTTCGCAATGGCCGCAGAGGACTTACCTGATTCAGCTAACGGAATGCTGTTTTTGATACGGTTTGCCGGATATCTGTGAATGGTATGAAAGCTTTTTCTTTTTCTTCTGATTCTTTCTGATTTTCGATCTGATAGGCAAAGCCGTATTTAGAAAATGATGCCGGATAGATTGCAAGATCATCCAAAATTTTGCTGAACCATAGGGGCACAGCACCTGGTGTTTTCACCTCCATGAGATACCAGCCTGGTTCTAAAAGCCTGGTTCCTTCCGTTGGACCGTCAGGACACAGATTGTCGGTACGCCATCGGATATTGGTGTCGAAGGTAACACGAAAGTTCCTGTCTTCCGTGCCGAAGCAGGCGATGCGGTCGTAGGCGATGTACATAGCGGGAGCAAGCCCCCGGTAGTAGTTGCGAAACCAGGTGATTTCGTGGAGAATCTGGCTGTCGAAGCCCGGTTCTGATTTTCCTGCAAGATAGGGAACCGCTTCTGATAATATCATGCGCTCGCGGCGTTTGTAGACGATTCCTTCATATTTTTTCTTTAGTTCTACGTATATGGGGCTGGTCTCTTTGGCCGGACCATAACTGCGGAGTCGCAGTTTTTCTTTGTAGACGGGTTTTTCCAGCGAACGGCGTATGAGCTGGTGATCCGGGGTATCGTAATAGAGGCTGCAGATGGTATCAAGGCCGTATTCATCCATCTGCAGATGACCCGGAAGGCTCTTGCGAAGCTTGCGAGCCATGATCGGGGAAAGCATGTATTTTGTTTCATACCGTTGGAAGGTCATGGGAATCTGTTGGCTTTGCATCATAATCGATTGATCCTTTCGTTTGATTTACTTCCGGAAATGTTTTTTACATTTTTAAGTATAATGAGGAAACTTTAAAGGAACCTTAAAGAATGGACGGAAAATGTGAAAGCTTTGTGAAAAGACGGACCTCTGTAATCCGGATCGCTTTTCGAATACCATATAAAAAAAGAAAGAGCCGTTTCCGGACAAATTCGTTGGAAGCGGATTTGTTCGGAACGGACTCTTGTAGCCGATATGCAAAGTCATGAAACATATAAAATAGGAAAAGCGTCAAAAATCATCTTGGCCAGCGCTCTTTTCTGGACATGAGTGGCGCGAATGGTACATGAGGATGCGTCTGGTACCAGTAAGCTGTGGTAGCGACATCATCCTGACGTTCAAAGAGACCTCCATGACTGACGCCAATCTGCTGAAGGGTTACCTTAAGATCCTTCTCAAAAAGGATAGGATCAAGAAGGTGCCAGCGGTAGAAGCTGCGCTGTGGCATCTGATCATCATTGTGGTAATCATTATGAAGGAAGGTATCGTGGGTAGAGTAGTAAGGATATCCAAGATACGGAGTGCAGTACTGATTTTCAACGGTTTGGCCATTTTGCTGTGTTGCAAAGCTCCAGGCACCACCGAAGTAATCTTCTGTTCCGGTTCCGCAGATGGTTGGATAATCCTTGTCTCCATCGATGTAGAATTTCATCTCACCTTCTCCGTACCAGTAGCGTTCGAGGCTGGTCAGTGCAAGATAAGTTCCAACGTACTGGCCTTTCCCTTTGATGTTGTCGAGGACAACGTAGTCTTTTGCCTTTTCCGTGATGCGCTGACGACGCCACTGGGCATGGAAATAGGCAGCATCCTCCGGAACCGTTGTCAGGCAATAGTCGATCTGATAAAAGAAGGCCGGAATCGGCTCATCACACTGATTTTCAATGGTAATACGGGCGTTTTTACGGAACGGCATCGGGAAATAGCTGTTGAAACCACGGGTCGGATTGACAGCAATCGGGACGGAATTTACCTGATAGGAAACACCGAAACCGCAGCAGAAGAAATCGCCAAGCGGACATTCCACGGATGGGAATTCTTCATCGTCCCAGTACATGCGCAGAACAAGATCCCGCAGAACATAACGGTTACGTTCACTGGTACGGTCTGTGACGGTGATCCAGATGTGCTGAATGATGCCTTCTCCCTGGATCTCACCAAGTGTTACGGTCTCTCCTGCTTCTATTTTCGGGATACACGGGGAACCTTTTCTGGACGGACCAAGATCGCTGGATGCCATGCCGCCTTTTCCTTTTTCTCCATTCCGGTTTTCCCAGTTAATAGAACGGGACTGTCCGCTTTTCAGCTGGAAAATATTTTGTAAACCACAATCAAACATCATATATTCCTCCTTTTGTTTTCTTTTGTTTTTTCTCTCTTGGAAGCTTTTGATTTCTGCTTTTTTGTGCGTCTGCCTTTCCTACCCTGCCGTCATTTTTCCATTTTTCCGGAATTTTGTTTCTTTCATCCTTTTGCCGGAAAGACTGCTTTAAAACAGATGCCATCTCGTGTCCGCTCTGCGGTGATTTTTCCCTTATGTGCCTTTACAATTGCAGCTGCCACAGAAAGGCCGATTCCATAGCCGCCGCTTTCCCTGACCCGCGACGCATCCGCACGGTAGAAGCGGTCAAAGAGGCGGTTGAGATCACCTTCCGGCATGGTATCGCAGGTATTCTGCACCGAAAATTCTGCTTTTTTGCCGTTTTTTCGCCAGAAAATGTGGATTTTTCCACCCTCCGGAGTGTATTTAACGGCGTTATCCACAAGAAGAGAAACGAGCTGGTGGATTCTTGCGGCATCCCCTTCCATATGGAGTTCTTCTGCAATATCGCTCTGCAGCGCGATCCTGCCCGGATGTTTTTTGAATTTACAGGAAAATTCAAAAAACATCCGACCGGCACTTTTGCATGGGTGCTCGCAGCCGGATGTTCGGTTTGCATTCATTTTCTTTTTTTCTCTGCCCGTCTCCGCAGCAGCTCTTTTGCGCCTGCATACAACAGAAAATATACCGTCAGAATCATAACAACTACAATCCTGTTATCTTTCAGGCTGAAAAAAGAGGTCACATTGACTGCCGCCAGAAACAGCAGCAGTGACACACTGAGATCAATTTTTTCTTTTCTGTCGGCCAGCACCATTCCTGCGGCCGCCAGAACCAGAAGAACGGCAATTCTTGCAATCAGATTTGCCATTTTGACGCCTCCTTACTGTTTCCGGAAGGTAATTTCCCCGGTTTTATCATCCATACCATCGACGATGGCAAGAGATTCCAGATGAATGCCACGGTCACGCAGCAGTTTTCCTCCGATCTGGAAACCTTTTTCGATGACAACGCCTGCTCCTACGAGCTCTGCACCGGAATCCTGTACCAGGGTTGCCAGTCCTTCCAGCGCTTTTCCGTTTGCCAGGAAATCATCGATCAGGAGAACTTTGTCTCCTTTTCCCAGAAATTCTTTGGAAACAATGATATCATAAACTCTTCCATGGGTGAAAGATTCTACTTTTGTTGTATAAACATCGCCGGCGATATTTTTAGTCTGTGTTTTCTTTGCAAACACAACCGGAACATTAAAAATTTCAGCCACAACACAGGCAATTCCGATTCCAGATGCCTCGATGGTCAGGATTTTCGTGATCTCCTCTCCCGCAAAACGACGCTGAAACTCTTTTCCGATTTCCCGGAACAGATTGACGTCCATCTGATGATTTAAAAAGCTGTCCACCTTCAGGACATTTCCCTCGCGTACTTTTCCGTCTTTGCGGATTCTGTCTTCCAATAACTGCATTTTTTTGAAGCCTCCCGAATTTTTATTATACCCATTGTACTTACTTCTCACTGGAAATGCAAGTCCAAATCCATCAAATTTCGCACTGTCTCAAATTTTATTCATGGCAGCCGCCGGTGTCTCTGCAGCAGAGATCCTCTTTCCGGTCCAGATCCTTTAATTCCCACGCGGCTTCGACCCGGAACGGAATTACCGATTCCCAGTGCCGTTTCAGCACCTTTTTCCCGCCGCGGTCGCCGGAAAGTTCTTTTAGTTCTGAAAAATAAGGTTTTGAGAACCACGCCGGATTGCCGCTCTCGCCGCCGCAGAAAACGCAGCCAAGTGGAGCCTTCTGCATCTCCATGGATTCCAGAAAGCGCTCCGCCGTCTCTTCCTTCATGTACGGCTGATCCGCCACAAAACACGCACAGGCATCGGCATTTTGCTTCTCCGCCGCCTCGATTCCCGCGCGGATTGTATAGGAAATTCCTTTTTCGCTGTCCGGCGAAAACACCGTCTGCAGACGCCCGGCTTTTACCAGCGGCGCAAGCTCCTCCAGAATCCTTTCATACTGCGTCACAACCAGCAGTTCCCAGTTCTCATGCCTTCCGGCAATTTGGGCCAGCCGGTCCAGCAGATGGCGGTACACCGCCTTTCCATCCAGCGGATAGAGCAGCTTATTTTCCCCGAACCGTCTGCTGTTCCCGGCTGCCAGATAAAGTATCGTTACTCGCATTCTTTTTCCGCAATTCCCATTGCAATCTGCTCGCTCGTGATCGGCAGTTCGCGGAACCACAGACCCGTCGCATTGTAGATTGCATGTGCCAGCGCCGGAGCCGGTGTGTTGATGACGATCTCGCCGATCGATTTTGCACCGAACGGACCGGTCGGCTCGTAGCTGCTCCGAAACTCGACGCGCAGCTTGCCCATATCGAGGCGGGTCGGCACTTTATACTGCATAAACGAATTATTGATCATCTGACCCTTGTCCGTGTACTGGATATTTTCAAACAGCGTCATGCCGATGCCCTGCACCAGGCCACCCTCGACCTGTACGCGCGCAAGGTTCGGGTTGATGACAGTTCCGCAGTCGACAACGGCGGCATAATCGAGAATCCTGACCTCGCCGGTCTCTTTATCCAGCTCGATCTCGACCGCACCAGCCATATAAGGCGGCGGCGATACCGGTGAGCAGTTGCTTTCCGTCGCTTCCAGCGCGATGCCGTTATTGCACATGGCCGCTGTTGCGATTTCTTCCATCGTCATGCTGCTTCCGCTCTTTTCATGCACGACGCCGGTACCGGTAAATTCTGTCTCATCTTCCGGCACGTTCATCCGCTCTGCCGCCAGGGCACAGATTCGTTTCCGAAGCGTCATGCAGGCTTTTTCCACCGCTTTTCCGGTAATATACGTCGTACTCGATGCATAGGAACCGGAGTCATACGGGGACGTATCGGTATCTGCGCCGACAACGGTAATGTCATCCACATCACACTCCAGACACTCTGCCGCCATCTGGGACAGAATCGTATCGCAGCCGGTTCCCATATCGGCCGCTGCGATCAGCATCGTGTAGCCGCCGTCGTCGTTGACTTTGATCGTTGCCGATCCGACATCGAGATTGGAAATACAGGAGCCCTGCATCGCCATCGCAATGCCGACGCTGCGCACCTTTCCATTTCCCATATCACGGCACGGATATTTCTCATCCCAGCCGATCATCTCTTTCGCACGCTCCACGCACTGGTCAAGCGCACAGCTGTTTGCCGTTTCGCCATAGTAAGCCGGCATGAACTGTCCCTCACGGACCATGTTCTGCTCCCGGATCCGGATCGGATCGATGCCAAGACGCGCTGCCATCTCACTGACAGCAGATTCTACGGCAAAGATACCCTGCGTCGCACCGTATCCGCGGTAAGCACCGGCTGACATTACGTTGGAATACACAACATCATACGCAAACCGGTAAGCCTCAAGAGATCCATACATCGGAATCGATTTGTGGCCGGAAAGGCCGACCGTTGTCGGTCCATGCTCGCCGTATGCACCCGTGTTGGAAAGTGTATACAGATCGATCGCACGGATTCTTCCGTCCTTCATCGCACCGAGGCGGATCGTTACTTCCATCTCATGGCGCGGTGTGGATGCTGTCTGGGACTCTTCTCTCGTAAAGATCATTTTCGACGGTTTTCCGGTTTTCCAGGTTACAAACGCCGGGAAAATTTCGGCAACCACCGTCTGCTTCGCTCCGAATCCGCCGCCGATTCTCGGCTTGGAAACACGGATCTTCGATTTCGGAATGCCGAGTGCATTGGACAGAATGCGGCGCGCATGGTAAACGATCTGGGTCGAGCTCAGCACATTCAGCCGTCCGTAGGTATCCATAAAGCAGTATGTCCGGAACGTCTCCATCATCGCCTGCTGGGCTGCGCGTACATGATACGTATGCTCTACGACCTCATCGCACTCTGCGAGCACGGCTTCCACATCTCCGTTGTGATCTTCCGCACTTGCACAGAGATTTCTCTGATTGTCCGCACCGACCGGACAGAGCGATTTCCAGCTTTCCTCCGGATGCACCAGCAGTTCATTATCCTTGGACTGATGAAAATCCAGAATGGCCGGAAGCACTTCGTACTCTACTTTCAGGAGTTTCCGCGCACGGTCCACGCATTTTTCATCTTTTCCGGCAATAATCGCCACCGGATCTCCCACGTAGCGCACATGCTGATCGAGGATCAGACGGTCATACGGGCTTGGTTCCGGGTAGGTCTGTCCTGCCATTGTAAAACGCTGTTTCGGCACATCCTCCCAGGTATAAATCGCCTCAATGCCCGGAACACGCTCTGCTGCCGTCTTTTTCACGGATTTTACGATTGCATTGGCATGCGGACTCCGCAGTACCTTGACAATCAGACAATCCTTCGGCGCCAGATCATCTACATAAACCGGCTTTCCGGTTACCAGCGCGAGGGCATCCTTTTTGATCACCGGCTTATTCACACTGCAGAGCTGATCGGTTCTTCCCGACCAGTCCGGTTCATAGATATGATTTTCTCTGCTCATGACGCACCTCCCTGCTGCTTTTTCCAGGCAAGGAAATTCAAAATTCCCCGAAGCTGTCCTTCATATCCGGAACAGCGGCAGAGATTTCCCGCCAGATATTCTTTAATTTCTTCCTCACTCGGATCCGGATTTTCCCGGAACAGCGCAATCGCATTCATAATCATCCCCGGATTGCAGAACCCGCACTGCTCGGCGCCCTGCCCGGCAATAAAGGAACCAAATTCTTCTGCTTCCTCCTGCAGGCCTTCCAGCGTATCCACCTTACATCCATTCGCCCGCGCCGCAAGCACCGAACACGACAGCACCGGTTTTCCCTCCAGAAAAACCGTACACAGCCCGCAGTTCGACGTCTCACAGCCGCGCTTCACACTGTAGCATCCCTGGCTTCTCACAAAATCGATCAGGAGCATGTCTGCATCAATTTCCGCTTCCGTCTTCTTTCCATTTAAGATCATCGAAATCTTCATCACTGCTCCTCCTTCTTCTGAATTTCTTCCATACATCTGCGCAGCAGCACCCGTCCCAGATGATGACGATACTCTGCACTTCCGCGCATATTACTGCCATATGTAAACTGATCAGAAATCTCCGAAGCCGCCGCCTTCAGCTCCTCCGCAGATGCCTTTCCAGCCGCCAGCTTTTCCGCCAGCTCCGCCGGAAGCTCTACACGTGCCGCCTTTGCCGGTCTTGCCCCAAGCACCGCACATCCTTTTCCGTCTTCCACCCGCACCGCACACGTCAGCACCGGGAAATCCGTTCTGGAATTTCGATGACTCTGATAAACCGTAACACCCTCATGCTTCTTCACAATCAGCCTTACCAGCACATCCCTGTCTCTCTTTGAACAGGCAAACTCCGCCAGCGGCATCCGTCCCGCATGAACCAGCTCCACCTCCGTATCCAGCGCCAGAAACAGCGTCAGCACATCCGAAAATCCAAATCTGCCGAAAATACTGCCTCCCACCGTAGCCAGATTCCGGAACTGCACCCCGACAATACTCCGCACACTCTCCCGTGCCGCACCGTCGGTATAAGCATTCAGCCCCTCATGCTCCTCCATCTGCCGCAGCGTCACCATACATCCAATCGAAAACTCCTCCTCGGACTCTTCAATCTGATCCAGTCCCAGCCCGGACAAATCAATCGCCGTCTGCACCTGCCTCTGCCCCATCTTCGTCCAGAGCATCCCGCCCAGGATACAGGCGCTTCTCTTCTGATTCAGCTCATACGCCTCCTCCAGCGACCCCACCCGGACATAATCCTTAATCTTAATCATACTTACCCTATATCCTCCATTTTTACTCAATATAGAAGCCCATATATTTGATATTATACCCGACCTGCTCCCCCCTTTCAACTTTTTTCTATTTTTTTCAAAAAAACCCTTGCATTTTCCCTCCACATCCAGTATAATCATTCAATGTCGGAAGTCATTCTGACACAAAACAAAATACATGGACGGATTCCCGAGTGGCCAAAGGGGACAGACTGTAAATCTGCTGCAAATTGCTTCGATGGTTCGAATCCATCTCCGTCCATATGCCGCAGTGGCGGAACTGGCAGACGCCCGGGACTTAAAATCCCGTGGGTAGTGATACCCGTACCGGTTCGATTCCGGTCTGCGGCATGATTGTAAATAAGAGAAACGTTGATTTTGTAGCGTTTCTCTTATTTTTTTGCTTACAGGTTTTGAACACACTTGAATAACTGCGCGTCGCATTCTCGTTACTTCAGTGATGACTTAAATGAAAAACTAAATTCCAGCTGTGGATTATCTCAGTAACTATGCGGGATTAAATTCTGTAATGCACCTTAACAATTCTATTTTTTTGTCTTATAATAAACCTGTAAGCACTCATGATTTATGTTTTTATGCATACTAACCGGGCATCTGAAAATAGTGTGCGAGACTAAATTCCACATGCCTTATGTGCAAGACTAAATTCTGGTGCAGTGAAATCTGCCTGTGCTTTACTATTTTATTTTATAAGTTTTGGACTAAGCATAACATCATCAGGTGCGATTGCCTTTAATCCTAATGCTTTGTGCAGTTTGTTGTCCAAGAGTAAAAGAGAGAGTTCATATGGGCTATGTCCATTAAGACTGTCTCTTTTTTCGTTGTTTATGTGATTCATCATAAGTCTGACTTTCTCGTCATTTAAATCAGCGAATGAACTCCCTTTCGGACGGATGTAGCGGATATACTCGTGGTTCTTTTCGCAGGCACCTTTTTGCCAAAAGCTGTATGGATCACAGTAAAAGACCGTCGTGCTTTTACTTCCGTCACAGAATTCCTCCATCTCTTCACGAGCTGAGAATTCTGAACCTCCATCCGTGAGAATCACCGGAAAAAGCTTTTTGAATGCATCCTGTCCTAACACTGTTTCAAGCCATACAAAGACCTCTAACACGCATTCCTGGTCTTGATATTCCAACAGGAACATAAGCATAAGATTGCAGTTGCGGAATGTAAAGGTCAAGAGGGCGCAGCTTTCGCCTTTCATTCCTTCCACGCAGTCCATTTCCACAACATTTATATCTGGATGATCTTTCATATAACTCTGGAAATTTTCGTAGTTATGACCTTGACGATAAGAACGATCTTTTGCACTGGTCTGTGTAGGTTTCTTGCGTTTCTTATAACGTACAGAACGTCTTAAGTCACCATTGCGGACATCGAATACACAATCATTGATGTAGGAGTAAAGTGTTCTTCTGGAGCAACCCAATTCTTCTGCATGAGTAGCATAAATATGACCGATGGACTGATGCTTCTCCTTGATCAATGGAACCAATAAATCATTCATGGATTGAATGCTTTCCGGAGTCTGGTTAATGCCGACTCTGCAATCGACTAGCACGCTACGGTACTCATCATGGGCATATTTGGATGAATAAAACTTTCTGGGCATAAGACAATGGGTCTTTTTACCACAGCCATTACATACGTAGGGAGGTTTATTCAGTTTCTCACATTCAGCTGTCTCATATGCGGGACATATATCAGTGCAGCGAAAGGATGGTTTTCTGCAAAGCTTACAATGAATGCCACACATCTTATCACACAAGCATGTCACCTTACAGTTCTTGCGATGAATACATGGCGGGTGAGTGTAACCTGAATCCGGACGTTCTTTTGTATGTGCGTGGAGACGTACTTCCTTTGATATGGTAGATGGATTTTTACCAATAATTCGTCCAATTTCAGTGAAGCTTTTATTCTCAGTAAGACCTTTCTCGATATCAACACGCTGTTCAAATGTTAAATGTTTCTGATTGCCTTTATTTTTCATAATTATCTCCAATCTGCACAGGCAGGCAATCAGCTGCAAGTACATTATACGGAGTAATGATTATCAAAGACAATATGGCAAATATGTGTGCAAAAGTAACTTCGATCTATATGGAATTTACTCTTGCATTTGGTCCAAAACCGGAATTTAGTTTTTCATTTAAGTTTACTTCAGTGATGAGTTAGACGCGCAATTTTTATAAAAAATATACAGAACAAATGTTTACTTAAAGAAATGCATATGGTATAATACAGACACGGAATCGACCTGGAATGCAAAAAGATGCTGCAGGATCTGGCAGAAGAGTATCGGTTTCAGATCCTGGCAATGGAAGTCATGCCGGATCATATCCACATGCTTGTGGATTGCCGGCCGCAGTTTTATATTTCAGATATGATCAAGATCATGAAAGGGAATCTTGCACGTCAGATGTTCCTTTTACATCCGGAGCTGAAAAAAGAACTGCGGGGAGGACATTTGTGGAACCCGTCTTATTGTGCCGTTACAGTCAGTGACCGGAGCCGTGAGCAGGTATCTGCCTATATCGAAGGCCAGAAGGAAAAAGAAAAGAGAAAGCCCTGAGTACAGGGATCATTCCGGAAATGTTTGTTTTTGCGGGAAAGGTGGAAGAAGATGCGGACAGTATCCAGCTATGGTGTGGAGATACGAAAACAGAATATCCCGGCCCGTCAGACAATGGAGATTTATCGTCAGGCAGTCGGTTACCTGACAGAGATCTACGCACAGGTCTGGGAAGAACTGAGGGAGATCCCGGAGACAAAAAAGCGTTTTAATACCGCAGAGCATATGGTACACATGACGAAGAAAAACACAGCCCGGTTTGATTTTGACCTTCGTTTTCCGAAGATGCCGTCTTACCTCCGCAGGTCCGCGATCCAGCATGCGCTTGGAAGTGTATCTTCGTATGAGACCCGGCTGGGGCAGTGGAAAGAGACCGGAGTGCTGTCCGGAAGGCCGAAACTTACCTGCAGGAACCATGCCATGCCGGTCTTTTACCGGGATGTGATGTACCGCGAAGGAGCAGAAGGAAAAGATGAAGCATATCTGAAACTGTACGACGGGCATGACTGGAAATGGTTCCGTGTATATTTAAAACGTACCGATATGGAATATCTTCGCAGGAACTGGAAAGGAAAGAAGACATCGGCCCCTGCGTTGGAAAAGAGACACCGCCGGTATTTTCTTCGTTTTTCCTGTACAGAAGAAGTAACACTGACGAAAACACCGGTAAAAGAACAGATCATCTGCAGTGTGGATCTGGGGATCAATACTGATGCGGTCTGTACCATCATGCGCTCAGACGGAACTGTCCTGGGAAGAAGATTCATAGATCATCCCAGTGAAAAAGACCG
>ERZ857951.2192-NODE-2192-length-17897-cov-5.193924_pt1 | contig 17897 bp, 9 predicted proteins | sample MGYA00519759_ERZ857951 | MGnify/ENA primary metagenome ERZ857951 (study PRJEB31778, sample SAMEA3449377) | human gut metagenome | biome: human gut; feature: human-associated habitat; material: faeces | place: United Kingdom | collected 2010/2012 ...
CACGAGCGGGGGCTCCTGTCGTTTCCGTGCCCCTGGATTGGGTCATAGTGTCTGATAGGTGCTTTGTTGGGAGGGCTGCTTTTATGCGGCTCTTTCTTTGGTTTTGGGTATATTTGTTTTTGTTGAAATGTTATTGCGGATGGGCTGGTGACTTGGCTTTCCGCCGCTATTTGTAGCCGTCTCGGCTTTGGTTGAGGGGAGACGTTCTTTATGCGTATTGTGTTTATGGGTACGCCTGATTTTGCTGTGCCTTCGCTGGTTTCGCTTGTTGAGGCTGGTAACGAGATTGCGCTTGTTGTTACTCGTCCTGATGCTGTTCGCGGGCGTGGTAAGAAGCTGGAGCCGTCTCCTGTTAAGGCTAAAGCGCTTGAGCTGGGGTTGCCGGTTGTTGAGGCTAATCGTATGACGCCTGAGGTCGTTGAGGCGTTTAAGGCTGCCCAGGCTGACATTTTCTGCGTGGCTGCCTATGGTTGCATTTTGCCGGATGACGTGCTGCATATGGCGCCGCTTGGTATTGTGAATGTTCATGCGTCCTTGCTGCCTCGTTGGCGTGGGGCTGCTCCCATTCAGCGTGCGATTCTCGCTGGTGATGAGGTTGCCGGCGTTTCCATTATGCGTATTGGGCATGGCGTGGATACCGGCGCTTATTGTGCGCAGGCCTCGACCTCGGTTGCCGGTAAGCATGCTGAGGCGCTGACCATGGAGCTTGGTGAGCTTGGCGGCAAACTGCTTGCCGATACGCTTCCTTCGCTTGCCGATGGCACCGCCGTGTGGATTGAACAGGATGAGTCGCTTGTTACCCATGCTGCCAAGATTTCTAAGCAGGAGATGCGTCTTGACCCTCAGATGGCGGCACTTGATTGTGTGCGTCATGTGCTTGCCTCGTCCGACACCGCTCCCGCTCGTTGTGTGATTGCCGGCAAGTCGGTTCGCGTGCTCGATGCTGAGCCGGCTGATGTGTCGCTTGGCGAAGGCGCTGTTGCCGTTCAAGCCAAGCGCGTCTACCTTGGTCTTTCCGATGGCCCGGTTGAGTTGCTCGAGGTTAAGCCCGATGGCAAGCGTGCCATGGCCGCTTCTGCTTGGGCTGCTGGGCTGCAAGGCGCCGATCTTATCTGGGGTGTTTTGTCATGAGCAAGCTGTCTCCCGCGCGCAAACTTGCGCTCGATGTGCTAATGGAGGCCGATCGCCGCGGCATGTATGCGCGTGATGTGCTGTCCACTCGCGCATCGGCCAAGGCTATTGACCAGCGCGATTCCGCTTTTGCCGCCCGCTTGGCGCTGGGTGTGGCCGCTACGCAGGGTATTTTGGACGAGCTGCTCGATCAGTTTCTCGATAAGCCTAAAAAGGTTGCGCCGCGTGTTCGCATGGCACTTCGTATCTCAGCCTTCGAGATGCTCTATCTGCATACGCCTGGCCGCGTTGCGGTGAGTCAGGGCGTTGAGCTGGTGCGCAGCGGAGCTAAGTCTGCCGCCGGTTTGGCCAATGCCGTGCTGCATAAGGTCGCGGACAACGTTGAGGACTTTGCCACGGCGTCCGATGTAGACGAGTCTGAGCGACGCTTGGTTCGTCTGTCGCGCCTGATGGGTCTGCCGCGTTGGCTGTGCGCTCGTATTATGGCGTCGTTTGACACGCCCGAGGGTGCGCTTAACTTTGCCGGCAATCTGGCCCCCGCGCCGCTGGCCCTGCATGAGAACGCCTTTGCGACTAAGCCCGATCCGTATATCTCGCAGCTCGTCGCGCCTGTCTTCCCGGGCTGCCATGCTCCGGTTGATGCCCAGGTTACCGTTGCTTCGGGTGTGTTTGAGCGTGCTGCCGCGGTGGCCTCGGACCTTAACGCTCAGCTCATCGCCACAGCTGCCACGCGCCCTGGAAGCTGCCTTGAGATTGGCGCCGGTCGCGGTACCAAGACCTATGTGATGATGTGCCAGGCCAAGCGCGCCGGCTATGAGCGTCTGCATACGGCACTTGATCTTCATGACCGTAAGTGCGACCTAAATCTCGCGCGCCTTCACAAGGCGGGTATTCAGGGCGTTCGTACGGTTTCGGGCGATGCCTGCGAGCTTGATGAGGTGCTCACATCGTTTGATGCCATGCTTGGCGAGCCGGTTAAATTCGACACGGTCTTTATCGATGCGCCGTGCTCGGGCACCGGAACCATGCGTCGTCATCCCGAGATTCCGTGGCGTCTGACCGAAAAGGATGTGACGGTTGAGCTGCCCAAACTGCAGCTGTCGATGCTCAAGGAAGCCGCCGCGCGCGTGGCTGCCGGCGGCGAGCTCATCTATGCGACGTGCTCCGTCTTCGACGAGGAGAACACGCAGGTGGTGGACGCGTTCCTTGCTTCTCCCGAGGGTGCCGGCTTTAGCGTGGCACCGCTTTCCGAGGCACAGATTCTGCAACTCCCCGAGTTCGATCAGGCCAAGAAGCTCGTATCCGTACGCCAGAACGATCGAGGCCTCTTCCAAAGCGTGCCGGTAAACGCCGACTCCTACGACGGCCACTTCTGCGCCAGACTGGTCCACAAGTAACGACTAAGTTGCGGTGAAATAGGGAATGAAAAGCCGCTTCTGCCCGCCAACAGTCCTTATTTCACCGCAACTCACAAGGAAACCTGGGTAGCTTAATTAACTACCCATAGAGCAAAGAAATAGCCCCGCGATCGGTTTTGGTCGCGGGGCTGCTTGGTTCCTAGTGGCTATGCGGGCAGTTGGCGCAGCAGCCACTGGTGGCGTTGGTACTGGAGCCGCCGCTTCGTTGATCGGTGTTGTAGAAACCGCTGCCCTCAAATTTAATGCCGCTGGCCGAGAACGTCTTGGCCGCCGGGGCACCGCAGCTGGGGCACACGACCTCGGGAGTCTCGGACATGGGATGCTCAACCTCAAACACGTTGCCGCAGCTCGAGCACTTGTAATCGTAGCGCGCCATAATACTTCCTTTTCAGCACAAAGCGGGCAGATTACTCTGCCCGCATAAATTCAAACGTCTGTAACTGTACCCTATATCGGGGGTTTTATCACGCTTCACCCCAGAATCTATGGTTGTTGCGCAGGAGCTGTGCGGTTTTGTTCTCGGCGGCTGCAATGTCCGCCTCGTCAGCCTGCCAGGTCCAGTTGCCCGTGGCCACGCCCGGAACGTTCATGCGCGCGTCGTCGCCAAGCCCCAGGACATCCTGCAGTGGCATCATCACCAGGGGAGCGTCGCTTGCCAGCGCGTCGCTCATCAGCTTGGCCGCCACCTCAACACCGCTCGGTTCATCGCCGCCCGCAAAGGTACGGGTGCACCAACCGGCCAGCGTCGACGTATCGTGCGTCGAGGTGTACAGAATCTTGCCGGGCGTGGGATGCACACCGCAACGAACGTCGTAGTCGCTAAACTCCAGCACGTCCATGCCGGGGAAACCGCAGGTCGATGCCATGGCACGAACACCGGGCGTCAGATAGCCCAAGTCCTCAGCGATAAAGTTGAGCGGACCCAGTTCGTCATAGGCGGTCTGGAACAGGTCCTTGCCCGGGCCCGCCAGCCAGCGGCCGTCGGCGCATGCCTTGCCCGCGGGAATGCTGTAATAGCTGTGGAATCCCAGGAAGTGATCCAGACGCACGCGGTCGTAGAGCGAGAACGCGCGGCGCAGGCGATCCATCCACCAACTATAGCCGTTCTGCTTCATGTGGTCCCAGCGGAACGTCGGGTTGCCCCACATCTGGCCCTCGGGCGCAAAGTTGTCGGGCGGCGCGCCGGAAATCTCAATCGCCTTGCCGGTATCGGACAGCCAGAAGTTCTCGGGTTCGCTCCACGCGTCTGCCGAATCGTCGGACACGTACATAGGAATATCGCCGATGACCTCGATGCCCTTCTTGTGCGCATAGTTCATGAGCTCACACCAAGCGAGGTCAAAGCGGTACTGCATGTACGCCTGAAGCTCGGCCTCGTTGTGGAAGCGCTTGTCGTCGATTAGATGCTCGTTGTAGCGAGCGACATCTGCCGGCCAATTGTGGCGAGACTCGCCCTCAAAGTACTTTTTGACGGCCATGTAGACGCAGTACTTCTCGAGCCAATCGGCATTGCGATGTTTAAACGCGGTGTACAGCGGATCGGCATCCTCGCCTCCGCGGGCCTTCCAGGTCTCAAAGTCGGCTGCCAGCTCCTCGTGGCTTTCGGGCAGCAGGTCGATATTGCCTGCAAAGGCCGAAGGACCGGCGTAAGGGGAGCGGAAGAAGTCCGTGGGGTTGACGGGGAGAACCTGCCAGTAGCGCATGCCCATGGCGGCCAGATGGTCGATAAAACGACGCGTGGGCGCGCCGATCGTACCGGGCTCGCCGTCGTCGTTCGGCACTGATGTGATATGGCATACAACACCCGCACCGTGATCGAGCGGCTCCTGCAGGCGCTGCTCGGCGTGGTGATAGATGATCGACGAACCGAGCGGGTACAGGTCGAGCGTGACCGTGCCGTTGTGGATCTCGCACTCATGACCGCTGATCACGTCACTTGCACATTCGTCGAGCGCCGGAATCGTCACACGATGCGAGTTGCGCAGGCTGCGGTTGATGATGACGGTCGCGGACTCGCTGTCTTTACCGGTACGGTTGTAGGCCAGCACCTCGTCATTGAGCGCAAAGGCCTTGATTTCACCGTCGATCATAAACGGCAGCGCGCGGCGCACAGCAGATGCGTTCTTGACGATTGCGAACGTATCGAAGTCGTGCAGGTCTTCCTTGGTCGGCAAGGTGCGGCGATTACCCGGATCGGTGAGTCCCTCCAAGCCGTACTCGTCACCGTAATAGATTGAGGGAACGCCCGGGAACGTCATCTGCATGAGCGTCGCCAGCCAAAAGCGGCTCTTGGCCAGGCCCATGGAGTTCTCGTCCAGGCGCCATTTGCTGCGCTCACTCTCGGGCAGCTGCGACTCGTCGGGGCCACCGCCGAGCACCGAGATAATGCGCGGGCGGTCGTGGCTCGACAGCAGATTGAGCGCGCAGGATAATGCCTCGCGCGGGTAGTTCTCGCGCAGGGTCTCGATATCCTCGGCTGCTTGGTAGGCGTTTTTGTAGCCCATCAAAAAGCCGATGACCATGTCGCGGAAGGGGTAATCCATGGCCGAGTCGAGCTCGGAGCCTTGTAGATAGCGACGCAGATGGCCGTAGCTGATCTTGTTGGAGGCATCTTCCCAGACCTCGCCGAGCAGCAGCGCGTCGGGCTTCTCGGCGAGCACGGCCTTTTTGATCTCGGTCAGGAAGTCATCGGAAAGCTCGTCGGCCACATCGAGGCGCCAGCCATGGGCACCGGCGCGCAGCCATTTGCGGATGATACCGTCCTTGCCCAGAATCCGCTCGCGTACCAGTTCGGAGCTCTCATTGATGGCGGGCATATTGCCCACGCCCCACCAGCAGTCGTACGAGCCGTCCTCGTGGAAATAAAACGCATCACGCCACGGAGAGTCCTCGCTCTGCCACGCGCCGACACCGGGATAGTTGCCGTAGCGGTTAAAGTAGATCGAATCGTCGCCCGTGTGGTTGAACACACCGTCCAGAATGATGGAAATGCCCAGCTTCTCGGCCGCCTCGCACAGCTCAGTAAAGTCCTGCTCGGTGCCCAGAATCGGATCGATCTTGGTGTAATCGGCGGTGTCGTAGCGGTGGTTGCTCGCGGCTTCAAAAATGGGGTTGAGGTAGATGGCTGTAAAGCCCAGTTCGGCGATGCGAGGCAGGTCATTCTGGATACCCTTGAGCGAGCCGCCGTAAAAATCCCAGGTCTTGATGGAGCCGTCTTCGGCACGCTCGTACTCGGGCGGTTCGTTCCAGTCCTCGACCATGCGGCGCTGGATTCCGTTGCGCGGTTTTTCAACTTCGGCCAGCGTTCGCTCGCGCCAGTTTTCGTCACGGGCATAGCGGTCGGGGAAGATCTGGTAGACCATGCCCCGCTCGTACCAGGTGGGACGGTTCTCGCGATGCTTGTAGACGGTAATCTGGAACGACGGGACCTCGGCGTAATCGTAGGTCACACCCTCGCCACCGGTGCGACCCTGCGGTGCACCCAAGCGGACCTCGGGCTGGCCCTCGATGTTGCAGATAAAGCTGTACCAAATAAGACAGGGCTCGGTGCACTCAAGCTCTACGGTAAATATGCCGTCGCCCTCGTGCGTCATGGGATACAGAGACTCACCGATTTCATCGACCCAGGTACGCAGGGTAAGCGTTGCCTGGTTGGGGTCGGCATCCTCCAAAATCACCGATAGCGAAACGGAAGTTCCAGTGGTCACAGCGCCAAACGGAGTACGAAACTGCGGCAGACGGCTGTTGTGAATCAATCTCATAATACGGTCCAGTTCAATAGAATCACGGCCTGCGGGCCATGGGCTTTACGCACAGGATGTAAGTATATCTGTTGTACACAGGCTGTATAAACAACATCCGTTTACCATCGGCGAACGGTTGTCCTAGAAAATCGTTTTACCAACTACCTACAGAGAAGGGGCGCCCGGTTGGAGCGCCCCTTGCATAGGGTTTGATTAGGTTTTGGATCGTCTGTGGGCTAGCGGCGCTTGCGGGTGGCCGTTGCCTTGCGGACGGACGTCTTCTTGGACGGGGCCTTTTTCTCTGCCGGAGCGGCGGGGGAGACCGGGGTCTCCTTGGCAGGCTCGGGCTTAGTCTCTGCCTTCGGTGCGGCCTTGACCTCAGCGGCCTTCGGCGCCGGCTTAGTCTTTACCTCGGCCTTGGGCTCCTCTTTGGCAGCAGCTGGCTTAGTCTCTGCCTTGGGAGTCGTGGTCTTTGCCGTGGTCTTCTTGGCCGTCGTCGTGCGCTTTCGCGTGGTGGTCTTGGCGGCGGGCTTGGTCTCGACGGTTACCTCCGCCTTGGACTCTGCAGGCGTCTCCTCGACCTTGGCTGCCGGCTTTGCGGCTGACTTGGTCGTGGCGGCCTTCGTGGTCGTCAACTTCGTTGCCGTGGTCTTCTTGGCTGCCGTTGTCTTCTTGGCAGCAGTCTTTGCCGGAGCCTTGGTGGCCGGCTTGGCCTTAGCGACCTCGGCCTTTACCTCGGGAGCAGCCTCGGCTTCGGCGGCCTTCTTGGCAGCGGCGGTCGTGCGCTTGCGCGTGGTCGTTGCCTTGGCAGCCGTTGTTTTAGTCGCGGCAGACTTGGTCGTCGTAACCTTCTTAGTGGTCGTCTTGCGGGTCGTGGTCTTCTTAGCTGCGGGCTTTGCAGCGGGCTTGACCTCAGCCTTTGCCTCAGGAGCAACCTCAGCCTTCACCTCAGGCTCGGCCTTTGCGGGCTCAGCTTCAACCGGCTTCTCCTCGGCCTTGGACTCCGGCTCAGCAACAGCTTCAGTCTCGTCGACAACAGCCGCGGGCCTCTCAATCTCCGGATGCATAAAGAAGTACAGGTCCAGATACTTGTCGGCCGAGCGCGTCCAGCTAAAGTCCTGGCTCATGGCCTGCGTGACCAGCTGATTCCAAGCGTCGCGGTTGTCCCAGAACAGGCGCGCCGCGCGGAACACCGCGTCGCCCATCTCGTCGCCATTAAAGTTGCTAAACGAGAAGCCCGTGCCCTCGCCGGTAAACTCGTTGTACGGCTGCACGGTGTCCTTCAGGCCGCCGGTCTCGCGCACGATGGGCAGGGTGCCGTAGCGCATGGCGATGATCTGCGACAGACCGCAGGGCTCGAACTTCGAAGGCATCAGGAACATATCGGCGGCGGCATACATACGCTGCGACAGCGCGGGATCGAACTCGATGCGCGCGGCCATGGTGCCGGGGTACTTGTCCTGGAAGTAGCGCAGGCCGTCCTCGTAGTCGCGGTCGCCGGTGCCCAGCACCGCCACCTGCACGCCGCCGGCCAGAATGCGGTCGAGCGCGTACATGACCAGGTCCATGCCCTTTTGGCGCGTCAGGCGCGTGACCATCACCATGAGCGGGCGGTCGTCGCGAACCTCGAGCCCCAGCTCTTCCTGCAGCTTGGCCTTGCACACGGCCTTGCCGGAGCGGTCTTCAACCGTGTAGTTGGCGGCAATGCGCTTGTCGGTCGCCGGGTCAAAGCCCGCCACGTCAATGCCGTTGAGGATGCCCTGCAGCGCGTACGAACGCTCGCGCAGAACGCCGTCCAGGCCCTCGCCAAACTCGGGCGTCTGGATCTCGTTGGCATAGGTGGGGCTCACTGTGGTGATGGCATCGGCATAGCGCAGCGCGCCCAGCATGTAGTTAATGCTGCAGGCATCGCAACGCAGCTGCGAGGCGGCCGCCGGAATATGCGCCACACCTAGGATGTCCTCCATCACGGTGTCGCTAAACTGGCCCTGGAACGCCACGTTGTGGATCGAGAACACGGTCTTGACGCGGTCATACAGCGGCAGGCCCTGGTAGAACTCGCGCAAGAACACGGGTGCCAGCGCCGTCTGCCAGTCGTTGCAGTGCAGGATGTCGCACTCAAAGCCGGCCGGCAGGTGCTGCAGGCTCTCGGTGATGGCCTTGGAGAAGAACGCAAAGCGCTCGCCGTCGTCAAAGAAGCCGTACGGATAGTCGCGCGCAAAGTAGCGCTCGTTGTCGATGAACATATAGGTGACGCCGTCGTGCTCGAGCTTCTCGAGTCCGCAGTACTCGTTGCGCCAGCCCAGACTCACGTAAAAGTCGGAGAAGTGCTCCATCTGCGCCTTGTACTCGTCCTTTATGGTGGCGTACTTGGGCACCATCACGATAACTTCGGCGCCGGCGCGCACAAGCGCCGCAGGCAGCGAGCCTGCCACGTCGCCCAGGCCACCGGTCTTTACAAACGGTGCGCACTCGGCCGAGGCAAACACGATCTGCATCTTTTTGCTGGAATCTGCCATATTGTCTCCCATGTTGCAATTCGAGAATAGCCGCCTGGCGCTAACCGGGCGGCTATTCTACTTGTTACGAGCGATGTTGCGGTGCCAACGTTAACGTACGATGGTGGTGTCGGAAGTTAACGGAGCCTTGCCCAGCACCAGGATGTTCTCGGGCGTGCCGCGAAGCTCGGTGTTGGTGGGAACCACGTTGTTTTTGTCCAGAATGGCGTTCTCGACGCGGGCGCCGCTCTTGATGATGCAGCTCTGGTTGATGATCGAGTTGGTCACCGAAGCACCCTCCTCGACCACGACGCCGCGCGACAGGATCGAGTTGCGCACGGTGCCCTTGATGATGCAGCCGGCCGAGATGATCGAGTTGCACGCGTGGCTGCCGGTCGCATAGCGCGAAGGCGGCACGTCGTGAGCCTTGGTCAGGATCGGGCGCTTGGGGTCAAAGAGCTGGTCGGCCACGGTCTGGTCGAGCAGGTCCATGCTACGGCGATACAGCGACTTCTCGCTAAACACGCCCACGACCTCGCCCTTGTACTCGTAGCTGCACACATCGATGTTGCCAAAGTCGCCCTGGAGTGCCTCGAGCAGGTCCAGATAGTCGGCGGCCTGGTAATGGTCGATGATCTCGAGGAGCGTCTCGCGGTTGACGATGCAGCAGTCCATGGAGGCGTTGTCGCCGTACGCGACGCCGGCGCTCACGCCCGTCAGGCGGCCGTTCTCGTTAATCTCGAGTTTGGTCTCGTCTTCGACATTGCGCGTGGCCTTGCAGTACACCACAGTCATCTGGGCACCGGAGTTCTCGTGCGCCTCGATGATGGTGTTGAGGTCCATGTTAAAGATGATGTTGGTGCCCATCATCACGACATAGGGCTTCTCCGAGCGCTGGAACAGCGTCTTGTTGGAGATGATGTCGCGCAGCAGGAAGCGCATGCCGCCCTTGGTGGTGCCATACGCGTTGCCGGGCACCATGAACAGGCCGCCCTTTTTGCGGTCGAGGCCCCAGTCCTTGCCCGAGCCCACGTGGTCGATCAGCGAGCGGTAGTTGCCCGGCATGACGACGCCGACGGTCTTAATGCCGGCATTCATCATGTTGGACAGCGGAAAGTCGATCAGGCGGTAGCGGCCCAAAAACGGAACGGACGCGATGGGGCGGTCCTTGAGCAGCACGCTGCCGTAGGTCGAAGAGTAGTTAGCGGTGATGTAACCGATGGCCTTGCGATTGATCATCGGATCATTCCCCCTTCCCGATAACGACGTCATTTCCAACGACGGCCGTATCCTTGGTGGTATCGACAGAGCCGAGCTTCACGCCCTCTTCGACCGTGGAGTTCTCGCCCAAAATAGCGCGGCAGATGTGTGCGCCGCTCTTAACGTGCGCACCCGGCAGCAGCACGGAGTCCTCGACCACGGCACGCTCCTCGATGATGACATCGGTCGAAAGGATCGAGTGGCGAGCGGTGCCGTAGATCTTGCAGCCGTTGGAGACCAGGCAGTCGTCCAGGCGACCATCCGGACCAATGTAGTGCGGCGGACGCGTGGTGATGTTGGACATGATGGGGAAGTGCTTGTCGAACAGATCGAACTCGGGGTTGTTGCCCAGCAGGTCCATCGAGGTCTCATGGAAGCTGGCGATGGTGCCGACGTCCTTCCAAAAGCCGTGGAACTCATAGCTGTACAGGCGCTTGCCCTCGCCGAGCAGCTTGGGGATGATGTCCTTGCCAAAGTCGTGGCTCGAGCGCTGGTCCAGAGCGTCCTCTTCGAGCGCCTCGATCAGTACGTCGGCCGAGAAGATATAGATGCCCATGGACGCGAGGTTCGAATCGGGCTTATCGGGCTTCTCGGTGAACTTGGTGATGCGGCCGTCCTCGGGGTCGGTGGTCAGGATGCCAAAACGGCTGGCCTCCTCCCACGGCACGGGCATAACGCTCACCGTGAGGTCGGCGTTGTTCTCAATGTGCGTCTTGAGCATCTTGCGGTAGTCCATGCGATACAGGTGATCACCCGAAAGAATCAGGACGTACTTGGGGTCGTTGGCCTTGATGTAGTCGAGGTTCTGCGTAATGGCGTCGGCCGTGCCCGCATACCAGGCACCGCCGGTCTGCGTCTCGTACGGCGGCAGGATCGACACGCCACCGTCGCGGCTGTCCAGATCCCACGCCTCGCCAGAGCCCACGTAGGCATGCAGCAAGTAGGGGCGATACTGCGTCAGAACGCCCACCGTGTCGATGCCCGAGTTGGAGCAGTTGGAGAGCGAAAAGTCGATAATGCGGAACTTGCCACCAAAGCTAACCGCCGGCTTGGCGATCTTTTGGGTGAGTGCCCCCAATCGGCTGCCCTGTCCTCCTGCGAGGAGCATCGCGATGCATTCTTTCTTACTCATCGATTTCTCCTTCTGTCATCGATGTTTCTAACCCATTAGCGACGGACGCGGCGCTCGGTCGCGTCCGTCGAATAATGCCGTGCGGCAAAGGGAGCTCGCGGCCTTTACGCGTGCCAGATCTCGTCGCGATACTCGCGAATGGTACGGTCGCTCGAGAACCAGCCCGAAGAGGCGGTGTTGAGCAGCGCCTTGCGGTTCCAGGTCTCCTGGTCGCCGTAGCTGTTCGTGAGCTTCTCCCACGCATCCACGTAGCTGCGGAAGTCGGCCATGACCAGGTCGGGATCGTTGTTGTTCATGAGCTCGTTGTAGATGCTCTCGAAGTTGCCCGAAAGACCCGCAAAGGTGGTGTCCTTGAGCTCGTCCATCACGCGGCCCAGACGCTCGCGATCGTTGTTGAGCGTATCCCACGCAAAGTAGCCGTTGGATGCCCAGAGCTGCTCGACCTCGGGGGCGGTCAGGCCAAAGATGGCCTCGTTCTCGCGGCCGGCCAGGTCGGCGATCTCGATGTTGGCGCCGTCGAGGGTGCCCAGCGTAATGGCGCCGTTCATCATGAGCTTCATGTTGGACGTGCCCGAGGCCTCCTTGCCGGCGGTGGAGATCTGCTCCGAGATCTCGGCGGCAGGGTAGATGAGCTGGGCGTTGCTCACGCGGAAGTTGGGGATAAAGCAGACCTTCATGACCTCGTTGACGCGGGCATCGTTGTTGATGACGTCGGCAACGGAGTTAATGAGGCGGATGGTCTCCTTGGCAAAGGTGTAGCTCGAGGCAGCCTTGCCACTAAAGATGAAGGTCGTCGGCGTCACGTGGAAGTTGGGATCGGCAATGCGACGGTTGTAGATGTCCATCACCTTCATGATGTTCATGAGCTGGCGCTTATAGGCGTGGAAGCGCTTTACCTGGACATCGAAGACGGTGTTGGGGTCGATAACCAGACCGGTCTCGGCCTTGACGTAGGCGGCCAGACGCTCCTTGTTGGCGCGCTTGGAGGCACCAACGGCCTTCAGGAACTCGGTGTCGTTCTGGAAACTTTTAAGCTTCTCCATCTCATAGGCGTCCTTGAGCCAGCCATCGCCAATGGCCTCGGTCACGAGCTTGGCATAGGTGGGGTTGGCCTCGGCAAAGAAGCGACGGTGCGAGATGCCGTTGGTCTTGTTGTTGAACTTCTCGGGCGTGAGGGCATAGAAGTCTTTGAGCACGATGTTCTTGATGATGTCGGAGTGGATCTTGGCAACGCCGTTGACGCTGTGGCTGCAGATCACAGACAGGTTGGCCATGCGAATCTCGCCGTCCCACAGGATGGCGGTCTGGCGCAGACGCTCCTGCCAGCCCTCCTTCGTGGTGTCGAACGACTCGTGCCAACGACGGCTGATCTCGTCGATGATCTGGTACACGCGGGGGAGGAGCTTGGAGAACGTGCCGATAGGCCACTTCTCCAAGGCCTCGGGCAGGATGGTGTGGTTGGTGTAGCTCACGACCTGCGTCACGATGTTCCAGGCGTCATCCCACTCGAGCTTCTTCTCGTCGATGAGGATACGCATGAGCTCGGGGCCGCACATGGCGGGGTGGGTATCGTTGGTGTGGATGGCTACAAACTGCGGCAGCAACTCCCAGTTCGCGCCGTGCTCCTTCTCAAAGGTGTCGAGCAGGCTGTAGATGCCGGCCGAAACAAAGAGGTACTCCTGCTTCAGGCGCAGCAGACGGCCGTGCTCGCCGGCGTCGTTGGGGTAGAGAATGGCGCTGATGGCCTCGGCCTCAGCGCGCTCGGCATCGGCCAGAGCATAGTCGCCGCGGTTGAAGGCCTCCAGGTCAAAGTGCTCCTCGACCGGCTCGGCGGCCCAGACGCGCAGCTTGTTGACGGTCTCGCCGGCATAGCCCACAACGGGGATGTCGTAGGGGACGGCCAGGATGTCCTGCGTGTCCACCGTGCGGTAGAACGTGCGGCCGTTCTCCTCAAAGCCCTCGACGCGGCCGCCAAACTTAATGGTCACGGCCTTATCCTGACGACGGACCTCCCAGGGATAGCCGTGGGTGAGCCACTCGTCGGTGGCCTCGACCTGGCTGCCGTTGACGATCTCCTGCTTAAACAGACCGTAACGGTAGCGCATGCCGTTGCCGTAGCCGGCGATGCCCTCGGCTGCCATGGAATCCAAGAAGCATGCGGCCAGGCGGCCCAAGCCACCGTTGCCCAGCGCCGGATCGGGCTCCTGGTTCTCGATGACGGACAGATCAAAGCCCATGTCGTCGAGCGCCTCGGCGACCATGTCGCGCACGCCAAAGTTGAGCAGGTAGTTGTCGAGCAGGCGGCCGATCAAAAACTCGATCGAGAAGTAGTACACGCGCTTTTTGCCCTCGGCGGTGACGCGGGCGTCACTCTTGGTGGCAACGGTGCGCGCCTTCTCGGCCACGAGCTTGGCCAGGGCGTTAAAGCGGTCGAGGTCGCTGGCGGCCTCGACGCTCTTGCCGCTGATGCTCATGACGGCATCGCGATAGAGCTCGGTAAACTCCTGCTTGTTGTCGAAGATCTTATTCATACGTTCCTTTCCCCCGGGGATGTTTCTCCCGGAACGGTTATGACATGTATCCTACGCCCCCGCGGGGCGGTTAATTACAGCTGTAACGGTTTTGTTACGCATCCTTGGCAGACGGCTTAACAGAAGCAGACTTGGCCTTGGTAGCGGCCTTTTTGGCAGCCGGTTTCTTGGCTGCGGCCTTAGCAGCGGGCTTTGCGGCAGCCTTGGCCTTGGCCTTGGTCGTCGTGGCCTTCGCCTTAGCCGGAGCCTTCTTGGCAGCCGCAGGCTTGGGCTTCACCGAGGACGCCCGCTTGCGCGTCGCCTTCTTGGGCTCCTCGACCACAGGCGGCTTATAGCTGCTGGGGCCGCGGCGCTTAAGCACCACGCCAGCCAGCCCGGGCACCTTAATCTCGATGGAGTCCATCTGCCCGTTCCAGGGATAGGGCTCGCTCGAGCAGGTGTAGGGCTCCTTGCCGGCATAGCCGCTGCCGCCAAACTCGGGACGGTCGGAATCGAAGATGACCTCCCAGTCACCCTCGCGCGGCACGCCAACACGGAAGCTCTCGTAGCTCGCCGGGTCAAAGTTGATCAGGATCACCAGATCGTCATCGACGTCCTCGCCCTGGCGCACAAAGCTCACGATGGACTGCTTGGAGTTGTCCGCGTCAATCCAGGTAAAGCCGTCGTCGGTGTAGCCGCGCTCGTACAGGGCGGGCTCGGCGGTGTACAGGTGGTTGAGCGCCTTGATAAACGCCTGATGATGACGGTGGGTCTCGTACTCCTCGGTCAGGAACCACTGGATGGACTCGTAGTAGCGCCACTCAATAAACTGGCCGATCTCGTTGCCCATAAAGTTGAGCTTGGCACCGGGGTGCGTCATCTGGTAGAAGGCGAGCGTGCGCAGGCCGGCAAACTGACGCCACCAGTCGCCCGGCATACGGCCGATCAGCGAGCATTTACCGTGGACGACCTCGTCGTGGCTCAGCGGGCAAATAAAGTTCTCGGTAAAGGCATACATGATGGAGAACGTGAGCAGCCCGTGGTTGCCGGGGCGCCACGGAAAATCGGTCTGCATGTAGTGCAGGGTGTCGTTCATCCAGCCCATGTCCCACTTGTAGTGGAAGCCCAGGCCGCCGTCCTGCGGCGGGTAGGTCACGAGCGGCCACGCGGTGGACTCCTCGGCCATCATCATCACGTCGGGGAAGTGCGCCTCCACAGCGCAGTTGACCTGACGGATAAACGCGCTGGCGTCCAGGTCCTCCTCGGTACCGTACTTGTTGAACTTCTTTTGGCCGGGATCATCGATGCCAAAGTTGAGGTACAGCATGCTGGATACGCCATCCATGCGAATGCCGTCAACATGGAAGTTCTCGAGCCAATACAGTACGTTGGAGACCAAGAAGGAGCGGACCTCGCCACGGGCGAAGTCGAACTTGTGCGTGCCCCAGTTGGGGTGAATCTCGTGCTCAAACAGCATGTGGCCGTTAAAGGTGGCAAGGCCGTGGGAGTCGGCGCAAAAACCGCCGGGCACCCAGTCCATGATCACGCCGATGCCTGCCTCGTGGCATGCATCGATAAAGTGCATGAGCTGCTGCGGGTTGCCGTAGCGCGACGTGGCGGCATAGTAGCCGGTCGTCTGGTAGCCCCAAGAGCCATCGAAGGGATGTTCCATAAGTGGCATGACCTCGATATGTGTGTAGCCCATGTCGCGCACGTAGTCCACGAGCTCCACCGACAGGTCGTCGTAAGTGTAGAACTCGCCGCGTTGCGCGGGGAAGGGATCCATGGGGCCGGGGTAGTTGCCGTACTCGTCCGGCTCGCCCTGCGGTGCGTCGCCATGGCGCTTCCACGAGCCAATATGCACCTCGTAGATGTTAAGGGGCTGTGACATGTGGTTATGGCCGGCACGGTGCTTGAGCCATGCGGCGTCGTTCCACTTGTAGCCATCGAGGGTCCACAGCACGCTCGCCGTTCCCGGAGGGCACTCGGCCTTAAAGGCATACGGATCGGCCTTGTAGAGCTTCTCACCCTCGTTGGTCTCGATAAGGTATTTATAGAGCTGGCCCTGCTCGGCGCCAGGAATAAAGCCTTCCCAAATAGCGCTCGTATGCACGGGCACCAGCGGGTTGGCTTCTTCATCCCAGTCGTTAAATTCGCCAATGACATGCACGCTCTTTACATCGGGCGCCCAAACGCAAAAGCGCCAGCCGCGCGTACGGTTCTGCGTGTCGGGGTGCGCGCCCATCTTTTCCCAGCTGCGCTCCCACGTGCCGATGCCAAATAGATAGACATCGTCCTTGGTGAGCTCCGGTGCGTGCGGGGCGGCTTTACGGGTTGCGGGCTTTTTAGCCGTTGGCTTTAGCTTTGTATCGCTCACGTTTGATCCCATCATGACGCGGCAGCGTGTTGCCTTGGTGACTAGATGCGAAAGGTCCAAGGCTGCACGAATCGAAGGGACGGCGATAGTTCTATGATTCGTTCCACCTCGCGTGCTCGGTGGAACTTTCGGCACGAAATACGATAACACCTGTTCGTTACTTTTATGGAGAAAAGTGGATTTGCGGAGGTGTTTAATCGGCGAGCGCCATGTTTAGACCACTGGCAGAATTGCGATGGTAAAACTCTTGACAGTTTTACCAATTAGAGTTTCAAGATTGTTAGTTTGACGTTTGGTAAAACGTTTTTAGCAGGTTGTTTACCATTTGACATCGAAAGGTTCGTTTATGTCCCAGACCGCCGCCCACAATGTCGCTTTTATTTTCGATTGCGACGGCACACTGGTTAATAGCACCCCTGTTTGGGCGTATGCCCAGCCCGAGTTATTGCACCGCCACGGTGTTGACGTGACGGTCGACGATTTTGCCCAGTTTGAGCATTTGTCGCTCGAGGACGAGTGCCAGGCCTACCACGACACCTGGGGCATTGGAGCGAATGGCGAGGAGCTGTATCGCGAGCTGAGCGACATTCTGATCGATGGCTACTCTAAGGTGCCGTCACGCGAGGGTCTGCTGACGTTTTTGGAGCAGGCGAAGGCGGCCGGCATTGCCATGTGCGTTGCCACGTCCACGCCGGCCGAGCTGGTTAAGTCTGCGCTAGTGGGAGCCGGGCTCGACGCGTATATGGAGTTTGTTACCACGACGGGTGAGGCGGGACGCTCCAAGCAGTTCCCCGACGTATACGAGCTTGCGCTGCGCCGCCTTGAGGAGCGCCATGGGCACAAGTTTGAGCGCACATGGGTGTTTGAGGACGCCGTCTTTGGCCTAAAGAGTTCTGGCACCGCCGGCTTTAAGCGTGTAGGCATCTATGACCCGCATGGCCGTATGGAGCGCGACAAGGTTCGCGACAACTGCGATATCTTTATCGACAGCTATGAAGACCTGGATCTGGATCGCGTGCTTTCGTTTGAGGGGTAGGCGAGGGCTGTGGCTTGCAAAGTATTAGTGGCGTGCGGCTCGCCCGTGGTGGCGAGCGCGGATTTGCTGCGTAGGCTAGCAGGGGAGTGCGACCACGTTGTCGCCGTGGACCGCGGGCTCGACGCGCTGTTGAGTGCTGGCCTGGGCTGCGACGTTTATGTGGGGGATGCCGACACGGTGAGCGATGCGGGTCGTGCGTTAGTCGATGCCGCCACCGACTTTGAAGTTGAACGCCACGACCCCTATAAGGACTATACAGATCTGGCTCTGGCGCTCGATTCCGTCCGCCGTCGCTGGCCGGGTGCCGAAGTGGTAGCAACCTGCGCCACCGGCGGCCGCCCCGACATGGCCCTAAGCGTCCTAGGCTTACTAGCCAACTACAAAGACGCCCCCGTCTGGATTGCAGAGGACGAGACCACGGCCCGCATTCTGCACGAAGGCGAATCCTGGACCATTGAGAATGCAACTGGCAAAACCTTCTCCATAATCGCAATCGCCCCCAACACCGAGGTAAGCGAACACGGCCTAGAATGGGAGCTAGACCACAGCCCCCTGGGCCTGTTGGCCGACACGGGCATCAGCAACGTCGTCAGGTCAACAGCCACAATCCAAGTCCACACCGGCACCGCCATCGCGTACCTCTACAAGTAAGGGCCATCCCAGGAAAACCCGTAAGAAATAGTTTCAACAAAAACCTCTTGCATCAAGCTAAACATTCCCCTATAGTACTACCTAGTCACGGGGGCGTAGCTCAGCTGGGAGAGCGCTTGACTGGCAGTCAAGAGGTCAGGG
>ERZ857951.2197-NODE-2197-length-17861-cov-2.504381_pt1 | contig 17861 bp, 19 predicted proteins | sample MGYA00519759_ERZ857951 | MGnify/ENA primary metagenome ERZ857951 (study PRJEB31778, sample SAMEA3449377) | human gut metagenome | biome: human gut; feature: human-associated habitat; material: faeces | place: United Kingdom | collected 2010/2012 ...
GGATCCCTGCCGTTGCTGATGCGAAGTTATATGCCTTGATCCCTGCGCCGGATGTCAATGCGCCTTTGCTGTCCAGACCGCCGGGGAATGTTGCGTGCCATGTGATCGGTCGCTTTTTATTTTTCGGATCCACATCCCCCGCATCCGGATAATAGCCGGATCCCCTTGTTGTTCTGAATGAAATATAATCGTATGCACCGTCATTCCATTCTTTAATCCATAATGCAAGCGCAAATGTATATACTGGTGCATCTTCGCCAGTAATGTCAAAACCGTCTTCACCTTCAAAATATGTGATGTTCATGGTTCCGTCTTCCAGTGACAGCGCGTTTGCTCTGATATACCATGTCATCGGATCTTCATCCGCCCAGTCTTCGACCGCTTCAGTATTTTCTGTACACAGCTGTGCTGCCGCTTTATCTGCCAGATCATCCATCGCTGTCATTTTTGTTATTCCTGATACTGACGGATCATAGCTTCGCAGTGTATACGTCTTTCCATTCCATGCCTGCGCTGCTGCTGTTGCAAACCTTGAAAGCAATTTATATTTGTCTGTTTCGCCCGCCGCCAGCGCACGCGGATACCATGACCAGAAAACCCGTGTTGTATTTGTTCCGTCAAGTAATTGTCTGCACGCAGCGTCAAGTGCTTCCGCCGAATTCTGTCCGCCGTTCAGTGCGATTGCTTCCAGTGCCGCCGCCATTCTCTCATGCTGTGCATAAGACGGAAATGATAAATCAATTCCTTCCATTCTTCTTTTCCTCCTGTTTACTCATTGATCAGTGTTAATACCAGATGTGGGATTCCCCGTTCTGTATAAATTGCGTATGCATATTTAATATTTGCATCTTTATCCAGCATATATGACGCTTCATTGATCTGCCCCGCTATTTTTACAGCTTCATTCGCCTTGTCCAGAACTTCTTGCGCCTGCTTCTGTCTTTCCTGTTCTGCTGTGACGCGATCGCTTTCCGCTGACACTCTGCCTTTTTCCGCGTTCACACGACCTGTTTCTGCCTGCACTCTGGCTTCCTCTGCCTTTACGCGACCTGTTTCTGCCTGCACTCTGTCTTCTTCTGCGTCCACGCGACCTGCTTCTGCCTTCGCTCTGGCTTCTTCTGCGTTCACACGTTTCGTTTCCTGATCAGCATACTGTTTCATTGTCTTATCGAAGATAGAAAGTTCATCGCCCGAAACGATCGCATCTTCATCTTTTACCTTTGCTTCAATCTCTATTTCAAAAGTGACCGATGTTACCACCTGCATCAGATCTGAAGATTTCACTTCTACTTCACACAATGCCGTTCCCGCTGCTGCCAGTGCCTGACTGTCCAATTCCACCATCACAACATTGTCCGTGAATTCACACGGTGTATATACCCTGTGTCTATCTGGTTTTCTGATGAAAGCTGTGACGCTGGATCCCGCCGGGATCGTGTATGGTTCCCCATGATCCAGTAGTACGGTTTCGACATATCTTGTTGCCCGATCTCCCTGTTTTGCAGACACCATATACTGTTTTGTCCCGCCCGACATTTCAATTTCAATTCGCTGAATTACTTTTTCAAGTGTCACTGTCTTCCCTCCTTTCTATAATCCGAGTTTTTTCAGGATCTGTTGCATTGTCACTTCGGATCCATCTGATTTTATGAATTTCACCCCATGCCTGAATATCGCATCAAACGTAAAATCCACTGCGTTTTCCACGGTTGCCTTCGATCCAAAAGCCACGCCGCGCCCACCATGCAAAAAATGCATTGCATATACCGCTGTTGATACGAAGTCAATGACGGTCACTGTATTGAATGTATCTTTCAGCACATAACGAACATCATATGAAAATTCTGTATTCAGATCCCCGCCGCAAACAGTTGTTGCTTCCCCGATCGGAAGTTCTTTTACTGCTGACGTATATACACCCTGACTTGAAAGTTTATACTGTATCTGAAGTGTTGCTTTATTCTTTCCGTTGCATGTTGAATATGTGCTGTCTGTCGTCGCTAAAAAATATACGCCTTCATTTTCCAGTGTTCCATCCTGTCCACACCTCATAGAATCCACCTGAATCGTCGGCGGGTTATATTCCACGACTGTCACTTTTGCAGTTTTTTCCGCCGTCCGTCCTCTTGTATCACGGATCTTCACCGTCACGTCCATGATCCCGTAGTCTTCCAACGTATATGACTGTGGCAACGCAGAAGGTGTTCCATAATATGTCCTGTCATTCAGTTCCATATTGACTGATACAATATCCGCACCGTATGACTTTGTGATATTCGCTGCGGTAATGGCTATATTGCTGTTATGTTCCACGAACATCCCCCACGCCGTAGGGACACGCCCTTTTGTATCTGCGATGGATATGGAATTGATCACCGGGACACAATCATCCGGGACTGTCGCCCTCACCGCAGTATCCCTTGATTGATATACCTGTGATCCAAACAGCACTTGAACTGAAAGTGTGCAGGATCCCGCTGTACTGTTTTTTATCTCTTCATTCCAGCTTTTCGGTATGGTGTAGCTTGTATTGATCTTTGTCGCCCCTGACGTTTTTTTGTCCAGCGTATACGACTTTGATCCAATCGCCCACTTGAATCTGTACGTTGCATCAGATGATAGTTTCACAGAAAACAGTGAATCTTCATTTGCATTTTCTATATTGATAGGAACTGCCGTCTTTCCATCAATTTCAAATTCCGAAGCCCCCGGATTAAATCCGTATGGTGTAAATGATCCCAGATCGTAAAATGAAAAGGTCATTTCTGTTCCTTCTTGTGTCGGATTCTGACCGTATACAATTTTGAAGAATGGTTTTCTGATTGTCAGCTTTGTTCCAATGTTCAGTGTTGCTTTTTTTACCCATGTTCCTTGTGCTACGATGGTATTTAATGTAAAGTAGGAATTCACTGTCCATCTGTATTGTTTTCCATCAATGATCATGACTGATGGCATATCTTCTTTTTTTACACCCAGTAGCCAGTCATCTTCGTTTTGCGTGAATGTTACTGATGTGATTGTTGTTACATCTCCGCTGACATTCCCGGTGAAGACAGCCTTTGCATATATACTTGTGACTGGTACTTCTCTTCTTGTCGTACTCATACTTTTACTACCTCGAATATTCCATCATCGTCGATCAGCTGTTTGTATTCCTGTTTCTGTTTTTTCCTTTTGACGCTCTGTGTTGCCGTTTCTTCCACCTGCTCCGCTTCTCTCCATTTCACACCCATTCCGTACTGTGTAGATATGAAATCAAAGTATCCGCCGTCGTCTGCTGCTCCAACTGACCATCTTCGCACCGCTTCGACGTTTTCAATGTGCAGCTTATTGTACTGCACATATGCCACCGAAACGCCTTCCTGTCTGAATTCCAGTCTTTTGTCTGATAGCAATGTTGAAAACGGCAGTACCCCGCCATCTTGCTTTTTTCCGATCTCCATTCCATCATCCGTGTAATGGAAATACGTTTCATTCTCTCTTCTGAATTCTTCCAGTTCGTCGCCCTGCGATGTCACAGTTTCTTCGACCGACTTAATAGACATATCAAATGAATTTGCAGTCTGATTCAGTGCTGTTGAATATTCATTTGTCATTCTTTCAATGGTCTTTTCATTCAGCTGCGAAGCATAGTCTTTCGCTTCCTGTTCTGCTGCATAGGTCAGATCCCTTTGTTCTGTTCTGACCTGTTGAACCGATGTCATGATCCCGCTTTCTGAAGATTTAATTGCAGCCTGTGCCTGTTCGATTGTCCAGTATCCTTCATTCAGCGTTTTCTTTGTCCTTGCCTGTGCCTGATCCACTGCATCGGACTTCATTTTTTCTTCTGTTTCTTCCTGAAGCTGCGCAAAACTCTTTGTCACATTAGAAAGTTCACAGGTGTTTTTATCCGGATGCTGCGGATATTCCGTCATCTTCACGATCCGCTGTTTTTCTTTTGTAGCTTCCGTTTTTGAAATTAGATGCACTGTATCACCGATGTCATATTCCAAAATGCTGTATTCCTTTTTCTGCGATGCCAGATCCGCAACGTCAGCAGTATATGCTGTATACGGCTTCGATGCTGTGTCCAGCTTCGCAGTCGCGTCTTCGATCAGATTTTCAGTGATAGTGTATCGTTCATCTTTCCAATAGCGCGGAATCACTTTATCTGAATACTGATGATTGTCAATATACGGAACCCCCAGCATAATTTCCGGTGTGATCCCATCTTTTCCCACTGGATAAATTCTTGTGTAGAAATCATATGTATCTGATTTCAGTGTCAACTTCCGCAGGTTTAATCCTTCTATGAAATACGCTCCGCGATCCATTCCGATCGCTTCATATAGGTCTATTTTCTTCTGGATACTGTCGATCTTGCATTCGCATCTGTATGTGTCCATAACCTCCTGAAGTACATCCCAAGCATTGCACGTTTCATCAATGCTGACTGTTCTTCGCTTTGTTACTGTGCAATTTCCAACTGTCCAACCCGTTCCATCAAAAGCGAATTCCAAGCAGGCACGCGCCGTCTGTGTTACGCTCTCAAATCCATACAGAAATTCCTGTGATTCCAATTCTTCTATATTCAGCTGCGCTACATAACTGTTTTTATTTTCTCCTGTGCTTATTTCCTTCAGAACATATTCATCATCTTTTGTCCTGATATAATATTCAGCCCGCAGATTTTCAATTTCTGATCCTGTTTTCGGATAACTGAATGAAATCTGCTTATCTCCGGATGATAATGTTTTTTCAATTTTCAGATCATCCGGATCATCTATTCCTGCAATTCTCCGGTGCTGATCATCATATATTTGAAGCATATATCATCCCCCTTTATAACCACATCGGGGAATACCTAACTATCACCCTTGCGCCATTCGTTGAAAACGCAAGGTCATTTCTTCCCGTTTGCAGTTTAGGGAACGCCCACAGATCCACGGATCCGAAAGCGTTGCCCCCTTCCTTTGTTATTTTCCCGGTCTTCCCGTTAATCACAATCGTTTCGCCATTCATCAGGCTTTCAATAGTGTACGGTTCCCCGTTTAGTGTTATCTTATAGTTTGTCAGATCCGCTTTTGCTGTCACTTCAATGATGCAAGGTGTGTCCCTGCTTCCCTCTGCATACAGCTTTCCTTCCAGTTTCTGATCAAATAACGCTTCCGCTTCGTCGTCAAAAAAGAATCCATCAAATTCTAATGTCAGAATTCTTTTTTCCTTTTCAAGCGTTTTTTCGTAATCATCGCCAGTCAGAAACCCTTTATATTTTCCTTTGAATCCTCTGATTTCTTCCATAATGCAGGACGACCTGAAATTCTGCATAAAAGATGACATTGTTCTTTCCAGTGTCGCCCTGTTCTTTCCCCTGAAGTATATGGTCATTGTCATAGAACCCAGCGGAATATCTGTGTCGTACTCTGTCGGAAGAAGTGCTTTTGACATCATTTCATAGTTTGCCGTCATCTTCGGGGGCTTTGTTTCTGCCGTCAGCAATGTCGCCCCGTATCTTCTGACGTCAATCCCGTTTATGATCATGCTTTACCTCCTCCGTTTTATTTCATTTGTGAATTTTTCTTCCACTTTTGAATATACTTTCGTTGCCACGACTTCGCCGTCCATTGTTACATAGACATATACCGTTGTTCCTGTCATAATTGCATCCAGCTTTTTATCCAGCATGTCGCCCAGTCTGTCATAGAACTGTTTCAATGGAAGGATGGCTTCTGCTCCCGCTTCTCCTCCTGCCAGCAATGTGTCGCCTGCTGCCCCGAATGCGGTCGGTTTTGTCATAATACCGCCGTTCTTATACCAGCTAATGCTGAAATGTGGAACTGATGGCGGATTCAAACTGAATGATCCGCTGATAGACGGATGCGGCAGTTTCAAATGCGGCAGTGACCAGCTGAAGTTGAATTTTGATCGGATCGCGCTGATCGCATTTCCTACCGCAGTTTTTGCTGCATTGATCGGTGTTGTCACCGCAGTCTTCACTGCATTCCATGCCGTCGATGTTCCTGTTTTGATCGCGTTCCAGATTGTTGTCACCGTTGTCTTTACTGCGTTGAATACAGTCTGTACCGTCGTTTTGATCGCATTTACGACAGTCTGCACCGCCGTTTTGATCGCATTCCACACTGTTGTAATGACTGTTTTTATTCCATTCATTACAGGCGTGATCACGCTGTCTTTCATGAAATTCCATGCCGTCTGTACTGCGGACTTTATTGCATTTATCACGGTCGTGAATGTTGTTTTGATGGTGTTCCATACCGTCGTGATCGTTGTGCTGATCGCATTCATCACTGGCGTGATGATATTATCTTTCACAAAATTGATTGCTGTCTGTACCGCGCTTTTGATTGTTTCCCATACGCTTATGATCGTATCTCGACAATTTTCCCAGATAAACCGGAACGGTACGGTTATCAATTCAAATGCGGCTTTGATAACTTCCACTATGAACATGATCGCAACCTGAACCACATTCTTTATTGTTTCCCACACATTAGACACGACATCTTTCACAGCATTAAAGATTGTGCTGATCGTATCGTGTACGGTCGTGCAGAACGCCGTCACGTTTGTAACAATTCCATTCCACACCGTTGTGCAGAATGTTGAAATCCCATTCCAGATTCCTTCAAAAAACGAAGATATTCCGTTCCAGATTCCTTCAAAAAAGGTTTTCACTCCATTCCAGACAGTTTCCCAGTTAGTTCCAAACCATCCAAGAAAAACATCCGCTACGCCTTTGACTGCTCCGATTATTGTTGAAAAATATTCTTTCAGACCATCCCAGACGCTTGAAAAAATTCCTTTTACAGCTTCCCACGCACCAGACCAGTCGCCACTGAATACAGCAGAAAATACATCCCATATTCCAAGAATGACATTGAAAGCTGTTTGTAATGCGATTGCAATCGTATTGAAAGCAGCTTCCAACACTGGTGCAAGTAAATTACAGAATCCGTCCCAGATTGTTTTTATTGCTGACGTCACATCACTGAATGTAATTCCCAACGCTGACAGTCTTTCACTGATTCCTGCCGCAAATGTCGTGAAGGCATCTTTGATCTTCTGCCAGATCGCCGTGATCGTATTTCTGAAATCTTCATTCGTATTCCATAAGTGAATAATAACCGCCGTAATTGCTGCAATCGCTCCCACTACAATCGCCGCTGGTGATGTAATCAATCCCAGTGCTTTCGTGAATACCCCTGAAAATCCGCCTGCTTTTACAAGTCCGGCTGACAGCGTTCCAAGTGCGCGTGATACATTTGCGCTGAACGTGATCACTTTTCCCAATCCCATCAGCATCGGTGCAAGTGCTGCCACAAACATTCCGATGCGAAGAATTGTTTCTTTTTGTCCTTCGTCCATTGCATTCAGCTTGTCCACAAAGTTCTGAATATGTGTCACAATATCACGGATTTTTGGCATCAGAATTTCCCCGAAGCTGATAGCAAGTTCCTGAAGCTGTGACATCAAGATCGTGATCTGCCCCTGAAGATTGTCGTTCATTGTATTTGCCATCTTTTCAGATGATCCGTCACAGTTGTCGATCGCTCCTGCCAGCTTCTCAAAATCTTTATCCGATCCGTTTATGATCGCCAGCATTCCGGACATTGCTTCCTTTCCGAATAATGCCGCTGCTGCCTGTGCCTGTTCCGCTTCTGACAGTCCACCCAGCTTCTGCCGCAGCTGTTCCATCAGTTCACGCAGCGAAAGCATCTTACCGGAACTATCTGTCAATGATATTCCATACTTATCCATCGCAGCCGCGACAGTATCTGTTGGCTTCGCAAGGTTCGTGATGGCTCCTCGCAAAGATGTTCCTGCCTGACTGGACTTGATACCTGCATTCGCCATCAATCCGATCGCAAGCGCAGCATCTTCTGCTGTGTATCCTAACGATCCGAGAACCGGGGCTGCGTATTTAAACGTTTCGCCCATCATCGACACGTTGGTATTTGCATTCGATGATGCTGCCGCCAAAATATCAGAAAAATGACTGGAATCTTTTGCCGAAAGTCCGAAGGCGGTCAGGGCATCTGTTACGATGTCGGATGTCGATGCAAGATCTTCTCCTGATGCTGCCGCAAGATTCATGATGCCCTCCAAGCCGTCCATCATGTCCTGCGTCTTCCATCCAGCCATCGCCATATACTGCATCCCCTGTGCAGCTTCTGATGCGCTGAACTTTGTTTTTGCGCCCATTTCACGGGCTTTTCCTCGCAGTTTATCAAGATCCGTTCCTGTTGCTCCGGAAATTGCTGATACTTTCGACATTTCACTGTCAAAATCCGCTGTCGTCTTAACAGCCGCAACTCCAAGCCCTGCAATACCGGTCGATAACGGAAGAAGTTTCTGCCCCACACTCGTTAATGTGCCGCCAACCTTTTCTGCTTTTGCTGCATATTCATCAAACGGCGCACGCGCAAGTTCTGCGTTCACATTTTTCAATTCCGCTTCCATTTCAGTCAGCGCAGCTTTCGACTGATTCACTGCCGCTTCCTGCTTCGTGATCGCTGTTTCTGTTTTTGTGATCTGGCTTTCACTGGTGGACAGCTGCGAAGACAACTTTTCATATTCTGCCTTCAGCTTCTGTGTTTCTTCGCTGTCTTCGCCTGTCGCTTTCGCACTATCTTCATATGCTTTTTTTGCCGCTTCAACCTTTGTCTTCAGCTGATCGTGCGCTGTTTTTTGCAGTTCCAACTTCTGTTTTAAGTTGTCATACTGTTGTCCATTCTGTTGCACGATCCCCTTTTGAACATCTATCTTCGATGTCAGTTCGGTCACTCTTGCACGCAGGGCGTCCTGCGCGGATCCGCTTAACTTTGCTTGTGCCGCAGCCAGCGAATGCTGTGCCGTCAGGTTTTTCATCTCTGCTGCTGCCTGACGCATCGCCTGCTGATACTGCGACGTTTCTGCCCTAATCTCAATTAAGGTCTTAGCCATGTTTCGCGTTCCTTTCTTTACTTCTCATCGACCGTCCTAATCTCGAATGCCGCATGATCTAAAAGGCTCATGATGTCCGCTTCTATGCACTGCTGATATGAGTTTTTCATAAGATTGATACAGATCTTCACTATCCGATCCACATTTTCCCTGCATATCTTCCACAGGTTTTCACCCGGATCTTCATCGTTATATCCATTTTCTTCGTCATATTCGTCGAAAGCAGATTTTTCTTTCTGTATCTTTTCAGGATGTTCTGGATTAAGATCCAGAAATTTCTTCGTGATCACATCCTGCATCATGAAATGGATTTCTTTCACAGCTGACAATACATCTTCCGGATCGGCTTCTTCCACCTCCCGCTGTCTTGCCCCGAATACCGTCATTAAGATCTTCGTATTCGCTTCAAAAGCATCCCTGATCGAATCGCTGTCATTCCGTTCCATGATTTCCGTATATCTGCGATACATTTCCACTGAAATCGTCGTGCAGACATATTCTTTGTGTCCACACGACAAGATCAGTTCCGGCATCACTTGCCATTTGTAAAATTTTTCGCGAAGTCTTCCGTTCTTTTATCAACCTTTTCACCCACTGATACATCCATCAATGCAAATTCCATCACGATCGAATCCGGTGTCATTCCGGTTTCAGCATCCAGCATGTCATCTGTTGTGAACTGGTTTCCGTACATTTCAACAATAACGTCCATCATATCCATGAACTGCTGTCTTGTGTACAACGCCTGTTTCGCTTCTGTGTCCATAATGCTGTCGCGCACTTCCAGATAGCGCAAATATGCCATCGTGGACATCTTCTGCGGCATCGTATATTCTTTGTTGCCGATGATAATTGATCTTTTCTTTGTTTTAGCTGCTGCCATTTCTTTTCCCTCCTGTTTTATGCTGCATCCGGTTTTTCCTGAACTTTTGAAAACCAGTCTTTGATCGCTGCCGCTGCTTCTGTATGTTCCGTAAGAAGATTGCTTTCATCAACGCTGCATTCATATCTTCCATCCATCTGACGGGCATAAAAATCGCCCTTCAATGTTGCTGTCTGCGTTGTTTTTGTTTCCCCTTCTGTTTCGTAATTATCTTCAAATCCCTGACCGAATCTTCCACAGTACAGCCATTTGAATTCATACTTGCCATTCAGCTTCTTCGCGCGCCATCCAAGCGCAAGTTCTGGTGCTTTGTCATCCTTCGTCTTGATCAGGAATCCTTTTTCATACAGATGCCCGAATACCTGTGACTTATCCTGTGGCGCCAAACTGTTCACTTCCAGTTCCACGCTTGTCCCTTTGTATGACATGTTTACATCTTCAACCGAATCATCACTGTAAATTTTTTCAGTTTCAAATTCATCGCTGATCTTTCCTGTGATCGCGCGTGCCAACTTTGACGGTGTTTCTGCCACGTATTCCGTTTCTGTATTCGTTGTAACTTTTGCGATATGAATATCTCTGAACGATACAGTCCTGCTTCGCACGATCTTTTCTTTTTCTGCTGCCATGTTTATTCCTCCATTTCCTCTGCTTCTTTCAAAATTAAAAATCGCATTGCATTGATAAAGATCCCCGTATCTGTTTCATTCTGATCATTTCCTTCCTGAAATAGAAATCCGTTTTCCTTCATCAGTTTTTTTATTCTTTTCACAAGTGCCTGCTGATCGCTCCGTGACCAGATATTCACTTGTATGCTTGCCGCTTCAATTTCACATTCATCATCTGAATGTGCATCTTCTGTGTCTTGTAGCTTCCACAATGTCACATGAAGCCGTTTCAGGCTTTCGTCATACCATCCTTGCTGTACGATTGTTCCTTCATCTGAAATCGGCTTCAATGCTTCCGCCGCCAATCCAATAACATCCACTGTTTTATCCTCCCAGTTTTTCGTTCAATGCTTTCTGGTACTCTTGATCAGCTATCATGTGATATTCGCTTTCGCACTCCGATTTCGTATTATTCAGGAAGTCCCGTGGTGGCATTTTCGATGTCCCCCACTCCACAAACTTCATGTAAAACCAGTTTTGTGCGTCGCCATTCAATTCCCATCCGACTTCGCCTTTTTTGGTCGTTACCTTCTTAGGAATGTTGTCCCGCGCATGTCCCGGCGGTCTGTATCCATTCCGTCCTGACTTCGAATTGTCAGCAGATCTTGCCATGTGTGCCTTCATCTTCGGTTCTGTAATATCGGCGGATCTCTGAAATATTTTTTTATTGATCGCTCCGATTTCAGCACTTGACGACAGGGCTTCCACACCACGCTGCACTTCCTCAAATCCTTCAAATCGGAACGATATTTCCATCTCTATTTCCTCCTGTCAGTCGTGTCTGTTGGCTTTCAGTTGCACATACTGCCTGTCATTTTGTTTGAAATCCGTTGCATAAATGTCATATCTGTCGCCTTCAAATTCGATCAAGAAATCTTTTGCATGTACTTTAATCTCTTTTATACGTCTGCAATATCTCACTTCAAATACGATTGCATTTTCCAGTCTGACATCCAGTGCTTCATATAATTCCTGCCCGTAAAGGTTTCTGATCTCACACCATGCTTCATAAAACAGTGTCGGTTCTTTTTCCTGTTGCCGTCCGTTTTCCAGACTTTTGTTTCGCTTATAAAATTTGATCCTTGCTGTTGCCATGCTATCCCCTTAACGTTTCTTTCAGCATCATTGACTGAATCGCGTACCTGATGCGTTCCGTTGAATCAGATGTGATTTTCCCGTTGTTGTACATTCGATCCCTGTGATCGTATAATTCCTTCACATACGAACAGATCAGTATTTTCTGCCTATTTGTTGGCTTTTCCGGATCGAATGACGGAATCAGTTCTTTCATTTCATCGATGACAGCATCATGCATTAGTTCGATCATGCTGTCATCGTCTGTATAATCGACGCGCAGATACTGCTTTAATTCCTTTAGGCTCATATCATCACGCCCCTTTTTTGTTAGCCAGCCACAGCAACGCTGATTTCTCCTTTAACAACCGCAGTTTCATCGACAGACTGAACGTCAAATCTGTCACGAACCTTGATTCCCGTCAGATCCTTCGCCCACAGATCTCCCGCTTCAGTAGAAAGTTCGATCGTCATTTTCTCACGGTCAAACAAGGTAACAGCTTCCTTCAGATCTCCCATGTATACCGGATATTTGTAACCAGTCACATCGTTTTTGTCAGATCCTGTTCCGCCTTTTAATACATTTGTGCTTTTCAGTGTCTTATTGCTCACAACCTTTACCGGATACTTGCCAAAAAGAAGTGTCTTTGTTGCATCTGTCGGATCCGGCTGCATGATGTACTTGCCATCCTTATCCTTCAGCTTGTCCATGTAGTTAAAGCCATCCTGATTCGTCAATACAATAGAACTTACTGCAATCGCTGGATCCAGCTTCACGTTGAATACATCTTTGAAATCATCAAAAGTCGCAACCGCAACTTCTTTTCCTTTTGTGATTGTGTTAATCACATTCAGAATTGCAGCATTTCTTGTCGCTCTTGACTTCTTTGCGATCCACTTATTCAGATATGCAAGGATATTCGTAGCAGTGTCCTGAAGCAGTTCGCGTGTTGTCTTCAGAATTCCGCCCTTTTTCTTGATTGCATACTTGATCTGTTTCAGGTTCGGTGTTTCTTCCTCTTCAAATTCTCCGCCTTCATCCACATCGCCCCAAGGTGTACTGTCTGCATCAACTTCGATCACACGGGATCCACTCATTGTCGCTACCTTTTCGACATTGACGTACTGTTCCAGATCGTTTTCTGTACGGCGCAGTTCAATGATGTCTGTGCTTACATCCTCCGGAACCGTAAAACCTCCATCCTCGTCTGCGCCTTCCTTCATCATGTTTTTGAAGCTGTCCATGATCTCCTGATCTTCTTCCGGCATAGCACGTTTACGAAGACCACATACGATCCTGTTTACAAACGCTTTGCACACCTGCGCTTTGCTGTACTTTTTAGACTTCTGACCATCTTCAATTTCCTTCACCTTCCCATTGTGTAAAGAATCCTTGATACCATCGTCATCGTCTTCTTCCATTTCCATCAGCATGTCGAATTCTTCCTGCATTCCACGAAGTTCCGCCATCTGATCCTTCATTTCCTGTGTTTTTCCCTGCCCCTGAAGACCTCTGATCGCATTTTTCTTGTCATTGATCTTCTTCAGCAATGCCCTTGCTTCTTTGCTCATTCTGTTTTCCTCCTTAGATTCCGAAAAGTTCCATTTCTTCGATGATTGCTTCTTCTTCGGCTGTAATCTTCGCCGTCACATCATCTGCGCTTTGTGTTTTAATGCCTTCTGGTGCTTTTTTGAAATTCTCCATCATCCAGCCAACACAGGCGGCGACCGCTGGACGTTCTTCGATCTGCACATCGAAGATTTCCTTTGCTTCCTCTGCCGTCATCCATGTTTCAGCATTGATCAGATCTGTGACTTGTTCTTCTGTCACGCCTTCTTTCACTCGTCCCATATATATGTCCGTGATGCTTTTCTGACATTTATCCAGTTCACTGATCAGCCGCTGAAAATCATCCGCATTTCCATATGCCCATGACAGCGGTTTGTGAATCATGATCTGCGCTCCCGATGACATTACAATCGAATCACAAGCCATCAGGATCACGGATGCGATCGACGCAGCCATTCCGTCCACGATGCCTGTTTTATGTCCGGTATGCCGTGATAAAATGCTGTGAATTGCTATCCCGGCAAATACGTCACCACCGCCACTGTTGATGTACACCGTCAGTTCAGCCCCCGGTTCAATCTGATTCATAAAATCCGATATATCCTGCGGGCATGTATCTTCATCGCACCATGCTTCCCATGTTGAAGAAACAATGTCACCGTATATATACAGCTCTGCTGCATTATTCGATACATTTCTGAATTCCATAAATCCAGTATTTTCAATCTTCTTTGTTTTTGGATTTCTCCGTGAAAAATTGAATTTATTCTTCATCGTTTTCCCCTCCTTCCTGCGATTCTTTTTCATCAGGTTCTGTTCCGGTCGTGTCTGCCTGATCTCCTTCTTCCGGATCCTTTTGCGTTTTCTGATCCGTTTCCGGCTGTATAGGAAGCACGCTTTGCTGCTGTGCATTTCCCGCTTTTTCGTACTGCTTTCCAACTTCTGTGATCGGAATATAATTTCCGTTCACGATCAGCTGATCACCGCCTTCTGCATCCATCAGATCCAGTTTTCGTCGGCATTCATTCACTTTTTGAATTCCGTTCTGGACACCTGTTGCGAAAATCTCCATCTGTGTCTTGCTGTCAGTTCTTAGCAGAACTTTTTCATTCAGTTTGTAATATTTTCCTTCGCTGAAGGCTTCTTCATCTGTCAATAACTTATAATTAACCTCTTCTTCGTACTGCTTTAATACAAAAAGCATCGTGTCTGTTAGGAATGACAACTGCTGCATTTCGCTGTTGCTGTACGAAGATTTTGTATAATCATTGATCTGATTCGGCTTGATTCCGAATGCAGCTGCGATCTGAAGTGCTGAATATTTCTTTAGTTCGATGAACTGACTGTCCGAAAGTTTAATATCCAGTGGCGTCAGCTTCATCCCAAGCGGAACCGGAATGATTTTTCCTGCATTTTTTGCGCCTGATCCGAATTCTTCAAATGCCTGCACCAGTTTTTCTTTTAAATCTTTGTTCAGATCTCCTGTGTATTCCAGTGTTGCTTTCCCAGTCAGTCCGCTTTCATATAAGCTGTTCAGATAGTCCTGTGATGCCGCTGCGCCCTCCACAGTCGTCTTCAATATCGCCTGCACAGGAAGCCCCGTAATACCATCCAAGCTGTGTGATGTCTTGAAATGCAGAACTTCATCTGTCCCGAACACATATTGCTGCCCGCTGTATTTATCGTTGTAGACATACCAGATCTTTCCTCTTCCTCCGAAGTATCCTTCATCATCCACTACAATCTGCACGCAGTTCGACGGCATGATCCACAAGTCCATGACTTTTTATTCTCCGCCGTATTTTTTTCTTTTGAACTTCGACCTGACATATACATACGCATTTCCGAAGTGATTTCGGTTCATTTCCACGGCATTCCAGAAAGCTGTGGGCGTCATAAACGGATTCGGTCTGTTTTTCAGCAGTTTCGCAACATCCGACAGTTCTGGTTCAATGATCCCTTTTTCAGTTTTTTGATAATATTTCCACGGTATTTTTGCCAGCGTTTCAGACATCATTTTCAAACATGTGAAGTACGTTACTTCCGCCATCACATCCTTGTTTTTTCTTTTCACACCAAGCCATTCAAGAAATGATTCTTCCTTCATCGCTGGTGATGTTTCCACGGTGAAGTTCATTTTTTTTGCAATCCATCCTTTGAACTTCTGCCATACATTCAACCCGCATCACCCCCTCGCCTGTTTTTTCTTACTTGCTTCATATAGTTTCAGCCATTCTTCGACCGATTCTGCTGTATTCTGTTTCACTTCGCCTTTCATTGCAGCTGTCCATGCGTCAATGATCGCATCTATCACGTCGATTCGTTCTGTCTGATACTCTTTGTCGATCTTGATTTCTCCGAAACTGTTGGAAGTTGTCTTTGCATTCGCGATCGACCATTTGATCATCGCGTTTCCATCGTGTTCCACATTTCCTGATTCAATTTCAAGTCTGAAGTCAACCGTTGCATCATTCAGTGCCTTTGCTGACTGTGTTACAGCCACGCTGTCGAATCCCAACGCTTCCAGATCCGTCAAGAAAGCTGACGCATTATGCGGATCGTAAAGAATAAATTGCACATCCAGTTCATAATCGGTGATGATTTTTCCAAGTAGGTTAAAATATACCGATAGTCAGTTTTTACCCCGCCCATCGTTTCTGTTACCGTCACAAGTCCGTCGCGGATCCATAAGTCATATTCCGTCCGGTCTGTTTTGATATGTTCTTCAACCCTTCTTTTCGGTATGAAACTGTGTGCATGAACAAAATATTTTCTGACATCATCTTTCAAGAACGGAAATACGATCGCCAGTGATGTCAAATCTCCACCAGCAGAAAGATCCAGTCCCACATAGCACTTCTGTCCCCGAAAATCCTCTAGTGTCTTCTTTGTCGCGCCATTTTGCCACAATTCCATGTCTTTCAGATAGACATCATTCGTCCATTGAATCCACATGTTCAGCTGTTTCACAATGAAATCGCGCAAACTGGATCCGCCCATTTCTTTCGCTGTTTCAGCAATCGGAACCATGTTTTCAAGCGCTTCCAGATCATATTGCAGGATCGGATTCGCCTTGATCCAGTTCTTCGGCGTCCACATGTCGTCTGTTTCATCCATTTGTGCGATGTATACAAACTGTGAATCATTGTGTGCAATGCCTTTCAGTACCTTCACGCAATATTCATACAGCGCATAGCATGGTGACTTCAGATCGAACCCTGCTGTCGTGATCACGCTGATCAACGCAGATTTCATCTTCTTGATTCCGCCTTCCAGAAGTTTGTACATCTGGTCATTTTTGTGTGCATGGTATTCATCAACAATTCCGAGATACGGGCGGAATCCGTCGATTGACTTCGTATCTCCTGAAAGTGCCTTTATTTTGCTATGCGTCAGCAAACAATCTATTGTGCTGTTGTGTTCGTGTACATTGAAACATTCATCCAGATCAGGATCCGACCGGATAAACTTCACAATTTCATTGAATACGATCAGCGACTGATCTTTTTTCGTTGCTGTGCAGTATATCTGACCGTATTTGTACTTCTCAAAATTTCCGTAATATGCAGCCAGAATTCCATTCAGAAAAGATTTGCCGTTCTGTCTTCCAAGTTGCACATATGATGTTCGGAATCTTCTGTGTCCGCCTGTTTTTGTCCGCCATCCGTTCAGATTTCCAAGAATAAAACACTGGAATGCGTAACATTCGACCTGTTCTTCCTCTTCGCCTTCTGCGATGGTCAATGTTTCAGCGAATTCAATGATTCTTTCCGCCTGCTCCACATCAAAATAGTATTTATATGGCGCAGCCTTTGACTTTTCGATGTCGTCCAGATGACGCTTGCAGGCAAGTTTTACCAGATCCCCGGCAATTATTTTTCCCGCAAGGACATCCGCAGCGTACTGTGTCGTTCTGTCCTGCATCGCATCATCACGCAAACTTGTCTTTAAATTTGTTTGTCTTCGGTGCTTCCGGTGCTTTTGGAATAATCAGGCGGCATCTTGACGATACTGTCAGTCCAAAATCTGCTGCACCCTGTCGGCACTGTTTGAAATACCTGTCCTGAATGATCGCCAGACGTTCCACCTGACTGTTCACAACCTCATGTTCTGCCATGATCGGATAGCCTTCTGCATCTTTTTTTCCTGTGTCGTATGCCACAGTTACCATCAGTGGCTGCTTTGCGATCGTTTCTGTCACTTCTCTGTATTTCTCCTGCGCGATCACTAACCGCGCCAGTGCTTCCACGTCCAAGTTTGAAATCAGGTCGATCGCCCGCAGTTCTTTCACCGTTTTTCTGAATGCCTTTTTCTGCGTAGCTGTCAGGTATGACGGCGGCGTCACTCTGTCTGACGGTGCTTTCACTTCCGTCCGTTCTCTTTCTGCGATCTCTGCCTTTGTCAGATGTTTCTTCCCTTTTGCTTGTACCAGCGCGATCGGCTGTCGTTGTCCTGCCATTATATCGACCTCCTTTCCCGCTGCTTTTCCTTGCGGATTGTGTCAGAATCTGACACATGACCGTTTGCCCTTATATCTGAAATTTCCGTGGGGAGTTTTCTCCACAGAATAGAGGGGGCGCGACTAATCCAGCCCGGTCAAAACTTTTTCGATACCCCCTGCCCCTTTCCAGTGCTGCCGGATAATGTTTCGCAGCAGCTCCTGCGTCTGTCTTTTCGTTGCTTCATCCTTCTTGTACAGCGCACTGATGATCCCGTGGTTTCC
>ERZ857951.2198-NODE-2198-length-17853-cov-11.310934_pt1 | contig 17853 bp, 9 predicted proteins | sample MGYA00519759_ERZ857951 | MGnify/ENA primary metagenome ERZ857951 (study PRJEB31778, sample SAMEA3449377) | human gut metagenome | biome: human gut; feature: human-associated habitat; material: faeces | place: United Kingdom | collected 2010/2012 ...
ACACCGGAGTAGCCGGAAAAACGCAGCCTTGAATTTTCTTTGGTTCTTTCTTTGTTTCAAGACAAAGAAAGAACGTTAGAAGGGATAACCGATAGCAAAATGTATTCCCAGATTCTTCATAAAGGATCCTGTGACATTGTAATATCCGCTTCGTTCTGTATCGTAAGGCAGATGCAAAGGAATACCGAAATCAAGACGGAACACAAGAATATCCATATCATAACGAATACCGACACCGGTGCCCAGAGCGATCTGTTTCGGGAACGTTTTCAGTTCGAGTTGTGAATTGGGACGGGCCTCATCCTTGCGCATCAACCAGACGTTTCCTGCATCCAGGAAAGTGGCTCCCCAAATGCTCTTAAAGATACGGAAACGATATTCTACATTTGCCTCAAAACGGAAAGTACCCGTCTGGTCGAGGTAAGAGTAGCGGCTTTCTGCCGGATGGTATCCGCCCGGGCCGATGCTACGTACCGTAAAAGCGCGGATGCTGTTGGCACCACCCACATAGAATTGTTCGCTGTAAGGGGCTATCGTTGCATTACCGTAGGCGAAGAGAGCACCCAAAGCTACACGGGAAGCAATCTTATTATTCTTGTCCATATTCCACAAATGGCGGAATTCCGTATTCAGTTTCACAAACTGCGCGAAAGGGACGTTCAGCAAACGTTTGTCCTCTTTGCTGAAAGACTGACCGAAAGCACGGTAAATCACCGAGGTCAGGTTACCGGCAGAGGTTACAGTCGATTGCCACCAAATCGGATTTTTAATACCGCGTGCGGAAGCATTATCATAGGTATAGGTATATTCCATAGCAGGAATAAACTGGTCTTTCAAACTGATATATAATGCAGGATTAGCATCGGCAATTTCCCTGAATTCTTCCGATTGGTGTTGAAGGACGTTGAATGTCAGTTTGAAAGGGGTAATACTATGACGGCTTGTACGTGTCGGTTGGAAATCGTAGGTAGCATTTCCGCCGAATGACAACAGTTTATAATACCTGGCACGGTTCAACTGGTCGATGTATAAACGGAATGTAGTGGTAGCCGGGAAGTCAAACTCCCTTTTCCCCCAATGCGGGAAAACCACGCGCGGGAAAGTCAGAGAGGTAGAAACTCCCATCTCCCAGCTGTTCATTAAAGAGCTTTTTTCTCCTCCGCCGGTTTGCCATTCATAAGAGCCTTTCAGCTTCACGTTCCAGCTTTCGCCACCTCCGAATACATTGTTCCGGGTGACGCCGAATGATGCCCCGGGACCGGTTTGGTCGTTACTTTTGGTTACGACATTCAATTCCAGTTCGGCGTCCAGCGGCTTAGCAAACGTGGCCTGCATGGTTACGTTCAGCGTATCACAAACGGCTGTCGTATCTTTCGGAGCATATTGTAAATCCAGATAACTGAAGATTCCCAACTGGCTAAGTTTCTCCTGCACCTGCTCCTGTCGATACTGACTGTAAAGACGAGTGCGATTGGAAGCCCGCATCTGTGCATTCCGCACAAACTGTTGATAGTTCAACCAACGATAAAGCATATTCGGACGTACCTGCAATTTCTTATAATAATGTATATTCAGATTCTTATACATCATGCTGTCATTGGGCGCCTCACCATTCTTGCCAAACAGGTAAACAGAAGCATCTCCTACATAGTAAGGACGTTGTGCCGCAGCGGGTAATCCCGGAACGGGAATCAGACGAAGGCTGATATGTCCACCGGGAACCAATGTCGTATCTGCCTGATAAGTCATATAATCGGGACGGAAGTAAAAATATCCCCGGTTACGCAACAGCGTACTGATACGGGTACGCTCTTCATCCAGATCGACCACGTTAAACTGCTCGCCGGGACTTATATAAGACATTCGACGTCCCCGTTCCATAATGCGCAACGTTTGGGGAGTGAAACGCTGATAATAAACCGTATCTATAAAATAAGGATTCTTCATGTCTACCGTATAAAGAATACTTGCTTTCAGGCTGTCTTTCTTATCGACCAATGTTTCATAAGTCACTTTCCCATTGAAGTAACCATAATCACGGAGCAAGTTTGTAGCCACCTTGATGCGGACCTCCGGATTGACAGTGGAAATAAATACCGGAGGGTTAGCAGCCAGACGGTTGAACATCCACTTTCCAAATCCTTTTTTATATTTCACAAAGTCATTGTACATCCACATCTTAAAAGGAATAGGCAGAAGCCCTCCCAACATCTTCGTACTGGGAGTTTTATCAAGGGCCGCCTCAATCTCTGTCAGAGCTGTCCCTCCTACCGATGTTGTCGATTTATTCTGTATGACAGTTTTTCCTCCTGTATAAAGTACCTCCCCTTCGGGCAGATGCTTTGTCACCGAACAACCCGAGAATAAGATGATACCCATCAGGCAACTTATTAATATGTTACTATATATACCTTTCATGTTTACTTCTTTTTCTTAAAGATGAACAGTTCGCTAAGTTTATCCAGCTTCTTGCGAAGTACCAGACCGACTCCGGTTTCCGTAATCTCGCCTTCGAGTACACTTTCGTAATTTTTATCGTAGAACAGACGGACATAACGGGTTCCGGTTCTATCCAAACGATATTCCAGAGAGATGTTATCGATGAAAGATTCCGCGTCATTCGTCGCATTCTCACCCGTAGAAACTTTACCTCCGATTACAATCTGGAAACGGTTATTGAAGAGACGTTGTGAATAACGGAAACTGTAATCCGTACGCTTACCACCCGTATCCGACAGATCGTGATCTTCGATACCAACAGAAACGCTGGCATTTTTCAGGTTCCCCATCAATGAGTTGATTTGGCTACTTAATACGGAGTTCAATGCAGAACCCATATTCAGTTTACCCAGTCCACCACCTCCGCCACCAATCGGTCCGGTGCCAAGGTAGGTTTTCATAACCATGATATACAGAGCCTGTTTACCTCTCTCTTCCGCTCCCATAGCCGTCAATTCATTTTGTATGGTTGCGTCTTCGGGGGCAGATACGTCAAAGGCGAAAGAAAGATTATCCAGTCGGTTCTTGACGACGATGGACACATCGAAATTAACCATACGTGTTCCGCCATTCTCTCCTTCGGAGACAGAAGCACGGATACGGTCGGTTGCTTTGAAGTTCAGCATCGGGTCCATAGGATTTCCCGTCCATTCCACATAGCTGCCGTTGTCGATAGCAAATTCTTTGGCAGCGATGACAGGCAAAGCATATTTCATCAAACCGCCGCTCAACGTATAGCGTCCGGTCAATGTCAGATCACCTTGCGGAGTATATTTCATTGAGAGATCACCTCCTCCCTCCAGTTCAACACGATTGTCATTGCTTGCGTCCAAATCGACTTTCAAACGAACGGACGGGTCGATGTGCACCATCATCACCATATCCAGCCCGCCTAAAGAAACGGTCGGAACTTCTTGCTGAACAACCGTCGTGGTGTCACTAAATGAAGTAAAGGTTACCAAACTTCCCAAACGGTCCTGCACAGTCAACGGTGAATCGGTCAATATATAAGAAACATCTGTATTGCCCAGCAAACTCATGTTTCCACGCATATTCAATCCGTCTAACGGCCCTTTCACCGTTGCCCGGAAATCAGCATATACTTTTCCGTAAACCAGACTTTCACGGGTACGTTTGGCATCCAGAAGCGTATAGTTCTGCGCCAGCAGATTCAGATTTGCCATCGGCCGGGACATATCTCTGAAATCAACAGATCCGTCAATCGTAAATGGATTCTTTCCTGTTGTATAAATAGCGAACTTATCAAATTCCAAACGATTATTCTTTATCTGCACCGGGCGGTTATCGAACCGGAAGTTAGCACCATACTGCCGGGAAAGGACAGTAACACTATCCAATATCAGTTCGCCATTAATCAAAGGTTGTTCGGTGCTACCGGTAATGTTCAGATTACCATCCATATCACCGGCTAATGTAACCATCTGATCGGGAATGAATACGTTCGCTACACGGAGTGGGAAGTGTTCCAGAGTAGCATTTACTTCCAAACTATCTTTTCCTGTCCGGGTTGGAACCAATTTGCCATCTGCCACCATCACTTCCACATTGTCATGATTCAGATAAGCGTTAAGATATTGTTTTCCTTGTTCACCCGGCAACCAGGTAGCTCCTAATGTCACATCACCAATTCGTTGACGTTCATAAGTCAGCTCGTCAATAGATGATTCAACCGAGAGTTGAAGATCTTTTTCAGTCTGCACGTAGTGTGCTTCCGCAGAGAATAAACCGGTTATTTCCGGGAAGTAAGGCAGTACTTTACTTAATTCGGCTAAACTGATTCTTCGGATTTCGACATCAATATTCTGTAAAGAAACAGTGTCCCCTTGCACCGAATGTACACGGAATCCCATTCCTTCATCATCCCACATATCTACATTAGCGTATACACGCATATTCTTATGCACATAAATCCAGTTGTGATTCTCATTAAAATGGAATTTCTGGAAGGCGATAATCGGTTCTTCCGGGATTAATGTGAAAGCTAATCCATCGCCTTTTCCTTGCCCTTCAAACAAAGGACGTGCATTGACACCGAGCAGTACGCCCGTTTCTCCTTTTCCATTCTTAAAATCTACCAGCAGTTCCGCATCCCGGTCACGAATCTCTCCTGTCAGTGTAGTAGAGAAGGAGAATTGCGGATTCTTCGGTCCGTTAATAACACCGGCACGCAATTTCATGAGTGTGGTATCTTGTTTGACTGTAAAGAAAATCGTGTCCAGTTGCAAGGTGTCTACTTTCAGAGCATGAATAGCGGCTTTTCCATTAATTCCCCGATTAGGAGCTGCTCCGAATTTCACAGAAGCATCATGGTAAGCTATCTTTTTAGTAGCCAGAAAATATGCCAAAGGGTTTTCTTGTCCTGCAGAGAAAGAGAAAACTGCCGTCGGTAACGCCTTACGCAGTTCAGCGTGGTTCAATGCTTTCTCATCAATCTGCTTCATCAATACATCCACAAAGTGAGTAGATTGGCGAATTAAAGGATTAACGCCGGAACGTGCGCTCAAGTCGAGTTTCATATCTCCAGAAACGAAATGTGCCGAGACTAAATCCCGACGAGCTTCGGCAGCTAAATTAAAAGTAAGCGGACGCTTCATTGGCTGCGGCATGATTCCTAATTCATGTAAATCCAGTTGAGTGACATCAACCGTTATCTTACCATCAGGATAACTGTGCGCCAAATTATATTCCGCATCGGTTGTCATTTTCAATAAAGCATTGTCACTTGTCAGATGTGCGGTGACCAGTGCGCCTTTAAGGTCTCCTGTCAAATTAAGATTGGAGAGATGATATTTTGCATAATGAAGCTGATCTAATGAAAGATTCAGTTTGGCAAAAGAATGATAAGACATGACATCCAGTCCACGACCATTAGCCGCAGCCGAAAGAGACAGTTCGTAGATAGAATCTTTCGGAAGGAAGTTATGGAGTTGCAGATTGTCTATCTTCAGATCAGCTTTGTAAACTTCGGTAGATGTATTTAATGCTGCATTCACGTCCATAGCTCCTTTCCCCTCTTTCAGACGGAGGCCTGCTTTGTATTCAGGACCTTTGATATCAACTTTCGCCACCAGATTCATGCTGTCAGGGACTACAATCGTACCATTGGGAGCCTCTCCTGACAGAGCGGTCAGGAAGTTCAAATTTTGAGTTGTCATTTTCAGCCCAATGGTTCCGGTACGAGTCAGGCTGTCAGCCAGGTTTTCTATCATACCGCCGCCTTCTAAAGCAAAAGCACCCGGCAAGTCTACCGTAAAACGGGAAATCTGCATTTGTTTCAAGTTACCGTCCGTACCGGCACGAATGACAAGCGGACGAAATGGATAGGCTTCTTTAAAGCTATCAGGCAATCCTCCTGCAAATAACATAACATCTTCTTTGCCGATATAGGCATTGAGATTGGCGGACAAACGTCCTGTAGTCGGGATGTTGACAAGTTCCCAATAAGTATGGGCAGATAAATCGATTTCAGAATGAGGGGTTTTTAGTTTTAAACCGGGAACACTAATGATTGAATCGTTAGAGTATGCTCTACCTGTCAGTGAAACAACACTTAATCCGGAACGTTCATTCATTGTAAACTCACGAATGACCGCATTCATGTCCCTGCCTTTATACAACAGGGAATCCAAAGCGATGCGAACATCACGAACGGCAATATGGGAAGCATCAAAACCTTCTATTGGTTGCGCAGTTCCTGTATCATAACTGGCGGAAGTTCCCGACAACAGAAACTTCTTCAAACCATAAAACTGATTTTTCAAATCAGCCTGTGCATCATCAATAGCAGCCTCCCCGATATGAGCTGCCATCCGCATGGAATCAACAGGAAGTTGCATACTGAATGATACATTCTTTAATTTCAACTGATGAAGATCCACTTTCCAGTTTACAGGAGCAGAGGCTGTGGTATCTTTAGGAGTGGTGGTAGTATCATTCATCAGCAACTGCACATGGGTATCAGACAGTTCGGCCTGATTGATAATCGCTATTTCATTGGACAAGTCAACACCATGGCTTTGCAGGAAGAAACGTCCTAAAACGCCTTTAATCTTCATTCCTTCCATCAAATTGGCTGAATTAACGGCTACCCGGCTCAAAGTGACTTCATCCACTTCGACTTTTCCTTTTATTAACGGCCATGCCTGCACACGGACATTCAGGCTTTCCAAAGACAAAAGAGTATCCGGCTGTTGAATAACCTCTACGCCACGAACCAACAGATTAAGCGGGAAACGAAGGTCTATCCGTTCCACCTGAATCTGCATACCGGTTGCCTTAGAGGCGTATGCAGTAACCTCCCGACGCAAAAGATTCTGAACGGGAGGAACATAAAGCAATACCATTAGTATTACAAAGAGTATTATAGGAGTAAGCAGTATCCAGCTTACCCAGCGTATCCATTTTCGTTTCATGTAAAATGTGTCAGTGTAAATAAGGTGACACAAAGTAAACAAATTATTCCGAAAAAAGGTTGACGAGATGAGTAAAATGTTTAGGAACAAAAAAATATACTTATTACGATTTACCGTTTTCCAATAATCTTATCTCAAAAATGACTAGACATTTCTATTCTCAAGATATTAATATTCATTATTAGTAAAGTTTTACTCCAAACAAAACATAGCAGCATAATAATATGTTGTAAAACAAAAAGTTTTATTTTTTAATCTATAAGTTATTACATATATTTGTGAAGAAGTCTATCCATAATACAATAGACAATAGATATCAAAGCATTATCTGTTATAAATAAAAAGGAAACATCTTAATTGTTAATTCTAAAATTAATCATTATGAAAAAAAGAATTCGTACATTAACAATGGGAAGTATCTTAGTTTTACATTTAAGCTCATGTCAAGAATCGTTAGACTATAATTTTTACGACCTTAAAAAGATAGAACCGCCAGTAATTAAAACTCTTAGTAGTAATGAAAATGACATAGATGAGAAATTAAATACTATAATTTCTACTATATTAGATATCATCCCATCAATGTATAATGATAATACAAGATTCATTGAAGATATAGGAGCTGATGAATTGAAGATGCAAGCCTTTTTCAACAAAGTAGAAGAAACATTTAATATAAAGTTATTTGATTCTGAAAAAGACAATTGTAAAACTGTTGGAAATCTAAAAGCACTTCTAAAAAAATTATGTTATCCAAAAACACAACAATACTACAGTAATTATGGGCCTGTTATCTTCCAAACAGAAAATGACATTATACCAAATTTCGATTTATCATTTAATTTAAATTGTACTACAAAATGTATGAATCAGCGTTCCAACATTATTTCTGAAGTTACCAATATAGATGCTACAGTTACACCTTTTAATTTTTCATCTGATCAAGATTGGATAATTACAATAACATATAAGTCAGAAAAAGGTAATTACATTGCAAAAACTTTAAACACAGAAATTACATGGAAAGGAACAGTTACTTCAACTATTGCTTATACAAACGGAAATAAAATAATAGAAAAATGGGAAGTAATAATCCATGCTATAGTATCAAATGAAAGAGGGTTAGTTCTCACAACATCGAATATAGAAAAAAAAGGTAAAGAAATAAAACCTAATAAAGAGTCTGATAATAATAAAGATGATTTATCTCACTACACATTTGAATTCTTAAAAAAGATTATTTCTGAGCAATGTAATATTGACCCAGCCTTTATACATAAAGAGTCTCAACTCATTCATGAACTCAATTTAGATAGTTTAGATTTTATTGAATTAATAATGAGAATTGAAGAAGAATATGGAATTGATATTTCTGCAGAAAATGCAGAACGATTAAATACAGCTGGAGATCTATATCAATACATCATAGAACATGCCTAATAGAGAATGATTTCTAAAAAACTTATTAAATGAAAGAAGCTTTCTCTAGCCACTAAAATGAAAAAACTTTTTTATGTTTTCCAACAATAAAAGACACATAAAAATCTATTTTGGAACTATTTCATTAAAACAAGCTATATCATCATTGGCTAAATAGATAAAATCGCTATCATGTAATTTTTCAGAGATTGAATTTCTTTTTTCCCTCTAGTCAGCAACCTCCGTTATACATATTTTAGATTAAAATCAAATATATCGACATTACTCTGTGATAAAAAGAGTCACTACACATATAGAGAACTATTTTATTTTTGGAGGAGATATTGCTCGTATTCTCTAGCTTTTGTCAAAACTATCAATATCTCTTGGAGTACATGGTCGGTTTTTTCTTTTACTTTCTTCGAAAAGTCTTGCCCTCGCTGTACCTCCAACCATTCTAAAAGAGGTATTGCTTCATCCACTCCAATCATTGTAAAGAGAGGGAGGAGCTTATGCGCCATAGCAGCTATCCCGTCCACCTCTTTATCGTTCAGCGCTTGTTGCATCCGTTCGATATTCTTACCTGTTTCTTCAATAAAAGTCTGAATAATGGAGGATGCTGCTTCCGGATCGTCTTCAGAATAAGCAGTAAGTGCAGAGAAATTTATTCCGGCTGTTGCCATATCTTCTGTGATATGCGCTTCATCAGCGGAGAGTTGCCCTTCATTTACCGTCATCAATAATTCTTTTACTGTAAACGGTTTATGCAGACAACCGGCAAAGCCATGTTCATGTAAAGCTGCCTTATCCATTTCGCTACGGGCGGTCACAGCAATGACGGGGATTGTTTTTGCTTGTGGTATATTAGAAGCCCGCAATAATTTTACCAAATCAAAACCGTTAATAGCAGGCATTTGTATATCTGTCAGCAATACATCGAAGACGGAAGAGCGAAGCTGTTCGATCAACTGCTCCAGCTGTTCACAACATACCGCATCGATACCATGTTGTTTCAACATGGCAGCAGTCAGATTCAACTGAATCTTATCGTCATCGATCAAAAGAACACGGATGACTTTCATCGGAGGAATCGCGGCCGACTCCTCTGTTATATCCACATTTTCGCTTTCGGGAGATTCACTTTCCGCAATGGATTTACCTACCGGATAAAGAGGCAGAGTTACAGTAAAACAGCTTCCTTTTCCTAATGTGCTTTGCACGTCAATGGTTCCTTCAAGCAAGGTTACCAGTTTCTTCACAATAGAGAGTCCGAGTCCGAAACCTTCCTCTCCCTGCGCACCGGAAAGACGTGTAAACTCCTGAAAGATACGTTCACGATCTTCTGATGCCATTCCTTTTCCTGTATCGGCGATAGCAATGGTTAACTTAGAAGAATCATAACCGGCTGTCAGGCTAATCTCTCCTTTTTGAGTAAACTTTACGGCATTAGACAAAAGGTTGTTCACTATTTGCCGGAGTCGCAAAGGATCACTGATATATCTTCCGTTCAGTTCCGGGGCGACGTGACATTGCAAGGCTAAACCTTTGGCAGCGGTCAAAGGTTCGAAACTGACATAAATTTCGTCGAACAGCTGGGAAGGGTTAAAGGTTACACGGTTCACTTCCGCTTTATTGAGATCGAGCCGATGGAAATCGAGCAAGTCACTGACTAGTTTCAACAAATGTTCCGAAGAGCTTTTCATATTGTCGAGGTAGAACCGTTGCCGTTCATCTTCTGTCAGCCGGGACAGAAGTTCGGTATATCCCATGATTGACCCCAGCGGCGCCTTAAAGTCATGGGTAATGGCCAGCATTAATTTCTCACGGGCAACAAGCAAATCTTCCGCGCGTTTATTCGCCACCTCCAATTGCTGACGATAACGGTTGCTGCGAGAGATATCCCGCATAATCAATATCAGGAAAAAAGCAGATAATAGTACGGCACCAACCGCGATACCGCCGATGATACGCGCCGACCGCATTCTTACCTCCTGCTGAAGCTCGGCATCCTGACGTGCACGCAGGGTCATTTCTTCCTCATATTGTTTAATCAGACTATCCATTCGTGCCGTCAACTGTGTATTCATCCGCTGGTACTTCGTACTGGTACGCCGGATGGTTTTCTTCCGTTGCAACCGTTTTTCTTCGGTAGCCATGCGGATTTTCTGCTGAAGAGAATCTTTAGAAGTAGTCGGTTGAAGAATGGTATCAGTGGCTACTTCCAGCGATGTATTAACTAATACGGCACTGTCTTGTTTAGAAGGGGAAAACACTTCGGCGAGCCGTTTGAAGAATCCCTTCTTTTTAGGAGTAGTTATTAACGAGTCACGCTTGGTAATGACCCGATGTTGTACCCGTTGCTGGGTAATGACAGAATCTTGTTCGGAAATGATTTCTTCAATCTCCGAAGCAGAGAGAAGGCTGTCGTTTGCTTCACTTAACACCCGCAACATCTGAATCGTGTTTTGATCTTTCTCGTGGAGAAGGGTCAATAGACTATCAGTTCTTAAGTTCTGCTGATCGTCGGCTGCCGACAATGCTTCCATCTCACGATGTACAAACACCAGCGAGAAAAGGAGGATCGCCAGTAACAAAGTGTAACCGGCGGTTATTTTCAACTTTGTAAAACGGAAGGAAGCCATTGGGATAAAAGTTTTAAGTATTAAGTATTAAGTATTAAGTATTAGGTTTTGGGGTGGGGTTCGGGGAGTTTTGTCATGTAGTGGAAACGCCACCAGAGCATTAGTCCCGCACTCGTCAGACCAAAAGGAAATGCCATCCAGACACCTACTATCCCCCATCCCATTACAAAGCCGCAGAAATATCCTACGGGAAGCGAAATAACGAAATAGGCGATAAAGGCGATAACCATCATTAGTTTTACATCTGAAATTCCACGCAAAGCATTGGCGAAAGTGATTTGAAGCCCGTCGCCAAACTGATAGACAAGGAAAGGAAAAATTAAAGATGTCACCATAGCAACCACTTCCTGGCTGTCGGTAAACCAGCTTCCCAAGTAATTCCGGCAAAGGAAGACAATCAAGGAAAGCACGACACCCAATGTCATCATCAGATGAAAACCGGCATAGGCTGAACGGCGTACATTGACGATGTCATTCTGGCCTTTGAAATTGCTGACACGAACAGCAACAGCAGCCCCCATACCGTAATACATCATAAAGGTAAACTGCGAAATAGCCAACATCACCTGATGAGAAGCCAAAGCGATCGTACCTAGCCAACCGATCATGATAGCACTCAAACTAAAGGAGGCTGTCTCCATTCCCATCTGGAAAGCAATCGGCCATCCTAGTCCATTCAAGCGTCCAAATACTGCACGTGACCATCCCAAACGGAAAAAGCCAATCTTATAACGGACGAAACGCGGACTACGCATAAAGATGATTATAAATACAATCACCATCACAATACGCGAAAACAACGTACTAATACCTGCTCCCAACAAACCTAATTCGGGCAATCCGAGTTTACCGTAAATCAGGATATAGTTTCCTATGATATTCAAGACATTTCCTCCAAGCAATATCCACATGGCGGTTTGGGTATCCGTTATTCCGTCTGTGAATTGCTTGAATCCATTGAAAAGCATGACAAACACTAATGAAGCAAGCAAAACAAGGTAATACGGTTTAATCAGAGGAATCAATTCTTCCGGCTGTCCGAGATGCTCGATATTCAGATAAAGAACAGTCATACATATAGTCAGCAGCAATGCAACCATCAGATTTGCCAACAAGCTGTTGCGCAATGCCTGTCCGGCAGGAGCATACTGATGAGTCCCATACAGCCCTCCTACAATGGGAGTCAGTCCATACGAAAACCCTGTACTGAAAATAATCGCCAGATTAAACACATTATTTACGAAGGAAGCTGCTCCCAGCTCAATCGTACTATGATGTCCGATCATTAACGTATCCGCAAATCCGAGAACGATCACTCCTATTTGCCCGATCACAATCGGTAGTCCGAGAAAAATTAGTGCTTTATAATGCTCTTTATATGTACTATAAATATGTCTCATTTACTTTTCCGTTACCTAAACGTATCTCCATTTTCAGGCAAAGGGACTTTCCCCTTTCACTGATAAATTATAAAAAAGGGAGAATTTAATTTTGTTGTTTCTTATAATATAGTATTACTCCGTTCTCCTTACGGAAAGCAGATTGAGCTACCGCCCGCAATTGTTCAGCCGTGACAGACCGATAACGATCGACCTCTTTTTCCATGTCCTCCGCCCGGCCAAGCAATTCGTACCAAGCCAGGTTGGTTGCCACATTCAAATAATTGATGTTGCCGAATATCTGGGTGGACTCAAATTTGTTCTTCACTTTTTCCAGTTCCTGTTCGTCAACCAATTCTTGCTGCAACAGTTCCAGTTCTTCCCGCACTGCCGCTTCCGCCTGTTCCAGGGTGACACCTGCCGAAGGTTTACCACTAATATGGAATAACCCCGCATCTACACTGCCGGAAATATAAGCATCTATACTCGAAAATAATTGTTTCTGTTGTACCAAACGCTGGTTCAACCGGCTGGAACGTCCGTTGCTCAACACATCCGACAAAATATCAAATGCATAATAATCCGGATGGCAATGGGCAGGCATGTGGTATGCCATAAATAAAGAATCGAGAGGAACATTTCTCTCTACCGTCAGCCGCCGTTCTTCCGTCTGTTCCTGTTCTTGTGGCAGGTTCCGTTGAGGAACTTCCCGACGAGGAATAGAGCCGAACCATTTTTCTGTCAAAGCAACCGCCTCTTCGAAAGAGATATTACCGGTCACAGCTAATATGGCATTATTAGGAGCATAAAAACGGAAAAAGAATGCCTTCACTTCTTCCAGCGTAGCATTGGCAATATGCGACAACTCTTTTCCGATAGTAGGCCATTGATAAGGATGCGTCTGATAAGCCAGAGGACGCAAAAGATGTCCGATATCCCCATAAGGCTGATTCAAACATCGCTGTTTGAATTCTTCCATTACTACTCCCCGCTGTACCTCCAGACTCCGTTCGCTAAAATCAAGACTCAACATCCGGTCGGATTCCAACCAAAAGCCGGTTTCTACATTCTGACGAGGTACAGTGAGGTAGTAATTGGTTATATCATTATTCGTCCAGGCATTATTCTCTCCACCCGCCAATTGAAGCGGCATATCATAATCGGGAATATTCACCGACCCTCCGAACATCAGGTGTTCGAACAAATGGGCAAAACCGGTATGTTCGGGATCTTCGTCGCGAGCTCCCACATTATATAATATATTAAGGGCAACCATCTGCGTACTTTCGTCCTGCGAATGTACCAGACGTAACCCATTATCAAGAATATGCCTGTTGATTTTCATATATTTCAGTCAAGTATTGTCACCTTTGTTATTTTTACATCTTCTTCGGGACGATCGCTACGGTCGGTTTTCACCTGCTGGATTTTATCCACAATATCCAGACCTTTCACTACTTCACCGAACACAGTATATTCGCCATCCAGATGCGGAGTTCCTCCCACCGTTGTATAGGCTTCAATCTGTTCCGGAGTGAAATGAAATTCCGGTTGTTTAGCTGCCATTTCCTGTGCCTCTGCAAACAACTTTTCCTGCAAATCATAAAGACCGTTTTCGTCATTTGCTTTTCGCATCTTATAAATTTCCTTCATGTGTTTCTGTGCCAGCGTATTGAAAATAACATTAATCTTATTCTCATTCATCTGGCTTTCCATACCCAGCAAGGTAGAGTCATTGAACACCTTACCTGTCACGATATAGAACTGACAACCGGAAGATTCTTTCTTCGGGTTCACATTATCTCCCTGACGGGCAGCGGACAAGGCACCTTTCTTATGGAAATATTTAGGATATACAAATTCAGCGGGAACAGTATAACCTACATCTCCCGTACCCAGCATTTTTCCTTTCGGTGCATTCTTTGAGTCCGGGTCACCAGCCTGAATCATAAAATCTTTGATAACACGATGAAACAGTGTGCCTTCATAAACACCGTCCTTCACCAGTTTGATAAAATTATCACGATGTTTCGGTGTCTCATTATATAGTTTCACCTCGATATCTCCTACAGTTGTCTCAATCTTTACCAACGTTTCTTTATCCATGTCTCCTCCTTTTTTTGTTCCGGTTTTGCAGGCAGTAAGTCCGCAAAACGATATGGTTAATATTATCAATAGAATCTTTTTCATAACACTTTTATTTAATTTAAGTTTGCAAATATACCACTTTCGCCTAAATCCTCTTACCTTTGTGACTTAAAAGAATCAAAACCTGACATGATGAGCTCCATATTGATCGTTGAAGATGATATCACTTTTGGAATGATGCTAAAAACCTGGCTAGGCAAAAAGGGCTTTGAAGTATCATCAGTGAGTAATATTGCCCGCGCCCGAAAACATATCGAAAGCCAAAACGTCGATCTGATTTTATCAGACCTGCGACTACCCGACCACGAAGGTATCGATCTGCTGAAATGGATGAATGAACAAGGCATGGACATTCCTTTAATCATCATGACTGGCTATGCGGATATACAATCCGCCGTACAGGCAATGAAACTGGGAGCACGTGATTATATAGCCAAACCGGTAAATCCGGAAGAATTACTGAAGAAAATTTCTGAATGTCTACAGTCTGAAAAGAGTCCTGCTACTCATAACGTTGCTAAATCTTCTTCTAAAAAAGGTGCTTCTACTTCATCTAAAGATTCAACAGAAAATCATCGTGCTTATCTGGAAGGAGAAAGTGATGCAGCCAAACAACTCTACAATTATGTAGGTCTGGTAGCTCCGACCAATATGTCCGTACTTATCAACGGTTCCAGCGGAACAGGAAAAGAGTATGTGGCGCACCGTATTCATCAACTTAGCAAACGAAACGATAAACCGTTTATTGCCGTAGATTGTGGTTCTATCCCCAAAGAACTGGCTGCTTCCGAATTTTTCGGTCATGTGAAAGGTTCGTTTACAGGTGCTCTGACAGATAAAACGGGTGCTTTCGTTGCAGCCAACGGTGGTACTATCTTTCTGGATGAGATCGGAAACCTTAGTTATGAAGTGCAGATACAACTGCTTCGTGCCTTGCAAGAGAGAAAAATACGTCCGGTAGGTTCTACACAGGAGATATCGGTAGATATTCGTCTGGTATCTGCCACCAATGAGAATCTGGAACAAGCCATTGAAAAAGGTACTTTCCGTGAAGACCTTTATCATCGTATCAATGAATTTACCCTCCGTATGCCCGATCTGAAAGAACGGAAAGAAGATATTCTGCTCTTTGCCAATTTCTTCCTCGATCAGGCAAACAAGGAACTGGATAAACACCTGATTGGTTTCGATGCAAAAGCATCGCAAGCTTTAATGAATTATCATTGGCCGGGAAATTTGCGCCAAATGAAGAACATCGTCAAAAGAGCAACTTTATTGGCACAAAGCAGTTTCATTACTTTATTGGAATTGGGGACCGAGCTTTTAGAAACTCCTGCATCCAGCAATACGAGCATTGCATTACGCAATGAAGAGACTGAAAAAGAGCATATTTTGGAGGCGCTACGCCAAACAGGAAACAATAAGAGTAAAGCAGCGCAATTACTGAATATTGATCGAAAGACTTTATATAATAAATTGAAATTATACAATATTGATTTGTAACAAGTTACGTTCTTGCATTTTCTCAAGTGTTCTCATGCCTATGAGAAAATTTTCTCAATGCGATGAGAAAAAGTTCTCATTACTATGAGTATTTATTCTCATCACGGTGAGAAATGATTCCTTTTTGTAGTGCTCGAACTTATCTTTAACCGAATCTATCGCATTACCAGATATTATTAATTTTAATGCATATTCCATAGAATAAAATGACCCCCATGAATAAAAAAACATTATTACCCCTTGCATTTGTGCCACTCGCAGTAACCAATCTGCAAGCACAAAGCAATATGCAAATAGAACGCGCGGACAAACGTCCGAATATCATTCTCTTTATGGTAGACGATATGGGATGGCAGGATACTTCACTCCCATTCTGGACACAGAAGACACACTATAACGAATTGTACGAGACTCCCAATATGGAGCGGTTAGCAAAACAGGGAATGATGTTTACTCAAGCGTATGCCAACAGTATCAGTTCTCCTACCCGGTGCAGCCTCATCACCGGAACCAACGCCGCACGTCACCGAGTAACTAACTGGACGCTGCAAAAGAATACAATGACAGACCATAAAGATAGCATTCTGGCAGTCCCTGACTGGAATTACAATGGAGTAAGTCAAGTGTCCGGCACTAATCATACTTTCGTAGGAACCTCCTTCGTGCAACTGCTAAAGAACAGCGGTTATCATACTATACATTGTGGAAAAGCCCATTTCGGAGCGATAGATACTCCAGGGGAAGATCCGCATCATTGGGGATTCGAGGTAAATATTGCCGGACATGCGGCCGGTGGACTTGCCAGTTACCTGGGAGAAGAGAACTACGGACATACCAAAGATGGGAAAGCGGTATCACTGATGTCTGTTCCCGGATTAGAGAAATATTGGGGAACGGAAACCTTTGTAACTGAAGCATTGACGTTGGAAGCCATTAAAGCACTGGATAAAGCGAAAAAGTATAATCAGCCTTTCTATTTGTATATGTCGCAATATGCCATCCACATTCCTTTGAACAAAGATATGCGCTTCTATGAGAAGTACAAGAAAAAAGGAATGACAGACCATGAAGCTGCTTATGCCACACTGATTGAAGGAATGGATAAAAGTTTAGGTGATTTAATGAACTGGCTGGAAAAGAATGGAGAAGCCAACAACACTATTATCATTTTTATGAGTGATAACGGAGGACTTGCATCCGAATCCGGATGGCGTGACGGCAAGCTGCATACACAGAATTATCCATTGAACAGTGGTAAAGGTTCTACTTATGAAGGCGGTATCCGCGAACCGATGATTGTCAGTTGGCCGGGAGTAGTAGCTCCGGGAAGCAAATGCAACAACTACTTGTTGATAGAAGACTTCTACCCTACTATTCTTGAAATAGCAGGTGTCAAGAACTACCAGACAGTTCAACCGATAGACGGTATCAGTTTCATCCCTCTGCTGAAACAGACAGGCAACCCAGCTAAGGGTCGGAGTCTTTTCTGGAATATGCCTAACAACTGGGGAAATGACGGTCCCGGAATCAACTTTAATTGTGCCGTTCGAAACGGTGACTGGAAATTGATTTATTACTATGGAACAGGAAAGAAAGAGTTATTCAACATACCTGATGATATAGGAGAAAGCAACGACCTTAGTGCACAGCATCCGGACATCGTGAAGAAACTTTCTAAAGAGCTGGGCAACTTTCTAAGAAAAGTAGATGCACAACGACCGACTTTCAAAGCGACAGGTAAACCTTGTCCCTGGCCGGATGAAATTAAGTAAATAGATTACCTAAATAAAAGAACTGTGGCGGGGAGTGTGGAATAATTCCACACTCCCC
>ERZ857951.2202-NODE-2202-length-17848-cov-3.030349_pt1 | contig 17848 bp, 8 predicted proteins | sample MGYA00519759_ERZ857951 | MGnify/ENA primary metagenome ERZ857951 (study PRJEB31778, sample SAMEA3449377) | human gut metagenome | biome: human gut; feature: human-associated habitat; material: faeces | place: United Kingdom | collected 2010/2012 ...
ATGCCACGATGTCTTTGAACCCTTTTCGTCCCGTTCGTCCCGGTGGCATTGATATTAACTTGCCTTTCCCTGTTTCCAAATCCCTTTTCACGAGTAAACTTGGTGCGGAACGTTCAAAAATGTGAGTGAGGAAATAAGCTGTTAATCCATCGTAAAATACTTCATCAATATAATCGTAGTGATTTTCGTGAACAATCCATGTTTTTCCCCCATCTTTTGTCTCGTGGAGGGCGTAGTGGTCAATTCCACCCCAGAAAAACATCCGGTTGGAATCAATCACGTGAGGACGTGTTGCGATTCCTTTAATTTCCGTTTGTTTCTGCCATGTTTTGCCTTTATCTCGGGAAACGTGAAGTGCGGAAAGATCTCCCCTCTCCGAGTTCTTCCAAACCCATGCGTACACGTTCTTCCCGTTTTGCATCAAATAATGCACATTCCCTTCGTCTATTTTCATTTTTTTCCAATTCCGTCCGCCATCATGAGTGATCCAGCATAACGCCTCGTTGTATTCGGTTCCAATTTTACGATCTTCACCGTAATTTGGAGTGGTTGGTTTACTTGCTGATCCTCCTAAAATTCCATCTTTATACGTTGTGAACAACATGCATGATTTTAGTTCGCCGGTGGTTAATCCGTTGGCATCAAAGATTTCGTGCTTTCCCCCGTGATTGCAAGCAACAAGTAAACCTATTGTCAATATCAAAATACCTGTCTTCATCGTTTATTGTTCTGGTAGTTCAAAATTAGAAATTGTTGCTTTAAAGTATTTTATTTGTTCTCCATACAATATATTTAATATCTCATCAACCGTATGTCCAGTGTTCCTAGAGTTCATTGATTTTTTTTGTTTTCTAGGATCTTGAGAATTTTTCTCCAAGATATATTTTAATGTTTCGGCTTTTATATTTAGCCAGTTGATGGATAATTCATGAGCCTGTTGTATAGCAAAACTAGGATTTTTTTTGTAACATTCAATTTGATCTCTTGCAATTCTCTCAACTTGTATTAATCCCCGGCCTGAAAACAAATCATCAGGATAAACTGTTGTACTAATTCTAAATTTGTCCATTATACCCAATTGTAAAATACCAGCATCCTCATATGCGACAACATGCGAATCAAAAGCTACATCTAAAAAGTCCTCTTCACGAAGTTCGATGTAAGGATCTTTATTTAAAATATCTTCCATTAATTCCTGTAATTTACTTAATGTTTTGGATACCCATTCTTTACCTTCTGAGCTTAATAAATTATATGTCTTATCTTTGAATTCGTGCAAATAAAAATCCGCATAATTTTTGTAATAACTAGGCACGGGTTGATCGGGATATCTTCGCTTGAAATCATTTAACCTCATAAGATAATAATTATCTTTTCCAATTAAATGTGATAATTTCATTGGTTTATTTAGATCAGGTTTTGGGTTAGGTTCAGGGGCGGGATTAGGATTTGGTTTAGAATTAGAGTTGTTCCCGTCTATATAAGGAATTATTTCGCCAGAGTTGCCTCGTATGTTATATATTTTGGATGAATTAATAATAAGTACACTTCCGAATGATGTAAAGCCTGACGATGCCTTGGTGCAGAACATTGAACAGGCCATGTTTACAACTTCTTGTTCATATATATTATCTAATTTTAATATCACATTTCCCAAAGTTATCTTTACTCCTTTGGAATATGCTGTGTATTGAGCTGCTGTATTAAATATCTGTATAATTGTTTGTCGTGAAAGTGAGTGGCAGATGACCTCTTCTCCTTTCCCATCACCGTAATCAATTACATAATTATCACTCAAAATGGAATAATTAAAATCAATGGTTGTTGCAGACGTTGCTCGACTTGTGAGAGGCAAAGAATCTTCTGTATTCTCGTCTGAATCTTCAAGACGAATAATTGTTGAAAGTAATAATGAATCAACAGATGCAACAGGTATAGCCCATTCTTTGTTTAATATTTGGGGTAATCCTAATATCCCTATATTAGGGGTTTCATTGTCTTTAACATCATTAATAGGGTAGAGTACGATTCCAACTCTATTTTCAGACAATTGAAGAGGTAGAATGTAATACCATCCGATATTACCACCAAATGCCAATCGAGCTTTGTCTGGTAATGGTATTCCTCTTTTGGTTATATTCTTCCAGTTATTTTCCCAATTTTTCGTCTTCATGACTTGTTTCATAAATGTTTGTCCAATTGGTGTTAATTCATTAATTCCAATTATCACTTCGGAATCTTTGGTGCAAGATAACGTGAATAATTCAAATGTAACGTAAATCAATAAAATCCAAATTTTTTTCATAGCAATGTAATTTTTTTGATTGATAATTACGTTATTTGAAATTTCCTTTCTGCTCCATCTGATTTTCATCCTCTATTTAATATATTCCCAGATAACGCCTTGAACTATGTGTTCTCGCAATTTAATATTTTTTATTAGTATAAAGAAGAATGTGATATGAATATTACTTAGATTTCTGATTAAATAGAAATATTCTTAATAATGTCTCAAATGGATCAATATAGCTTATTTTAAGAATACGTGTTATTGTGACGTAACCTATAATGCTCCCTGTTTGGTGACCAGTTGATAGCAAATGAAGTGTAAATGATGGCAAATATGGTATTTTAATATCTTGTTTGTCTGAATGTGTTTATGATTTTGGATAAAGTAGCTAAGTTGTTTTAAAACAGGTGTTTATTTAATGGACGGTTTGAATTTTCGCATGAAAATCGAAACTTGCGAGCATGAAAAAAGCCAGTATTTCTACTGGCTTTCAGCTTCTTAGCTCCTCAGGTAGGACTTGAACCTACGACCTACGGATTAACAGTCCGCCGCTCTAACCAACTGAGCTACTAAGGAATTTTCTCAAAAGCGATGCAAATATAGGGGTTTTGTTGAATCCTGCAAAATAAAAAAGGGGAAAAAACAGGTTGATTAGCTAAAAAAAATATAGTAGTAGACGGGAGTTTTGAGAATCAATGAATTGTATTTCGTGGCGTAAAAGGAGAATAGCGTATTTTGTTTTTGGAGAGATGTGAAAAGTGTTGAGTTTTTTAATATATTTGTAAAACATAGAAACGGAAGTGATGGTAGATATAGAATCAAATATACTTCAAAATTTGAACAAGGGTAAAGAAAGTGCGCTGAAAGAGGTTTACCGTTTGTTTTTTCATGCGTTATGTGCGTTTGGAACCCGTTTCGTGAAAGATGATGCGGTGGTGGCTGATATAGTGCAGGAGGTATTTATAAAAGTGTGGGCTAGGAGGACGGATTTTCAGGCTATTTATTCATTGCGTTCGTTCATGTATCTTTCTGTTCGCAATGCTTGTTTAAATTATAACCGGGATCGTGTGAAGGAGAGGAAAATTTCTTTTAATGACGCGGAGTCGGAAAAGTTTGCGGAGGAGCGGGAGGACGTTTTTATGATAGAGGAGGACGTGCATCGCCAGATTCGTAACGAAGTGGAGCGTCTGCCGGAGGCGATGCGGAAAGTTTTTAATTTGACATTACTAGATATGTCTATTCCCGAAATTGCGGAGGCCTTGGATATTTCGGAAAATACGGTGCGTAATCAACGGGCACGGGCCAGGGAAATTTTACGGGCTAGGTTGAAGGACAAAATATTCTTTTTGTTCTTATTATGTGATATTTATTAATCACGATACTCTGAATTGTATTTTTATGGTGGGTTATGTAATTGGTTTCTTTGGCCTACCATAAGGATTTGTCGGTGTTGCAAAATAACAAAATGCTTTTTTTCTCGAAAAAAACTGCATCGGGACTAGTATGCTTTGACAATTTTCGTGTTATAACGATAAAAAGAAGTAGATTATGTCAGAAGAAAATTTAAAGATAGCGGATATTCTTTTTGCCTATATTAAAGGAACGATTTCCGAGTGCGAGCTGGAGGAGTTGACCAAATGGGTGGAGGCTGCGGAGGAGCATCGGGAATTGTTTCAGCAAATAGTGACTTCGGTATCTTATCAGGACAAGGAAGCCGTGTATCGCCGTTTTGACTCGTATTATGATTTTGACCGCTTGCGGGGAGCTATCCGGGGGAGAAAGCGGGGTATGTGGAAATATGTTGCTGGGGCTGGTGTTATTGCATTGCCTTTACTGGTCTCGCTTTTATTACAGATCAGACAAGAGGGAATTTTCCCGGAAGAGCGTATGCGGGAAATTTCTTTACTACCGGGTAAATCAATGGCAACGTTAACCTTGTCGGACGGGAGTTCCAAGCTATTGAGCCCGGAAAATTTTGACTTGATGGATGGTTCGAAACGGATTGTAAATGATCCCGGCGGGCTGAGTTATCAAGTTGAAGATACGAGTGAGTGCATGGAGACGGCATATAACGAAATAACGGTTCCCCGGGGCGGAGAGTATAAGGTGACGTTGGATGACGGAACACGGATATGGGTGAACTCGGAAAGTTACATCCGTTTCCCGGTTGTATTTCATGGTGATGAGCGTCGGATTTGGGTTTCCGGGGAGGTTTTCTTGGAGGTTACGAAAGATTCCGAACGTCCGTTTGTTGTAAACACGGAAAAGTTGGATATCAAAGTTTTGGGAACGCAATTTAATGTCCGGGCTTATCCGGATGAGAAATGTATTCAGACGACTCTTGTGGAGGGATGTGTACGGGTGGATAACTCATTGGGGGAAGTGGCCGTGTTGGCTCCTTCCGAACAATTGTTGTATAATGCCCAGAATGGAAAACATGAGGTACGGGAGGTTGATACCGAATTGTATGTATCTTGGAAAGATGGGGTCTACGTGTTTGTTTCTCAACGATTGGAGGATATTATGTTGCTAATATCGAAATGGTATGATGTTGATGTATTTTACCAGAATTCCACCGTAAAAGATATTATATTTTCAGGACGCTTAAAACGTTACGAGAATGCGGAAACTTTGTTAAAAGTGTTCGAACGCTTGGGGGGAGTGAGATTCTCCATTCAAGGTAAGACCGTTATTGTCGAAGACGAGTAAAAAGTGAATGGAAAGAAGGTGCAACTGCTTTCCATTCATGTACGAACCTCGACCGGGTGCAACCGGACGAGTATTGTTTAATCATATAATAGTACAAATGTATGAAAAAAATTCGAGGATGTTATCCCCGTTCGTCGGGGGTGCGAAAAATCTTATTGACTATGCGTTTTCTAGCTCTTTTTCTTTTTTGTACGGCTATGCATTTATCTGCATCAGTACATTCGCAGAATGTCGTGTTTAGTTTTAACTTGAAAAATGCCACGTTTGAGGATCTCATGAAGGAGATTCGTCAACACAGCGACTATTATTTTATCTATAAGGATAGCGAGGTGGCTCAGGTGACAAAACTAAATAAACGGTTTAAATCCGTGAGTATCGACGAAGTTCTTGAAGAATGTCTGAAAGGAACCGGTTTAACTTATTCTGTCGAAGACCAGTTGATTATTATTAAAAAGAATCAAATTGTGGCCGTGAGGGATACCACTGTGAAGAACGAGGTCCGGTTGATTAAAGGAAGGGTTGTGGATGAGATGGGAAAACCGTTACCGGGTGTGACTGTCGTGATAAAGGGGACTAGTACGGGAGTGGCAACGAGTGCGGATGGCCTTTTTGGGGTAGCTTTACCTGCGGATACCGCCACGCTGGTGTTTACCTTTGTGGGGATGGAGACACGGGAGGTTAAAATATTGCCATTGAAAGTAGGGGAAGTGCGTAAAGATTTGCGCATCGTGATGAAGGAGGATAAGATCGCTTTGGAGGACGTGGTGGTGACCGGCTACGCGAATATCAAGAAATCGAGTTTCACGGGAACGGCCACGCAAGTGAAGCGGGAGGATATTTTGAAAGTGGCGGGTCGGAACGTGATCGATGCCTTGCAGGTGTTTGACCCGTCTTTGCGAATCATGAAAAATAATTTGATGGGATCGGACCCGAATACCTTGCCGGAGTTCTACGTGCGGGGGCGTTCAGGTATTACTGGGGTGAAGGAGTTGGATGCATTAGAGGCTTCTGATGTATCTCAGTTTGCGATAACCAATAACCCGAATACTCCGATATTTATTCTGGACGGGTTTGAGGTGTCCGTGGAGAAAGTGTATGACTTTGACGTGAACAGGATCAAGGATATTACGATATTGAAGGATGCTGCCGCCACGGCCATGTATGGTTCTAGGGCTTCTAACGGGGTTGTCGTGATCGAGACAGTTGCACCCCGTCCCGGGCGCTTCGTGGTGAGTTATAATGGTAATTACGAGATCACGGCTCCGGATTTAAGTAGTTACAATATGATGAATGCTCGCCAGAATCTGAACACGGAATGGGCGGCCGGAATCTATGCAAGCGATCCTGAGAAAAGTAATTATGAGCGAGATAAGGCATACCAGTATGGCATTTACTTGGATAAGAAGAATGTGATTCTGGCGGGAGGAAATTATTACTGGTTGTCACAGCCGTTAACGACGATGTTTAACCATAAGCATAGTGTTTATATCGAAGGAGGGTCTGATGCGATCCGGTTTGGTATCGAGTTGCGCTATGATAACCAGAACGGTGTGATGAAGAGATCTTTACGAGATCGTATCGGTGCCGGCCTGACACTGGAATATCGTTACAAGGGTTTCCAGATGCAAAATAAGATTTCCTATGACATCATGACTTCGAAGGCTTCGCCTTATGGTTCTTTCGGGGACTATACGAATAAGCATCCGTATGAATCGTGGAAAGACAAAAACGGAAAGTTAATCAAGAAATTGCCACAACGTAATTATGGTGAAAGTTTTATCAATCCTTTGTACGAGGCGACATTGGGAAATTTCAACAAAAGTAATTACAAGGAGTGGACAGATAATCTAGCATTAAACTGGTACGTGAATGATTATTTACTGGTGAAGGGGCAGTTCGCGATCAGTTATAAATTGGATAAGACCAAGGTGTTTACGGATCCGGAATCGGCCAAGTATGGAGATGGAGTGACAGCATTCTTGCGGGGAGAGTTGACAGAAGCTTCAACAACAACGACCCGATGGAACACGAATGTGTTTGCCGCTTATAATCGATTGTTCGGGCTGCACAATCTGAATTTCTCTTTAGGATTCAACGCAACGTATTCTAATATCTCGTATTCCTATTCTCATTATCGAGGTTTTCCGGATGCTCATCGGCATTCTCCAGCGTATGCTTACGAAATCGTGACGAAACCAACGTTTACCGACAATAAGACCCGATTGTTTGGAGTGTTCTTAATGTTGAATTATAGCTATAATGATATTTACCTGGCCGATTTCTCGTTCCGTTACGATGGGTCTTCCGAGTTCGGAACGGAAAATAAATGGGCTCCTTTCTGGTCTGTCGGTGCTGGTATAAATGTGCATAATTACGATTTCTTGAAAGGGAACGAGTGGATCAACCAATTCCGGATAAAGGGAAATGTGGGACAGACCGGTAAATCGAATTTCCAGCCTTATATGGCACGAAATACTTACGAGGTGTTATTGGACGACTGGTACCAGACGGGTATCGGGGCAAATCTGATTTACATGGGGAATGATGATTTGACTTGGGAAAAGCAATTGTCGTGGAATATCGGTACGGATATAATCACGTGGAATAACCGGGTGACTTTGGGTTTTGATTATTATTATAAAAAGACCATTGATTTGGTGACAGAAGTCTCTTTGCCGACATCTTCCGGTTTCACGAAGTACACGGATAATATGGGTGAGATCCTGAATGAAGGGGTTGAACTTGATTTGAACGTGCGAGCTTATAGTGATAAGGATTGGGATGTTATCGTGTTCGGTAACTTGGCTCATAATAAGAATAAGATACTGAAGATTTCGGAGTCGTTGAAACAGTATAACGAACGGATTGACGAGTATTTCCAGAATTATTACTCGATATACGGTACGCCTTCAGAGGATTCGAAGTATGCCAAGCCGTTTATGAAATATGAAGAAGGGAGTTCCTTGACAGCGATTTATGGGATGAAATCGATGGGAATTAACCCCGCTAACGGTCAAGAGGTTTACGTGAAACGAGATGGGACCCTGACATACACGTGGGAATCGAATGAACAGCAAAAGATAGGGGATACCGAGCCGAAGATTCAAGGGGCTTTCGGGTTGAATGTCCGCTATCGGAACTTTACATTTTACACGACCTTCCTCTATGAATATGGTGGTGACGAGTATAACACGACTTTGGTGAATAACGTGGAGAATGCCAATTTGATCAAGTATAACGCTGATAAGCGAGTGAGTTCGGATCGTTGGCAGAATGTCGGGGATGTTGTTCCTCTGAAAGACATAAAAGACCGTTTGTACGTGACCCGTGCAACTTCTCGTTTTGTGCAAAAGAACAATAATGTGGTCTTTAATTCTCTTTCTGTGGGCTATGACGTTGCCCCTGTATGGTTGCGGAAAATACACCTGAGTTCGTTGAGGTTACAGTTCAATATGAAGGATATTGCCACGATGTCAACGATCAAGCGGGAAATGGGGTTGAACTATCCGTTTGCCAGGACATTTACGTTTACTTTGAATGCTAGTTTCTAATACTGAAGATTATGAGAAAGTTATATTTAATATTATTGTTGCCGGTCTTTTGGCTGACATCGTGTAACAGTTTTCTAGATGTTTCGGCAGATAATGAATTGTTACAAAAAGAGATTTTTGGAGACTATAAAGGGGTGAGAATGGCGGTGAACGGGGTGTATCGAACTCTCTCATCGACGAGTTTGTACGGACAGAATCTGACGTGGGGATTTGCCAGTGCTATTGGGCATAATTATCAATCTAGTAGTCAGTACTATTTGCCTTACGGGTTGTATGAAGCGGCCTCTTTCGATTGGGAAAATGCCTCTGCTCAAAGTTTAACAGAAAGTATTTGGTCAAAGGGATATAACGTGATCGCCAGTTGTAATGATATTATCCAGCAGGTGATTGCAAAAGACACCAGCTTTTTCGGCCAGGGGAAAATGGAGAAAGATATGATCTTGGGGGAGATGTACGGAGTGCGTGCATTGGTACATTTTGATCTGTTCCGTTTGTTCTGTCCGGCTCCGGTGACAAAGCATACTGGACAGGCAATTCCTTACGTGACGAAATATCCGGATTTACAACCGGGTTATCAAAATTCTCCGGCTTTTATGGATTCTGTGATCATGGATATGACTCGGGCCCAGAGTTTATTGGCAGTTGTGGATACCGTGTTTAATCGGCGACAAAATACGAGTATATATTCTAGAGTACGTAGTCTGGATCGTGGTCTGGTTGATTCTCCGGATGACTTTTTCCTGTACCGGGCAACCCGGATGAATTACTTTGCGGCAAATGCTTTACTTGCCCGGATGTATATGTATAAAGGGGATGAGGAGAAGGCTTACGAGAATGCCCGTCTTGCCTATGGTTTCCATTTGCGATGGTTCCGTTGGACGGGTAATTCTAATCAGGGAAGTGTTTCTAATATAAACTTTCTATACCCTAAACGTTATAATGAACTTTTCCTTTGTTTTTCGAATAACGATGTGGTTGATAACGTGGAAAACATATTAAAAGGTTATTCAAGTGCCTTACGGATGAAAAATATGGATGTCCTTTTTGCCGGGGATATGGATGATTATCGTTACACGGGTTTCTACAACAAGACAACCCTTGCGTATGGAGCGCAACGATATGCCACGTGGTTGAGGCTTTCGGGGGCTACTTTTAAAGAAGTATTGGATCAGTTGCCTTTGTTACCCGTGATTCGGGCTTCGGAGATGTACCACATACAGATTGAATATTTACTGAATAAGGGGCGTAAAGGAGAGGCTATCGAATTGTTTAATTCTTTGAGAACAAGTCGTGGAGCCAAGACTAGATTGACTTCTGATATGTCACCTGACGATCTACGATTGAAATTGATGTATGATATTATCCGGGAAACGTTGACTGAGGGGCAGACATTTTTCATGCTCAAGCGTCTGAACCAGGATATTTTTAACGGTAGTGATAATATTAAGATGACCCCGGAAAAGTGGGTGATTCCTATTCCTTATAGTGAATCGGCATATCAATAATTAAAAATCGAATAGTTATGAGAAAGATATATTTGTTGTTAGGATTTATACTTGTTCTGGGGGCCTGTTCGAAGGATGATATAAAAACATACAGAGGTGATAATTATCTTCAGTTCGTGAAGGTGGTAACGGATTCATCCGTCTGTTCGTTCTTGGCTTACCCGAATGATAATGAATTGGAATTTCCCGTGGAAGTGGAGGTGATCGGTTTGCCTTCTGATAGAGAACAGGAATATAAAATCAGCGTGGATCAGGCAAAGTCAACTGCCACGACTGCTAATTACAGGTTGCCGGACAAATTCACGATGAAGCCCGGTAAAGTTCGAGACACGTGTAAAATTACGTTTGTTAAAACAGCGGAAATATCAACTGTCGCGTTACGGTTGACTTTAAAACTGGAATCTACCACTGATTTCTTGCTGGGACAAACCGAATGTCGCTCGGCAATTATCTACGTCTCTAACGTGGTAGCCAAGCCGAATTGGTGGACTGATAACGTGACGCGGAATTATCTGGGTGCGTATTCGGATAAGAAATACCGGTTGTTTATTCAAGAGACGGGTAAAGCGGATATAGATAGTGATAACATAGAAGAACTTCGTTATAACACGATTATATTCAAACATTACCTGCAAAAGAAGAAAGATGCGAACGAGATGGTTCGTGAAGACGACGGAACGGAAATGACCGTGGCATTAGTAGTCGGATAATTAAAATTGAATGTTTATGAAAAGATTTATATTGTTCTCCCTGTTCGTGAGCTTTTGGTTTAGCGCATGTTACGAGGATAAAGGTAAATACAGCCTGATTGATTATAATGATGTTACACTGGATGTCGTGACTTCTTTGACGAAAAAGACGATTATTCTGGGAGATACGGTGCGTATTGTTCCGAAGATGGCGTGGAAATATCCCGATCGGGACACGTTGGCATACGATTATCGTTGGGAGATGGGATTGGGTAATGTCGTTTCGACGGATCGGAATTTCGAGTATATTCCCGCGAGTTGCGGGCAGTTTGATGTGAATTTTTATATGACGGATCGGAGTACCGGGATCGAGTTCCATGATAGTCACACGGCGATAGAGGTGAGATCACCGTATAAGGTCGGATGGCTTATTTTGGCGGAAAAGGACAACCGGACAAGTTTGAGCTACATCCGGCGGGATAGCTGGCAGGATGAGGATAAAAAGACACATTACGAGTGGGTGGCTTATCCGGATGTGTATGCGATGTTGTACCCCGATAATCCGTTAGGTACAGGGCCGTTGAAGTTGGAAAACGTGATGACGGGAGGTGAAGCGGATGAAGTGATGGTCGTGCAGCGTACCGGAGGTTCCTATTACTTGAGCGGGATGGATTTCACGAAGGTGATGGCTCTTCACGAGGAATTCCCCGGAAGTGCATACCCTACCGGCCTTGACCCCGTGGAGGTACGTAATGGCGGATGGCAAGATTTCGTGTTAAGTGCTAATGGTGAAGTTTACTGGAGGAGGAATACGGGTTCCGAGATTCAGCACGTGACAGCTTTTATCGATATTCCTCTTTATTTTCCGGGAGCGAGGGATGGAGGGCGAATCACCCAATTCTTTGATTTGGATACGAAAGATTGTGGTGCCGTGCTGATGTATGATGAAGGCAATAATCGTGTGGTAGGTCGATTGACCAGCTTTAATAGTAATTCGGATAGTGGACCTGTCGAGTTTGTTTATACTCCGGATGATCCGGGTGTGGTAAAACTGACGGATCTGACCGGGTATAAGATTATGCACGTGGGTGATTATGGTGACGGAAGTGGGCTTAATATTATCCTGAAAGAGGAGAGTTCTGGAAACTATTACTATCAAAATATGGAGATTGACAATTGGGATGGGTTCAATATTTTTGATTGTACTCAGGAGCTTTTTGCCGGTAGCAGTGTTATCTCTGATAATACGGTATATTTCCGGATTCGCCCTAGTTCTTATCTTTTCATGGGTGAAGGCAGTAAGTTGTACTTCTATGATGTGAACACGAAAAGCGTAAAGCTATTCACGGATTATACAAGCGGTAATATCGTGGAAATATTGCAGGATGCAAATGCCGGAGAGATCGGTGTGGCACTGGACGATGGAAATTTCTATATCTATAAATTGAGCACGGAAGTGTTGGCGGATGCGAATCCGGGTGAGAAAGGGCTGTTATTCCATGTTTCCGGTTTGGGACGGATTGTAGATATTGAATGGAAATGGGGCGGCTCTTATAATTGGGCGTTCAAGCGTTACGAGTAAAAGTTTTCTTAGGCTTGAGTGTTATGTTTTCTTGAAAAGAGGCTGGCTGAAAAGTCCTTTTTTAAACTCCCTCCCCCCTTCGGGGTACTCCCTCTATAAACAGAGGGAGAGCTAAGTTACTCACCATCTTTGGGAAGAGTTACAGCTCCTCCTCTGTTTATAGAGGAGGTGGCCGAAGGCCGGAGGAGTTTTTAAACAACAAGTAGGATTTTGAGGATGTCCTCTTGGGAAAACCATGTCAAAAGTGAAGGGTGTGTAGCTATTATATGTAAATTAAAATGAGAAGATTATGAGAAAATTATCAGTGAGTTTTTTCTTCATCGTGCTGTTCCTATTTACCTGTGGCGTGCAGGACGGGTTCGCTCGGAAAAAGAAAAAAGGCGTGAAAGAGGTGGAAAAAGAGACACCTTATCAGAAATTATTCAAAGGCAAGACCTGCGAAACGGTAAAAGGATTACTGACTATTCATAAGATGGATGGGAAAGTATATTTTGAGATTCCCCGGAATCTGTTGGAGAAAGATATGTTATTAGGATCAACGATTTCCGAAACGACCAATAATTTGTTCGGGAGCGTGGGAGAGAAACCGACCGATCCCTTGTGCGTGCAGTTTACACAGACGGATTCGATCATTAGTCTGCGGCAAGTGAATCATGGTTACACGACGGAGTTGGCAAACGTGGCACAACGGATTCGGGAGAGTATGAAACCTGCCGTGATGTACAATAGCGGAATATTGGCCTATAACCCGGATAGCACGGCGGTAGTTGTTGAGATGACTGAATTCTTCCTACGGGATGACGAGCAGTTGACTCCTTTCTCTGCATACGCTCCGGCAACTTGGGGCGGGAGATGGATCGTGAAAGAGTTTAAAAAGGATAATTCCCAGTTGGGTCGGATAAAAGCGTTTGAGGATAACGTGAGTGTACAGACGTCTTTGAGTTACGAGGTCAATCTGCGGGACGGGAGGTATTATTACATCTATAAACTTCCGTTCACCTCTTTGATGACACGCAGTTTTATTCTCTTGCCGGAGGAACCGATGCGTCCCCGGATGGCGGACCCTCGTATCGGGATATTTTATCAGGAAGTGGCGGATTTCCGGAATGGGGATTCCGGGTTGAAGAATATATATTACGCCCAACGCTGGCGGTTGGAGCCGTCGGATGAAACGGCTTTCCGGATGGGGCGGCTTGTGGAACCAAAGAAACCGATTGTTTTTTACGTGGATAATGCTTTTCCGGAAAGCTGGAAAAAGTATATCAAGGCCGGGGTAGAGGAGTGGAAGGATGCGTTCGAGAAGATCGGTTTTAAGAATGCAATCGTGGCAAGAGATTTCCCGGTGGATGATCCGGAATTTGACCCGGATAACATGAAGTATTCTTGTGTACGCTATTCTCCTTCACAGGTGGCGAATGCCATGGGCCCTTCATGGACGGACCCGAGGACCGGGGAGATTCTGAATGCTTCTGTTTATTTGTATCACAATTTGATCCAGTTGGTGCATGATTGGCGTTTCCTGCAGACTTCTCCGGCAGACCCGGATGCTCGTAAGGTAATTCTGGATGAGGAGGTATTGGGGGATTGTATCCGTTACGTGGTATCCCATGAAGTGGGGCATTGTTTGGCGTTAATGCATAATATGTCCGGGTCCGCGGCGATCCCGACAGACTCGTTGCGTTCGCCTTCGTTTACTCAAAAATACGGGACGACGTATTCGATCATGGATTATGCCCGGAATAATTATGTCGCTCAACCGGGGGACAAGGAACGAGGAGTGAAACTGACCCCGCCTAAATTGGGTTTGTACGATTATTTCACGATTCAATGGCTATATACCCCTCTGTTAGATGCCAAGAGTTCGAAAGAGGAAGTTCCGACATTAAGCCGTTGGATTACGGAGAAGTCGGGAGATCCGGTTTATCGTTACGGGAAACAACAGATTTCGTCAAGACTGGACCCCAGTTCGGTAGAGGAAGATTTGGGTGACGACGCGGTTAAATCGGCTACTTACGGGGTGAAGAATTTAAAGTACGTGTTGGCGAATATGGGCGACTGGGTGGCACGGGATGATCCGGACTACACGTTCCAGCAGAATATGTACAATGAAATCGTGTTCCAGTACGTGCGTTACGTGAATCACGTGTTGCTGAATATCGGGGGAATATATTTGAACGAGCGGTATGATGGGGATGAATTGCCGAGTTACGCGGTGGTTCCGAAAGAGAGACAGAAACAGGCCGTCGATTTCTTGTTGGGACAAATGAAAGACTTGGCATGGTTGAACGCTCCCGATATGCAGCAGAAATTGCCTCTGATGAGTAATATCTCGACCGAGTTGGAAGAGAAAATATTCGGGGCGTTATTATCCCGGAGATGGGCGGTAGCTTTGAGTGCGGTGAAGGATGATAACAAGGATACCTATTCCACGAGAGAGTTTTTGACACACGTGCAGGACTTCGTTTTTGCTCCTACCCGTCAGGGAAAGACGCTGACCACGCAAGATAAAAAGATGCAGATGGAGATTTTAAGGCAGATGTTACTCTTCACGGACTTGGGGAAAAAGGGGATGTCCGGGGATCCGTTGTCGCTGGCTGACGGGTGCAAGATGATCGAGGTGCCGGAGCAAGTGAAGTTGATGAGCCGGGAGCGGTATGGCGAGTTGCCGTTGGAAGTGCTGGGAGGTTTTTCGAACGTGGAGGCGGTACAGCCTTGCGCTGAGGCCCCCGTGACAAAGTTGCCGTTGAATATGTCGGAAAGACAAGGTTTCGGCTATTGGGTGAACGTGAATTCCAATATGGTGGTCGAACCGTTGGATCATCTGTATTTCGATATGTTGAAACGGATTCAGGTGTTACTAAAGAGCAAGGCAAATACGGGATCAGAGGATACCCGCCAGCACTATCGGTTGTTGTTGTACAAGATAGAACAAGCATTGAAATAGGTTTGATTTTCTAATACGCGAAAGGATATGAGAAATATATTATATATCTGTTTTCTTTCTTTTTTCCTGTTCGGTTGGGGGGTACAAGGACAAGCGAAGAAAAAGAATAAGGAGAAGAAGGAGACATTGACGGCTTACCAGAAATTATTCAAGGGCAAGCAGGTGAAAACGGCTCGTGGACTGATGACGGTTCATAAGATCGGGGATAAAGTGCTGGTCGAGTTCCCGATAAGGTTGTTGGGCAAAGATATGATGCTGACCTCCTCTATCGAGAATATCAGTGACAATGGGGAAGGGGTGGTCGGACAGTTTGCCGGATATGGCTTACCGTTCTGTTTTACCCGTTTGGATTCGACCTTGCAGGCCCGGATATTCCTGATCGATAAACCTCTGAATAATAGTTTGGAGACAAATTGGAATGAGTCCATCGAGCGATCGAATGCCGGGGGAGTGTATGGCACGTTTAAAATAAAGGCTTATACCCCGGATAGCTCGGCAGTTGTGGTGGATATGACTCCTTTATTCATGGAGTATTCCCCGTACACGACCCCGTTTACGGCTATCGGGGGAAATTCTTTCTTTGGACTGATTTCCCGGGAGCATGAGTATAAAAAGGAGTGTTCAATGTTGAAAGACGTTGACGCTTTCGATAATAATATCATGGTGACGTGTGAGCTGGGATTTATCGAGAACCAGTATCTGTTCGGGGCTTTTAAGGTGATTCCCGGGGACGTGAAAGTTTCCGTGACGACGAATAAGATGTTGATGTTGTTGCCGGAAGAACCCATGCGTCCCCGCTTGGCCGATCCCCGGCTGGGAGTCTCTTTCATGGAGGTTTCGCAGGTCGAGAATGACCGGAAGGGGTTGAAATCCACGTTTTACACGAAACGTTGGCGGGTGGAACCGGTAGATGAGGCCGCTCATCGCCGGGGAGAAATGGTCGAGGTGAAGAAACCGATCGTGTTTTACATGGACACGCTGATGCCCAAGGAGTGGCAGCCTTATATTAAAGAGGGGATCGAGGCGTGGAATGAGGCTTTCGAGAAGATAGGTTTTAAGGATGTGGTACGGGTGATGGATTTCCCGAAAGATGATCCGGATTTTAATGCCAACAATATAAAGTATTCCACGATCAGGTATGCCCCGTTGTGGCTTGATATACAGAATTCGATGCACGTGGACCCTCGTACGGGGGAGATCCTGAACGCCTCTCTTTATATTTATGACGGGTTGGTGTCCGGGTTGAAGACGAACCGGATGTTGACGACTATGGCAACTGATCCGAGTGTTCGGACAACTCGTTTCTCTGAAGAAATGATCGGGGAGCTGATCCGTGTGGAGGTTATGCGGGAGGCGGGAATTAATCTGGGTCTGGTCTATAACGCGGGAGCATCTGCCGTGTACCCGGTTGATTCGTTACGTTCCCCGTCTTTCACCCGGGAGCATGGTTTGAGCCCTTCCGTGATGGATTATGTGCCGTGTAACTATATTGCCCAACCGGGGGACGTGGAAAAGGGCGTGAGGATGGTTCCCGGGGGATTGGGAGAATACGATTATTACGTGATCAGGTGGTTGTATGAACCGATTCAGACGGCCTCTATGCCGAAAGATGAGTTTGCAACCTTGGATCGTTGGATTCGGGAGGGACGGACAAATCCGAAGTATCGTTTCGGGAAAGTGCCTTATTATTACTATGATCCCCGTTGTTTTACCGGAGACTTGGGAGATGATCATTTGAAGGCTTTGGCGTATGCCGTGAATAATTTGAAGATAGCGGTTCGGAATTTCTATGACTGGTATGCCGAGGGGGATGAAGACCTGAGCTTGAGAAGTCAGTTGTATAACTCGTTACGCGGTCAGTTGCAAAAGCGGATCAACGATGTGTCGGTGAATCTAGGTGGTTTTTATCAGATGGAGGCTTTCTCCACGGAGGAGGAGCCGAGTTACGTGGTTGTACCCGGGGCGATACAGAAAGCGGCCGTGAAATGTATGATCGATATGGCGAAAGACCTTGCTTGGTTGGAAAACAAGGCGATTGAGAAGAAGTTGGAGATTCGAAACTCCAATGTGGACCAAATTCGGAGTTTTATCCTGGGGACTTTAACGTTCCGGTTGAAGTACGTGGCTCTTGGGGCTGAGAAGGGCGGGGATTATTCGTTAGCCGAGTATGTCGAGGATATTTACAGGAACGTGTGGGACGGGACGTTGAAGAATCGTCCTTTGGAGAAGTACGAGATGGATTTGCAGAAGGAGTTCTTGGGTAGCGTGGTCGCATCCTCCACGATCGCAACGACTGCGGGTAATTTTACTCCGAGAAGGGGGATTGCTATGGCTGGTCATGAAGGGGCGATTGTACCGGAGACGATTGATCGCAAGCAGTTAGATTTGATACGAGAACAACTTGCTGTTTTGCCGGAGAAAGGGATGAGTCCGGAAGAACGGAGTGGGTTTTATCCCACGATGCAGGTGGTGATGCCGGGTGATTATATCCCGGTGAATTACTATTTCGATATGTTGTTCAAGATTCAGGACTTGTTGAAAGGAGCCGTGACGAAGAGTTCCGGGGAAACAAAATTAC
>ERZ857951.2206-NODE-2206-length-17817-cov-3.479000_pt1 | contig 17817 bp, 13 predicted proteins | sample MGYA00519759_ERZ857951 | MGnify/ENA primary metagenome ERZ857951 (study PRJEB31778, sample SAMEA3449377) | human gut metagenome | biome: human gut; feature: human-associated habitat; material: faeces | place: United Kingdom | collected 2010/2012 ...
TTGTCCATGTAGCCCTCATAGTACCACAAGATGCGCTCCACGGCCAGAGGATCACCGGCGCGGGCCGCCTCGATCACAGGCAGGGGCAACAACTCCCGCCCACAGAAAGTCGGCTGCTTCATTTCGGTTTCCTCCTTTCTTTCTCCAATCGTTTCCGCAATTCGTTCAGGGCCTTGGTGCGGTGCCGCTGGACATTCCCACAAGACCGCCGATCTCACCGTCTGCCAGCTCCAACACACAATACAGGATTAAAATGCCTTGCTCCTGTTCCGGCAGACTGGCAAAGGCGTCGGCCACCAGCTCGTCACGGATATGTAGAGCGTAGCCATAGGCCGTGAATAGGAAGCTGTCGCTTGGGTATCCGTCTACCGTGCAGAGCTTGTCCATTTCATGCTGGGACAAGGCGCTGAACTCGGTTTCCCGGTTCCGCTGGCGGGCCAAATCTCGCAGGTGGGTTCTGGCCTCATTGCGGAGAACGGTTTTGCAGAAAGCGTCAAACCGGCAGCGTTCTCCATAACCATCAGGCGTGTACTTCATCTTCTCACCCCCGATCTGCGGGAGAGTGAGAAGCCGGGGCCGGTTGCGTCGCCCCCTGTGTCCATGTTCCTGCGGCAGCTCCGGCCCGCACCTAAAGACCGCAGGAACCGACAAAATTCGCCCGGCAGGTCGTAGACCCACCGGGCGAATATGAAAGCATTATGAAGTTTTCTTACATGGTATAGTTCATACTGTTGGTCGGAACTGCCCACTGTTTGGTACAGGCTTTTTTTAAGAAGTTATGCTTTTGAAAGACATGGTATATCAGCATGGCAGCTCCCTCCGTGGGCCGCCGATCTTGCGCTGGAACCAAAAAGCGGCGGCCTTGATTATTCAAAACCGCCGCTGGGATATGTAGAATGAGCGCACAAAATCAACCTGCCTCGCAACGGTTTTTTTCTTTCCCCATTGAGCGGGGCAGGAAGTTTTATAGTGATTCACTATAATCTATTTTTTCTCAATGTTAATAACTCGTTGTGTCCAATCCCGGTAAAAGGCTTCCTCATGCGATACGAGCAATACCGTTCCCGCAAAAGTTGAAAGGGCTGTTTTCAAAGCCTCTTTTGCCTGTATGTCTAAATGGTTTGTAGGTTCATCCATAATTAAAAAATTGCAGGGAGTCAGAGTAAGCAGACACATTTTCACCTTTGCTTGTTCGCCGCCGCTTAATATTCCTATGGGCTGCATAGCGTGTTTACTGGAAATTCCACAACGCGCTAAATGTTTGCGTACATCTTTTGTCACCATATCAGGATAAGCATTGGAAACAATTTGAATAGGTGTCAATTTGGGTTCCTGCCATTCTAAATCCTGTTCAAAATATCCGATAGTAACCTGATCAGAAAATTTGAAATGGCCCTGCATAGATGGAATTTCCCCAATCAGGGTTTTTAACAGCGTCGATTTTCCAATCCCATTAAATCCAGTAATAACAACTTTCTGGCCACCTTTAATGCTAAATTCAATATTTGATAAGACGGGGTAATGGTAGCCAACCGCCAGATGTTGCACTAACAAGTGTTCCGTGTTGGTTAAAGGGAGTACAGGAAAATGAAAGTAAGGAATAATTTCCTTTTGGTCTAAGGCTTCCATTTTATCCATCCGGTCAAGCTGCTTTTGCCGTCCTCTCGCCATTTTTGCTTTTCTACCTGCGATATTCTTTCTTATAAACTCCTCTGTCTTTTTAATTTCCTTTTGCTGAGCCGCATACTGCCTGACATAATCTTCCCGCAGCAAGGTTTTTTTGCGCAAAAATTCAGAATATGTGCCATAGTATTTCGTGATTGTATCGTTATCTATATCACAAATGCGGTTTGCTATCTTATCCAGAAAGTTAAAATCATGGGAAACTACTAAAAAGGCATTTTCCAAAGCAGATAAGTATTCTGCCAGCCATATTACATGGTCTTTGTCAAGGAAATTAGTAGGTTCATCCAGCAACAGAACATCCGGTTTTTCCAGCAGCAACTTTGCTAAAATTACTTTGGCTCGTTGTCCACCACTCATTTCTGCTATCGAACGGTCAAGGCCAATAGCCAGAAGTCCTAACCCATTGGCGACGCGCTCAATAGCTGTATCTATTGAGTAAAAATCGTGGGCTTCAAGCTGCTCCTGATAATGGGCGGCCAGTTCAAGGCTCCTCATATCGCCGTCAGCAGCTTTTTCATATAGCTGCATTGCCTGTGCTTCCATCTCAAATAATTTTGAGAAAGCAGATTTAAGAAATTCTTTCATCGTTAGGGTATGGTCGATTTCCGCATATTGATCTAAATAACCAATCGTAGTATTTGGCTGCCAGACAATGTGCCCGCTGTCTGGTATGATCTGTTCCGTACATATCTTGATTAAGGTGCTTTTTCCGGTTCCATTTTGGCCGACAATACCAATATGTTCTCCTTTATTGAGTGTAAAGCCTGCATTTTTGTATAGCACATTCTCACCAAAAGAATGTGTCAGTCCGTCAATTTCTAATAAGCTCATTTTTATCAACCCTTTCATACATATTCTCTGATACAAAAAAAAATAGGCAGAAGGTGGATGCAAATCATGCATCTGCCTTCTGCCATAAAAAATCAAAAAGATTTCCTCACATTACAAAAGGCCATGGACAAAACATTGTCCATAGCCCCGTACACATTATAACTGCATGGAAAGCCACTTCCTCAAAATGGGTATAAAATCCCCTTTATGGCTTCCCGATGAAATCTAAATGCGTCATTTATACGCTATACTCTGCACAATGTTTCATCGGTATGGATTGTACAGAGTTGATTTTCTTTTTACGCTGATCGGTTAAATGAAAATTCATATTCATGCCTTTATCTCCTTTTGAGAGGGACAACCTCTGTTTTTAATAATACTATGGAGAATGTGGTTTGTCAATCTTTGTACTTTATATGCTGGGTCAGAACAGCATAAATATAATCTCCTGTCTACGCATTTAGGGGGCAAAAAGCCCACGGAAATCAAGGCTTTTCGGCGGTGGTCGGTGGGGTGGCAGAATGATTTATCAAATACCCGTCGGAACGGGCTTTGAAATGCGTAGGAAAATCTTTCCGCCGCTGGTTTTCCTGCCGGTTCTGTGGTATGCTGGAATAAGACAAAAAACGACAGGAGTTGACACGATGGCCGAACAGGAAACATTGCTGGACACCGCTACCATCAAGGCCGCCGTCGCCGGTGAGAAGTGGGCCAAAGAAAAGGTGATCGAACACTACACCCCCATGATCGACGAGCTGGCCGTTGACGAAGATATGAAGCAGCACCTTATTTTGAAGCTGCTGGAAGAATTGCCAAACTTCCCGATGGGGCAGGCATAAGAAAAAAGAGCGCCGAACGCAGAGGCCATGTAGCCCCTGCGCCCGGCGCTTTGCTATGCTTGGATTACTCGTCCGTGAAATGGAACTGCCGTGCCTCAAAGTCGGCGTCGTGCATGGCGTCCAGCTTGTCGGCGGTCTGGCGGGCCAGCGCCGCCATGTCCTCGTCCATGTCCGGCAGGGCGGCCCGGATGTTGGCCGCCGTCCTGCGCCGGTCGCTCTTGTGATATATACAGATCAGATTTTCTTCTTCCACGGTAAACTGCATTGTCATACCTCCAATTCGTTTTTCTTGGTTCTGACCGGAGCCTTTTTCGGGGCTTGGGCCTGTTTGGTTTCGGATAGCTGCCTGCGGATGGAAGCGCGGGGCCTCCGCACTTCCTTGTCCCGGTTCTCGTCCTTGCCGATCACCGCATACAGGCCGTGCCGGTCTTTCATGCCGGTAAAGCACAGGGATTTATAGGGCAGCATGGAAAACAGCCGGTCGGTGTCCTTGCTGGACGCGATCTGCACGAAATACGGGGACAGCTCCACCATGAAATGCGTCTTGTTGGGGCTGTTGGGGGTGGACAGATCTTTCAGCCCGGCCACGATCCGCTGCGCCTCGGCCAAAATCATGCCGTCATGCAGCGCCTTGACGTGGGCCTTGAAGTCGCCGGGCGCAAGCTGCGCCCGGCCTTTCTGTTCCTGCCGCAACAGTTCCCGCAGGTGTTCCGGCTCATTGGGCTTGGCCTCATACCGCAGGAACGCCCCCAGCTTGGGATCGGGCCGTCCGTCGAAGTACAGACCGGCGGGCTGCTCCCGGTTGCCCTTTTCATAGTGCAGGATGATGGTATCGGCCTGTACCGCCTCGGCTGCGACGTGCCGGAAGTGCTGGGGATAGTCCAGCTCATAGAGATTGCCGCGAATGACGCCCCGCACCTTGCCGGTCAGCTCCACGGCGTAGGCCAGCACCCGGTCACGGGTCTGCTCTCCGTAAAACTTCCATGTGTTGTGCTGCCGGGTGCCTTGCAGGTACACATCACTTTCCCGGAAACAGTGTGTCCCGGACGGGCGGGACATCCACAAAAGCGTCTTGTCCTCGGCCTTGTCGCTGACAGCGGCCCGCCCGATGATCTCCTTGTCGATCTCAAAATCACTTTGGTAAAAGGCAGTGTTCTGCCGCATGAGCTGTTCCAGCGCGGCCAGAACATCCACATTCTCAAACCTGTTCATGGCGTCACACCTCCAATTCCTGTGTTTTTTCCCGCTGCGGCGATTTCTTCTGCTGTTCCTCCTTGGCGGCTTTGAGCTGCGCCCGGATGGACGGCTTTTTCTGTTTCTGCGCCGGGCGCTGGGGCTGCTTGGGCTTTTGGGCCTCCGCCTTGGCTGCCTCGGCCACGTCAAACAAGGAAATCTGTTCCCCGGCTTTGGCCTTGGCTTCCAGCTCACTCATGGTCGGGGCATTGTTCAGAACGCCGTCAATCATGTTGTAGTTCTGCTCGGTTGTCATTTCAGCGGCCTTGATGGGGCTTTCCTGCTGGGCGGGGATGGCAAAGGCGTCTGTACCGTTGCCCATGATAAGATACTTGCCGTCCTCGGATTGGTGGTGGAAACCATAGCCTGCGGCCTCCAACTGCTCCCGGCTCATATCCGTTACAAGGAAGCTGCCCCGTGGGGTCTGGATGCTCTCGCCGGTGAGCAATTCCCGTGGCGTAAGCTGTTTTTTCCGCTGCAAGAAGAACTCCGGCACCGGCGTAAAGCCGAAGCTGTCACAGTAATGGGCTTCCTCCTTGCCGCTGCGGGTCAGCACCACAACGTCGGAAACGGAAAGGCTGTGGCCGGTGAAGTCAGCGGGACGGTCAAGATTGAATGTACGGTAGATGTCCTCCAGCGTGGTTTTGCCGTCCAGCGGTGCCGTGTAAACCAGATCGTAATTCTGCCGGTCAACGGCCAGCCCTGCCGCCTGCAAACGCTCGTAAGCCTCAAAGCGATAATCCCGCGTTTCCGGCCTGCCTTTGAGCTGGTAGATGGCAAAGGTATCGCCCTGCTCCTGTGCCGGGGGATCGACGGTGAAATACGGGTTTTCCCATTGAGTGAAAGGCATATCCGGCATGGCCTTGTAGCTGCCGTTCTCCATCACATAGGGCCGCACCCGGTCAAAGCCGATTTCCTTTGCCACACGGGAGAGGCTTTCCAGTACCACGGGATCACTCCGCAGCCGTTCCATGCGGGTAAAGTCCTCCACAAGATAATTTTGGCCTGTCCGCACATGGAGAATATCGGCGGCGCTCATGCCATCCTTGCTTTCCATGCCCAACGTCAGATGGGCGTAGGGTCGGCCATCGGTGTTCAAATCCTTGGCCTCGCTGTTATAGGGCTGGCTCCGCAGCTCGTCGAACCGGGTCTTGGCTTCCTCAAAGGTAGCGAAGTGTTCAATCGGGGTTTGCTGTTCGGCATTGGTGGCCCATGTTTTCAGATCGGGAATGATGTAAAAGCCCCATTCCCGGCCAGCCTCCGGCGCGGCGGCGCTGCGCTCGGCCAGTGTCTTTTCGGCACGTTCCCGCACATCGTCCCGCAGCGGCACCGTATAGAGGGTGGACGCAGAGGAAAAGCCCACGTTATTGAAAACGTAGTCTACATCGGCCTCTTTCAAGGCTCCTGCCGGATAGTAGTCAGCCCGTGTTGGGGTGTCGCTCACCTTGCCGCTGGCAATGTCATGGTTCAACCCGGTTTCCAGATGGGTACAGATTTTGCCGTCCACGGCCAGCGTCACATAGTACCAGCCAATATAGCCGCCGGTCTTTTCGTCGGCTCCCTCGTTGAACTCCACATTGAGCAGCGTGTAGGGCTTCAAGCCCTTTCGGGCCGCGATCTCGTTGTCCTTGGCTTCCCGCTGCAACAGCGCGGGCAGGGCCGCTTCCTTGGTGGCCTTGACGATCTCCGGGTTGTACTGTACCAAAGTACGGTTGACACATTCCGTCTGCACCTTAACCGTTTTGGCTTTCGGCGTCAGGTGGTTGCCGATAAACAGGGACGCGCCGTTGTCGAAACGGATCGTCATATCGCTGGTGCCGCGCCATTTGCCGGTACAGGGGGACGTGTGGATTTCGCCGGTCTTACAGCCAAACGCCTGCGCGATCACATCAATCTTGGCCTGCAAGGGCAGGTCTTTGTAGCGGCCAGCGATTTCCAGCGCCTTTTCCTGCAACTCCGTCAGGGTTTCGGCAGGGGCCGCCTGCGGCTCGGCGTCGGAAATAACTTCCTGCGCCGGGGCGGTTTCCGTCTCCTGCACGGGTTCTTGTTCCGGCTCTGGTGCCGGTTCCTGTTCCGGGGTGGGTTCCTGTGTCGGCTGCTCCTGTTCCTTGGCATACAGCTCCTTGACGGCTTCCTGCGTCAGCTCCCCGGTATTGAGCTGATCCATCAGCTCCCGGCACCGTTCCGGCGTCCCGACATAGAGAACATCCCCGATCTTGGCCCTGCCGTTATCCTGCGGGATATAGGCTTGCAGCATATACAGGTTTTCCCGGCTGTCGCTGCGGGGATTGGCGTGTACCCGGTAGAAGTAGTCCGGCTCGGCCTGTTTCTGTGCCGCCTGCGCCCGCTGCTCCCGGCTGCTGTTGCGTTGCAGCTCCGTGGGCTTGATGCCGGAAAGAGGCTGAATACAAGCGATCCTGTCCGACGCATAGTAGGCATTGTCGTTCAAAAGCCGCTGCCATGCGCCCACACTCGGCGCCCAGCGGAAACCGTGTTCTTTCAACTGCTGGCGGGCGTCCGCTTCCGGCTTGCCGTCAAAGAACACCTGCAAGCGGCCCTGATCCCGGTTGGCCTCCACATGGCCGCCGTCAAATTCCCAGCCCACATAGGCCACTTCATTTGCGCGGGTCAGGCTTTCGATCCGCTGGCGGACACGGCGGATTTCCGCATTGTTGTTGGACAGCTCCCAGCTCTGAAACGGCTTCTTTTCATAGTGCCAGCCGGACGCCATATCCGCTTTCAGATTTTCGAGGCTTTCAGGAGAGAGGTGCGGGCAGCCGTCCAGCGTACCGTGTTTGCGGTAATAGGCATTGACCGCTTTCATGGTTTCCTGCGCCTTTTCCAGACCGGCCAGCTTCTTTTGCAGCTTGGGAATGGCCTGCGGGTCGTCCTGCCGGATGCCGCCCATGCCGGTGCTGCGGATTTTATCAAGCAGCCCTTGGATGTACTGCCATTCCTGCATATTGCTGTCGCGGGCCGCGTTCTGTTTCTCTTTCTTGCGTACCGGGAAATTGGAACCACCGGCAATCAAAATGGACGGCACACGGGCGTCAATCTCATAGCCGTGGTTCATATTGGCAGCCAGCTTCCGGGCATAGGTGTCAAGCAGGCTGTCGATCTTCTCATGGTACATGGGATCGACGCGCTTTTTCTGTTCCTGTGCCAGCGCAAAGGCTTCATCCACATAATGCCGGTACTCGGCTGTGGCGCTGCCGGGCTTGTAGTCGGAAAAGCTGTTCATTTCCTTGGCACGGCGGGCCGCGCCCTCATTGATGGAATAGTAGTAGTCGGATGCCGCAGGCTCTTTCGCCGGTTGTTCCGGGGCTTCCTGCTGGGGCGGCTCTTGGGCTTCCTGCGGCTGGGCCGGGGCCTCATAGCCAGCCGCCGCATATTCCTCCACGGTCATACCGGCGTCAGCGGCCTCCTGTGCAATTTCGGCCTCTACCTGCGCTTTGTAGTCCTGCAAGCTCTGGTCGAAGTCGGTCAGTTTCGGCGGCTCTGGCAACTGATACTGGCCCTGATTGAGAAGCGGACGGCACTCTTTCACATAGTCCAGAACCGCTTGGAAATAGGCGGTCTGTTCCGGCGTCAGGGTTTCCCCGGATTGCAGAGGACGACGGGCCTCATGCTCCATAGCGGCCAAATTACAGTGCAGCGACATATACGGAACAAACTCATGCAGTAGCATATCCCGCTGGGCCTTGTCCGCCTCCCATGCCTCCGGCCCCTCATGGTGCAGCACATGGTTTTTCCAGCTTTCATCCTGTGCGTAGTATTCGTGATAACCACGGATATGCTCGATCAGAGAACCGTCGCCGTCGCCAAAGTCCTGCCGTCCCTCGTAGTTATCCGGCTGGCCCTGAAAGGTGAAATCAATGCGGAACTTGGTCTTGTCGTACCAGCTTCCCTTATAGTCGGGCTGTTCCCGTTCATAGCGTTTGGCGCTGTCCAGCTCTTTGAAAATAGCTTCGGCCTCATGCAGCGGCATTTGCTGACCGTCTTTCAGGTGGGAGCTTTCACTCCATATAATTGTGACAACCGGCTCCGCTGCCGGATCAAGGGCGGTTTGCTGTTCCGCCTTGGCAACGGCAATCTCACTTTCGATCTGGCTTCTCACAAAATCATCCATGTGGCCGTGCTGCATTTCATAGCCCTGTTCGCACAGACGGTTGATAAGCTCGATCACCTTGTCCGTGTCGCCCACGGCCTCGGCGTACTCCACGATCAACCGGCGTTCCTCGTTGCCCATGCGCTGTCCGTCACGCTCGGCCCAATCAATCAGGGCGTTGGCCCGTTCCGTAGGAGTGGCCTCCGGCATAATGGGCTTGTTGTTCAAAAGGCCGTCAATCCCATTCCACGGCTGCGGCTCCGGCTGTACGGAAATAGCATTGGCCTGTTCTGCGGCCTCCTGAAAATCTTCCAGTGCGTCGCCGGTAATGGTTTCCGTCACATGGCCCTGCGGTGCTATCCCGGAAAGAATTTCGTCGCGGGCCTCCGACAAAGAATACTCCGTATTGTCCAACTGTCCGCCGTCGATCTCTTTGTAGTCAGGGCCGTACATGGTATAGTCAAAGCCGTTTTCGCTGGTCTGGATAAAGAGAATATTGCCGCTTTCCAGACGGTAGGCAGCTTCTTGGGCCTCGGCCCGTTGCAGCGTCCCGTCGCCGGAAAGGACAAAGCCCTGTGTCTGAATGGCGTCCAACGTGCCTTGCGTCACTTCGCCGGTGGATTTCACATCGGCGTCAATCAGGGTTTGCAGCATGGCTTTCACACTGTCGGTCATTTCCTGCTGCTGTTCCGGGGGCAGCTTGGAAAATACACTGTCGGGGGCAGGCTGCTCGGCGGCCTGTTCCACAGTCGGCTCCACAGTTTGCTCCACGGTCTGCTGCGCCTGCCGCTGTTGCTGAAGCTCTAACAGGTGGGCTTCCATTTCATTGATAAGATTGTTCGCGGTGGATCGGATGGTTTCAAGGGATGCCTGCAATTCCTCCAAATCCTTGCCGGAACTCCAATTTGCAATGTACCCGAAAGAATAGTCCGACGTGTCCAGCCCGAAATACTGGCACACCGTATAGGCCACGCTCTCGGCCTGTACCTCACGGGTGGCTCTGTCCGGCATCTGATCCTCCGGGAGATTGCTGTTTTTCTCATACAGGCGGGCATGGGCAACTTCATGGATGCTTGTCTTTAAGGTCTGCAATTCGCTCATGCCCTCATTGACTGCAATCCTCTGTTCCAGATAGAAGCAGCGGCCCTTGGCACCATCTAAAATAGGCTCAATGGAAATGGGATAAGGGGACGCCTGTATTAAGGCGGCCTGCAAATCCTGAAAATGCTCCACGTCACCATCCAGCACATCCACATGGGTTGTGGGCAGCTCTTTTCCCTCGGTCTGGCTTACGTCATAAACCGATACCGCACGATAGTCCGGCACAGTGATTGTCTGTTCCTCCATCACAGTTTTGCCGTCTTTGTCTTTGATGGGTTCGCCGGTATCAGGGTCTATTTTGGGAACACGCTTTTTGACTTTGTAGTAGGCGGGGGCTAAAATTTTCAGCCCGATTTCTCCTTGTTTTCGGGTGCGCTCAAATTCCGATTTCCATTTTCCCAGACCTGCTACCAAAGAGGCGTCCGGCTTCTGCATGAAAATCAACATGGTATTTCGGAAGCTGTAACTGTGGAACTTGGACATAGAGGCAAGATAAGATTTGTAGTTGTCGCTGCTCATAATGCCCCGTACACCAGCTTCCAGCCGGTCGGTGATCTCTTTCATGTATTCATCTTTGGACTTGTCCTTGGTAATGATGGGAGCTGCCTCCGGCAGTACAGCGGCGGGAGCCGGGTGCTCCGTGCGAAAGGCGTCACGGTCAGCCTCCGGCGCTGGATAGGCCATCACCCGGTATTCCTCCGGCACCGGCTGGCCCTCATGGACGCGCTGCCACTCGTCGCCGCTTTTCACCAGATAGCCGTAGTCGGTGAAAACACCATGCTCCGTATTGGCAATATGCAGGCCGAAACGGGGCAGGAAAATTCCCGCTTTCCATTCCTCCGGCATATCCACCATGCCGGAACGGTTCAGGTAGTAGTCACCCAACTGGCCCGTGCCGGTGACATCCGGCAGATGCACATAATAGTCCACGTTGTCGGGGTAGTCGATGATCTGGCCGATACTGCGGAAGTCGCTCTGCGGGCTTGTCAGGGCGGCGTTCAGCTCCGTAAGCTCGGCGGCGTCCAGCTTTTCCAGTCTCGCGGCAAGGAAGTTCAGTTCGTCCACGTCAGCGGATAGCACCAGATCGCGGGGCAGCTTAATGGGACGCTCCTGCGGGCTTCGGTAGTCGTACAAGAAAAAATCCTGCGGATTGTCGGCACTGATCCCGATTTCCCGCAGGGCTTCTTGCAGCTTTTCGGTTGTGGTCGGCAAAGAAAACCAAAGGCCCTCGTTGCCTTGCTCATAACGCTGTCGGTTATGAAGCAGGATAGAAAATACTTCGCTCATGGGTTCACTCCTTTCATATTCATAGGGGTTTGGGGCTTTCCCCAACAAGCAAAATCCCCGGCCCGGCAGGGTGGCCGGGTCAGGGATTTATCGGAAGTGTGGCTACACTTCCTATGCTTGCTACGTTACTCCGTCAGCTCTTTTTCTCCACGCGGTAGTTGACGTATTTTCCGCCAGTATCGGCCAAAAGCACCGTCCCGTCGTAGGTTTTGCCGGTTTTCATGGAGCGCAGGCCCTTTACCTTTGCCTTTCCGTCTTTGAGCAGCGCGGCGGCGATCTTCGGGGTGAACACTTTCCTGCGTTCCTCAAAAAATCGGTCATTCTTCCACATGACAAACTGGCAGGCCCGGTTTCCGCAGTAATAGTTTTTCTTGCCCTCGTAGACGGCTTCACCGCAGCGGGGACACTTGCCGATAACCACACGCTCGGTCTGAAACAACTTCTGCGCGTCCTCGCTGATCTGCGAATATCGGGAAATCAGGCTCCGGGTCATTTCCTCAATGCCCGCCATGAAGCCCTCCGGGTCAGCCTCGCCCTTGGCAATGGCCGTCAGCTTAGTTTCCCATTCAGCCGTAAGCTGGGGAGAAGTCAGCACATCCGGCAGGACGCACACAAGGTTGTGGCCGTCCTTGGTGGGAAGTAGCTGCTTGCCTTTGCGTTCCACAAAGCCCATCTGCACCAGCTTTTCCAGAATGGAAGCGCGGGTTGCCGGGGTTCCCAAACCTTGACGCTCGGCGTCCTCCGGCATATCCTCGGCCCCGGCCCGTTCCATAGCAGACAGCAGCGTATCTTCGGTGTAGGGCTTGGGCGGCGTGGTGAAATGCTCGGTGATACTGGCCTCCACCGGGTCAAAGGTCTGGCCCTCGGTGATCTCCGGCAGCTCCCGCGCCAGCTCCGGCGCGTCCTCGTCGGCGTCGGTCTTGAACGACGCCTTGAAGCGGCGCTCAATCTCTTTCCAGCCGAGGGTGAGAATGGTTTTGCCCTTGACGGTGAACTCGTTCCCGGCGCAGGTGAATGTGGCGGTGACGGCCTCATATACATGGGGCGCGGCCACGGCACACAGCAGCTTGCAGCACACAAGGGACAGCAGTTTCTTTTCGCCCTCGGTCAGCCCGTCAAAGCCTTTCTGCACAAACTCCATCGTGGGGATAATGGCATGGTGATCCGACACCTTTTTGCTGTTCAGCACCCGGCCAAACTGCGGGGCAATGTTTAGCCCCGCCGCAAAGGAAAGCAGCGGCCACAGGCCGGACACGATGCTTTCCGCCGTAGGCTGCATATCGTCGGTAAGGTACTGGCTGTCGGTGCGGGGATAGGTCAGCAGCTTCTTTTCATAGAGCTGTTGGGCATAGTCAAGGGTCTGCTTGGCGGTAAATCCAAACAGGCGGTTGGCCTCTCGCTGCAAGGTGGTGAGATCGTAAAGACGGGGCGGCTGCTCCGTCTTTTTCTCACGCTTCACCGATACACAAACGGCCTGCGCTCCTGCACAGGCCGTCTTGGTGGCGTCGGCGTCGTCGGGGTTCATAAAGCGGTCGCTGGCCGCCTCCATGCCGCCCGCCGCGATATGGACAACGTGGTATTTCTCTTTCTTGAAATTGCTGATTTTGGCCTCCCGGTCAACCAGCATATTGAGGGTAGGCGTCTGGACACGGCCCACGGTCAGGGTCTTGTGGTAGAGGATGGAGAAAAGCCGGGTGGCGTTGATCCCCACCAGCCAATCGGCCTGCGCCCGGCACAGTGCCGATTGATACAGGTCGTCGTAGTCGGCCCCCGGTTTCAGGTGGGCAAAGCCCTCGCGGATCGCGGCGTCCTCCATGCTGGAAATCCAAAGGCGCTTGAACGGCTTTTTGCAGCCCGCCATCTGGTAGACGAAACGGAAAATCAATTCACCCTCGCGCCCGGCGTCAGTGGCGCACACAAGCCCCGTCACGTCGGGGCGCTCCATCAGAGAGCGCAGCACGGAAAACTGGCCTTTCTTCTCGGCAGGGATGATGTACTGCCACTCCTGCGGCAAAATCGGCAGGTCGTCATAGCGCCACTTCTTGAAACGCTCGTCATAGGCTCCGGCGTCGGCAAGGGAAACAAGGTGGCCGATACACCAGCTCACCAGATAGCCGTTTCCCTCCATGTAGCCGTCCCGTTTCTGATCTGCACCGATCACGCCCGCAATGCTGCGGGCGACGCTCGGTTTCTCTGCAATTACCAACTGAACACTCATTCCTTATTCCTCCTTATCCTGCGCGGGTTCCTCGTCCTCCGGGGTCGGTTCGTCCTCGTCGTCCTCGTCCTCGCCAAAATCGTATTCGTCCAGCTCGTCGCCGCCCTTGGTGTCGGCCTTGGGCTTCTTAAACTTGAAGAAGTAAAGGGCCGCGCCGCCGCCGATCAGGGCCACCACAAGGAACACGACAAGGCCGCCCATGCCGGTGCTTTTCGCTTCATCTTCCTGCGGCTGCTCGGTTTCCTCCGGCTCCTGCGGTTCCGGCTCCGGGCCGGTACACTCGGTCATATTGGTTTTACATACCGGGCAATTCGTGTTGACGGCTCCCGCCGCGCACTTGGTCGTACAGGTACAGGTTTCCGGGGCGGCTTTGCCGTCCTCCAACAGTGCTTGCAGGTCGGCGTCGTCCACTTGGTTGAGGAAGTGAACAGCGGTTTCCTTGTCCTCGTTGGCGCGGTCAATCAAGATATAAAAGTAGTTGCCCGCCTTGGTGGTAACGGTGATAAGCTGCTTATCTCCGTAGAAATCATCCACCAGTGTTGCGTTGCCCTCTGGGGTGACAGGTACGCCCTCCGGCTCCATGCCGCCGGTGGTGGGTTCTTCCTCCTGCGGTGCCTCGGTGGTTTCCGGCAAAGGCTCCGGGTTGGGGTCAGTGCCACCGGCAAAAGCGGTGGTGGAAAAGGCCGTCAGGCAAAGCATGGCGGCCAGCGTCACGGTAAACGTGCGAATAATCTTATTCTTCATCGGCATTGTCCTCCTGTTCAAAATCCGGCTGCGGGGCCGGGGCGCTCTGCAAAGCGCCGCCGCGCAGGAACGCCGCAAATTCCTCCGGCTTCATGTTCAGGCCGCGCACAAGCTGGATGATCTGCAAATTCTCCTGTTCGGTCTTTGCCGCTTCCAGCTCACGAAGCTGCTTTTGCAGCTCCGCGATCTTGGCCTTGGTTTTCTCAATGTCCTTTTCGATACGGTCAAGTTTGTTTGCCATAGTCAAAACTCCTTTCTGGCGTCAAGGCAGACGCCCGTAACAATAGAAATGCTGCTGCCAATAACTCGAATTGAGGTTGGTGTAAGAAATAGGGTCGCCACAGTGCAACATCACGGAATTGCCCACATAAATGCCAACATGGGAAACGCCGGGGGTGTCGTAGGTGCCGACAAAAAATACAAGGTCGCCGGGCTTGGCCCGATTTTCAAAGATGTTGATTCCATTTTTGGTGCAGGGAAAGAGGACCGCATCCAGCTGTTTGACCACATGGGTTTCATAGGCGCGGTACGCCGAGGAGATCATCCGCCGCAAAAGGGTAGGAATCCACTCCTTCTCCATAATCTGGGTCGGGTAGTCCTCATGGCTGTCGAAGATGACCTTCTTGCCCTTTTTTGCTAATTTCAGCCCGTAAGGCAGCAGCTCGGGGTCGTGGAATTCGTAGATGTCCGCATCCACCTCCAAAGCCTTCTGATAAACCGCCTTGGCTCCAAACAGCATCCTTTTGAAACGGGAGGAGCTATCCACCGGCACCTGGATGACCTGCACCCCTTTCTGGGTGGTGCAGCCAACCGACTGCGCATCCTTTGCCTTTACGACAAAGCTGACCTGATACCCCGCCTTTGCCAGCGAAGCACACTGCTTGTGAAAAATGCGGGTATCGTTGGGTGCATGGGCGCTGGATAAATGACAAACCTTGGTCATGATTCTTCCCCTTTGTTGATTTCTATATAAAAATTACGATTTGTTTATTTCACTGTGTCTTCCAGAATTTGAAGCAACCGCTGTGTCAGCGCACGGTAGTCATAATCCTGTGCTGCCCGGCGCGCATTTTGGCAAATCTGCCGGTATTCCTCCTGTGGCATATGAGCAAAGCGCAGCACCTGACGGCACATCTCCTCGGTGTCCTGCGTAGGCAGGGTCACACCCGCGCCGTACCGCTCGATGAGGTCGTAGTTGACCGTCAAATCGGACAGCACCGGCTTGCCGCTGGCAAAGTAGTCAAACTGCTTGTTGAGGCTGCACCCAAAGCGCATAATGCCCGTCTGCTTGACGTGGTTGATATTGAGGTCCGAACGGGAAAGGATGAACGGAATGTACTTTTTTTCCACCTTGCCCGGAAAACGGATGTTGGTCAAGCCCTTTTGCTTGCACAGCTGCATCAGCTGCTCCCGTTCGGTGCCGTCGCCGTACAGCAGGAATTTGATTTTGTTCTCCCCCTGCTTTTGCAGATACTCTGCCATTTCCACAATCTTTCCCAGGTTGTTGACCAGTCGAATAGAGCCGGTGTAGACCACCTTGAAGGTGCTCTCATCCAGCAAATCCGGGTCATCCAGGCGATATTGCTGACAGTTTTGGTCAAACTCCTGCAGGTCCACACCGTTGTTGAGGTTGTATATCTTCTCCAGCGGGACCTTGTCCTCCCAGTGCTTTTCCCGGATATAGTCCTTGCCGCCCTCCATCGTGAAAATCAGGCGGTCCGCCTTTTTGTACAGCCATTTTTCCAGTTGATACAAAGCCAGAATGATGGGGTTTTTGCGGGACATCCCCTTGTATTCCACAATCGACTCCGGCCAGATGTCGCGCACCTCCACCACACAGGGTACCTTTAAACGGCGTGCTGCCACCAGAGCGGAAGCTGCCGCAAAGATGGTGGGCGCCGAGGTGTAGATGACATCGGGGCGCTCCCCGTTTTTGACAAATTTTTTGACGGCTTGTTGAATCCGCAGCGGAAATTCCAACATGTTATAGATTCTGGACAGACCGTTGCCGCTGTAGTCGCGGGTTTTCAAAAAGGTATAGGGTACCCCGTCCATCTCCTGCTCCTTATAGAGCGAAGAATCACGAATCATATTGATGTTGGTGTTGTGAATCTCGCTGGCGGTAAAGATGCGGACTGTGTGTCCCATCTGCCGCAGAAATTTTGAAAAATAATAATGCCGCACCAGCCCGCCCATCGACGGCGGAATAGCATAATGGTTGATTATCCAAACATTCATCTGTGTCTGATTCCTTCTTTATCATAGTGCGCCTAGTGCAGCACCGCTCCCACCGTCTGCACCATCGTCTTGAGGTCCTGCCAGAGCGAAAAGTCCAGCAGACTGTTCAGGTTGTACTCCATCTTGCCCGGCAGCACCTGTTCGACATAGGTCCTGTCCGGGTCGGCGGAGCTGTCCAGCAGGCGGTCCTCGTCCTTATAGCGAATGGATGCCTGTGAGGTGACACCCGCCGGCAGCAGCAGGGTGGCAAGCATCTGCGGCGTATACTGCCGGACATAGCGCGGGACCTCCGGTCGGGTCCCGACAAAGCTCATCTGTCCCATCAGGATGTTCAGCAGCTGCGGCAGCTCGTCCAGGCGGCATTTACGCAGCAGCTTGCCCACTCGGGTGATGCGCATATCGCCCTGCACAGTCACCTGTGTACCCAGCTGCTGGGCGTTGGCGACCATCGTGCGAAACTTGAAGATGCGAAACTCCTGTCCATACTGGGTCACCCGCACCTGACGGAACAGCACCTCACCCGGAGAATCCAGTCGGATGGCAAGGGCTAATATCAGCATGACCGGCGACAGCAGCACCAGCAGCACCAGCGACAGCAGAATATCGAACACCCGCTTGAGCAGCAGCTGCCCGCGCTTGCGGGAGAGCGCTTCATAGTACGGACGAACGCTGTCATTTTGCAGCTCCTGCGGCAGCTGTTCCCACCTTTTGAGCAAACTTCTCACCTATCCCTTCAGCACCTTGGCAAAGCATTCCAGCAGATACTCCACCTGTTCGTCGCTCAAACAGGTGTGCAGCGGCAGGGTCACCTCGTTGCGGTACATAGCGTATGCGTTGGGATAGTTCTCAATGGAAAATCCCAGCTTTTTGTAAGCGGTGTGCATCGGCAATGGTTTAAAGTGGACGTTGGTTGCCACATCCATCTGCGCCATTTGGATAATCAGCTCGTTGCGGAACTGCTCATCCTTGCCATTTAGACGCACCAGGTACAGATGACCGCTGGAGGAAAAATCCTCCCCATAGTGGCGCAGCACCGATACCGGCAGCTGCTCCATCGCCCGGTCATACCGGCTGATAATCTGCTTTCTGCGGGCAAGCAGCGCAGGATAACGCTTCATCTGCGCTAGTCCCATGGCAGCCATAATGTCGGTCATATTGCATTTATAGCCCGGCAGCACGATGTCGTACTCCCAAGCGCCCAGCTGGGTCTTTGCCAGCGCATCCTTCGACTGACCGTGCAGCGAAAGCAGCATATAGTTGCGGTAGATTTCTTCATCATCCACCCCTTCCAGTGGATTCCATGTCACCGCTCCACCCTCTGCGGTGGTAAAGTTTTTGACCGCATGGAAGGAAAAACAGGTAAAATCTGCAATCTCGCCGCACATCTTTCCGTGGCGGCGCGCTCCAAAGGCATGGGCTGCGTCGGCAACCACAGCCACCCGTCCCAGCGAACGCTGGATGGCATTGTCCGATGGGGTAAACAGCGGCTGTTTGCGGCGCACGATTTCAAAGATGCGGTCGTAATCGCAGAT
>ERZ857951.2208-NODE-2208-length-17807-cov-2.871507_pt1 | contig 17807 bp, 10 predicted proteins | sample MGYA00519759_ERZ857951 | MGnify/ENA primary metagenome ERZ857951 (study PRJEB31778, sample SAMEA3449377) | human gut metagenome | biome: human gut; feature: human-associated habitat; material: faeces | place: United Kingdom | collected 2010/2012 ...
CTTTGCATATAACCCCCACAGAGAACCCCCGTCGATTCTGGCTGCCTCCACCAGTGCCGGCGGCATCACCGATAAAATGTACTGTCTTAAGAAAAACACCGTTCCGGGTGCCGCAACCGCCGGCACAATCAGCGGGATATAGGAATTTACCAGTTTTAATTTGGTACATAAATTGTAAAAACCGATCAGGCTGAGCTGTCCCGGAATCATCATAAACACAAGGATCGCCGTAAAGATCAGCTTGTTGCCGCGGAATCGATACATTGCCAGTCCATATGCCGTCATCGCCGAGAAATACGCCGTCAGCAGTGTGGCAGGAACTGCAACCAGTAAGCTGTTTGCCATTCCGCGGAACAGATTAAAGAAACTAAATACGGTCTCCCAGTTTTCTTTCAGATGCGTGCTCGGTATCAGCGTAAAGAAATGTGTAATCTCCACACCGTCCCTGGTCGCGTTGACCATCATCAGAAGAAACGGGAACAGGCACGCCGCCGCAAGCAGGACAAGCAGAATATAAATAACGCTCTTTTTTATCTTATCACCCGTCGTCATAACTAATCCTCCTTGTTGACTAATTTTAACTGCAGCACAGATACAATCAGAATGATTAAGAACAATGCATATGCAATGGCAGATGCATATCCGGTCTGTGTTGTGCCTGTCGAGAAACCAAATTTATACAGATACATTACCACGGTCTCAATCGAGTTGTAGGATGCCGCCGTCTTCTCCGACATAAGGAACGGCAGGTCAAACATCTGCAGTCCTCCGATCAAGGAAGTGATTGCCACGTAAAGCATGATCGGCTTTAACAGCGGCAGCGTGATTTTTCCAAATGTCGTCCAGCGCCCTGCCCCGTCAATCGCTGCGGCTTCAAAGTAATCTTTGTTGATTCCCTGCACGCCTGCCATCAGCATAATGAAGGAGTTGCCAAACCACATCCATGCACTGATGACTGCGATGACGCTTCCTGCGGTGCCGGAATTTCCAAGCCAGTCTACCGGCGCCTTGTTCACTCCGAAGAACTGATAGACGGAATTTAAGATCTGGTTAAACGTACCGTATCTCCAGTCTAACAGTGTCTTAAAGAGAAAAGCGACAGAGGTGGCTGCGATCAGGTTCGGCAGATAATACAGTGCCCGAAACACCGGCAGCCCCTTAAATTTATATTTAATATCACTGAACACAACGGTCAGCAAAAATGCGAGTCCTAACTGTAGTACGATATTAACGCCCCAGATCCTGATTGTATTCCAGAGCGCTCTCCAGAAAAACTTATCGGTAAATACGCGTGTATAATTTTTCAGACCGACAAAATGGTACGGCATTCCTGCCAGCTTGCTGTCGGTAAAGCTTAAAACGAGTGTGCGGAATACCGGGTACACACTGAAAATCAGGAAAACGATCACAAAGGGAGCCACGAAAAAGTAGCCTGCCCGGTTATACTTTGTGAGGTTTGATGTCTTTTTTTTCGGATTTGTTTTTGCCATAGGAAATCCCCTCTATCTCATTTTGTATTCCCCCTCCGGCACCGCCACAACATCCTTTGGGGACATTGTGGCTGCCGTCCGGGAGGATACCAAGTTACCCTGCTCTTATCTGTTTACTGTGATATCAGGATATGTAGATTCAATCGTGTCATAGAAATCATTCACTGCCTCTTCCTTGGTCATCTGTCCTGTCTTGACCGCAGAGATCGCATTGCCCCATGCATCACCGATTGCCTGATCGTAACGGGTTACCTTGGAGGTATCAATCTCCTTCGCCTGCTCTAACCAGAACTGGTACAGTTTCTCACCGCCGTAGATTGCATTTTCATCATCTTTGTGCTTCTCAAGCGCGGATTTCAGAGAAACGGTATCGCCCTGGGAGAAATCGATCCACCAGTCTGCGGTGTCTTCATTTAATGTACAGAATTTTACAAACTCCCATGCGGTATCTTTGCGGTTGGACTGGGAGGAAATACCGATATAGGTACCACCGTCAAATCCGGAGGAAGGTCCCTTGCAGACGCCCCACAAACCGGAGGTGTCGCCGACATTATCTCTCATGGTAAGTACGCCCCAGGACGGCAGTCCGAACGCGAAGACCGTCGTGGTGTCCATGCCCTTGGTTGCCTCTGCAAACTCTGTTGCATCCCATACGTTGACAGAATCATCCGCGTAATTCTGGATATCTGCGGTTAAGATCGGAACCTCTCCCGCCATTGCCTGATACCACGGCGTGGACCACTGGTTGGCATATGCGGTGAGATCCTTCTGATACAGATCCACACAAAGATCCATGTAATCAAATCTTGCCTGGTCTACATTTAAGACACCGTCAACCACCCATGCGGAATCACCGGAAAATACGCCCATCTCTGCGTCTGAGGAGAAAATACGGTATCCCGCGTCCTTCAACTTCTGCGCGGTATCCAGAATAGTCGGGTAATCCTTAAATAATTTGCCGACCTCATCCGGATCATCCGTTCCGAATACTTCCTTGGCAATATCTCTTCTGTAATAGATACCTGCCGGGGTGATCTGATAGGAAATGGCTCTCTGGATGCCCTCGGAATCCTGTCCGACTTTCCATACATAATCAACGATCTGATCTGCATAGTCCTGTGCGTTGTACGGTGCCTGATTCAGATCCTCAAAAAATCCTGCGTCGTAAAAATCCTCCAGCATCTTCGGCTCGCCTACGATAATATCCGGTTCGCTCTCGCCGCCCAAAAGCGCTGTCTGCACCTTGGTCGGATAGTTTGCAGGCTCAATGACAACCGTGTCAACGGCAACTCCGGTCTGCTCTTCAAAGCGCTCACCAAAGTCGATCAGGTCGTTTGAGAGTGTCCATACCACCAGCTTATCATCGCCGGAAGCGGACGTGCCTGCACCCTCCGTAGATTCTGCGGTACTTCCCCCACCAGAAGCTGCATCTGTGCTTGTTTCTCCCGAATCGCCGCATGCGGTCATTGATAATGCCATAATGCCAACGAGCATGACGGATACTGCTTTTTTCCAATTCATAAAAATATCCTCCTTTTATTTCAACATCTCTGTTGTTTTGATACTTGCATTATAGATGCTTTCATTTCCTCAAAAAATGATCCAAATTTTAAAAAGGTATCATTTTTTTAGTCCACGGCAACCTCCATTTTTCTGACCCTTCCGGCGCGGATATCCTCCGCCAGTTTTCCGGAGACTTTCTCCCCCTCAACGGTCGCCTGACTGCCATTTTCATAGAAAAACACCATATGGCGGATCCGGTAGGTTCCCGGCACATAATCCCTGTGCCCGCCAAATTCATAGCACACGGTCGTCTTGCTCATAAACGCAGCGGAAAGTCTGCCATCCTCCGGAATCAGATACGCCGGAATGGCCGGTGCAAGCGAAAAGACCAGTTCCTCCTGCTCCGTCCGGAAAGGATGTGCGCCGAACATCATCTCTTTCCACATGCTGATAAATTCGATCGTTGATCCGCTGAGTCTTGCCACGAATCCTCTTCCGCGGCAGGACGGATTCGGATTCCTGCTGCTGGCTATAAACGAGGAATTTTCGTAAATGCTTCTTCCGTAAATCTCCGGGTTCTGGAACGGTATCGCAGCCTTCTTGAAATCCGCGAAAAATTCTTCATAGAGACCGCTGCGCAGAAGTTCAAGAAGATATTTATATTCCATATGAAGCCAGATGGATTCGTTTTCGAGCCAGCCCGGGGTAAATGCACGCGCACGCCCAAGTTCAAAAGAGGAATCCGCAAGGGAAGCATTCACCTTGTACATGGACAGTTCCCCGTCGTAGAGATCGCTCTCTTTGACCGCTTCGTACAGGGCACGCTTCTCGCCCTGCTCCACAGGCAGCTTCAGATAGCGCACCGGTCCCTCCAGAAAATACGGCATATTTTTGGGAACAAATTTTAACGGGCGGATGCCGCCGTCCTTTAACTTTTCATACTCCGGCACCTCGTAAGTAAAATACGTCGGGCAGATCTCCCCGGAGATCCGGCGCGCCTTTTTGATTCCGCAGGTAACAATCTCCAAGAATCCTTCCAGAATCGCCGCAAGCTGCTCCGTGTGATAGACCATCTTCTTACCGGATACGCCCTGATAGGTCTTGTCGCGGTAAATTTCCTTCGCGTCATTGATCCGGTTCCAGAAGGACAACAGTTCCTCGTCCCGCATGATATTGTCGTGCTCCAGCCGCGTGATCAGATTCAGTTCATCCAGGAAACATCCCAGTTCCTCTATGAGTGCGACTTCTCCCGGATATTGCTTTAAGGCCTCTATGGTGTAGGAGAGCATGCGCGCCAGCTCGTAGGTCTCCGCCATGGAAGAACCGAAAAGTCCCGGCATACCGTTTAGGGCGTCATACCATCCGGGCTTTCCGCCCTCCATCTCGATTCCCATTCCGTAAGCATCCAGCGTGGCAAATTTCACAGCACTGAGCAGTATCAATTTCTCCATCAGCGTCATGGTCAGCACATCCCCGCTGCCGTATTCGGTTCTCACCAGTTTTTCCCCCAAGTCCGCCCGCCTGGACGCCTCGTTTAACGCCCGGTACTGCCTTAAGCCATTCTCCGTCTCCACATAACGGCGGAACCTGCGGTTCACATTGATTCTGGACAAAAAGGTGGTATAGACCTCCTCATAGAGCATTTCCTCCTCCTGCTCCGGGAACACGGAAAGGTAATCCAGAATCAGATCGAGATTGTAGGTCCAGTGATCGCTCCAGTAGCCTTCCCCGAACGATCCGTTCACCATCTCCTCCGCAAAATCAATGACCCGGATAAATAACGTCTCATCCCAGGTATCGCCGAATACCTCCCCGAACTTCCGGCAGAGTGCTCCCGGCGTAAACGGCTTTGTCACGAAGTCAAGCAGCGCTCTTCTTTGCTCCTCCTTCACGTCTGCCAACAGCTTCTTTGCCCGCTCCTTTGAAAGGCGGTAGGTCAGTTTCTCGACGCCAAGCGGATTGTACCCGTCCAGCTGGATCAGACTGTAGAATTCCTGTATATTCTTTCTGCCGACGAACGGTGCAAAAAAGGTGTCGCAGCGGCGGTTCTGATTGATATCGCGGAAGTTCCCGTTTCCCTGCGAATAGAATTCCGGCAGCATGGAAAAGTAATTGTAATCCCGCTCCAGATCACCGTGTTTTCTGGAATAGACATAAAAGATCTTATTGTTCCCCAGCTGCATCGGATAACCGCCGCGCAGCACATTGTCCATATAGGTGTACCTGCAGTAGGCATCAAACGCCGCGGAAGCTGTCCTGGTGCGGATACCGTCTGTCAGCGCCTCTGCAAGTTCATCAGCTTCTCTTTTTTTTGCCTCAAAATAAGCGGCATCTTTCTTTTCCGCAAAATATTCCTTTAAAAGCTGCTTGTTCTCCACCTGTCCGATCAGTTCATATAAGGTGACGCTTCCGCCTGGGGCAAGGGTGCGCGTGATGCCGTAAAAGCTGCACGGCAGCAGGTTCTGCGTCATCTGTTCTTCCAGAAGAAGTTCCTTTAACGGGCGTTCTTCAAAACCGACCGGTCTTTTCAGCGACAGATCATAGGAAAAAATCAAAGACGGATCCACGATCGGTTGTAACCGTCTGCCGTCCGCTTCGCAGCATGCCGAGAAGTTGCCGCCGTCGATCCTGCGCACCGCCGCGGTGTCATCCATGCTTGCCCGCACGCGGTAGTACGGCAGACCCTCGCTTAAATCCTCGACCTGCATCCACGCTTTCGCGGTCTGCCCCATATTTTTCATGCTGTCCATGGACACGCCGTACGGAATCACCGCCGGCATGCCGTCAATCAGTTCCAGCTCGATGGGCTCCCCGGACTGATTGGTGACACTCACCACGCGCACAAGCGCGCCGACATTTTCTCCGGGCAGTGTATAGTACACCACTTTTGTGTCCATTCCGCTTGACCGGTTCTGCTCCTCGATTGCAAGACCATTCATGTGAATCTGCATCCGGTGCGCGATGTTCTCATCCGAAAACGGTTCAAAAACCGTACCGTTCTTCTTTAAAAATGTGCGGAACCCTGTGGTCTTTACATTCTGATATGCCTGATGCGCCGGATAAAATTCCATGATCGCATGATCTTTATTGTCCACGCCGAAACTCACCACACACTGTCCGCGATTCACATAGTAGCACCAGATCGGGATTCCCCGTATTCCTGCAATTCCCGGCAGAAAACTCGCAAATGTGGATTTTTTCCCATAATCATTCATTACAAACGTCTCATTTTTCCCTGTCATCTCATTCTCCTTTACACCAGTTCCACCAAAATTTCATGCGTGACATCAAAATCCAGCTGCTTTAACCGCTCCCTGTCGATGCAGACACTGCGCGTCTCTTTCTCTCCCCCAGAATAATCCCACAATTCCCCGTCAATCCGGATCGTTCCCGGGCGGTAAGCGCCGTACTCCTTGTGCTCTTTGTTCTCGTAGACCAGATGCAGCGACTGTCCCGCAAACGAAAAGAAAAGCTCCGCTCTTTCATCCAGATCAAACTGTTGCCGCTCCAGCTTCGGTTCCAACATCAGATTGCCGGCACATCCCTTCGCGCCGAACATTTCCGTAATCACGGTAAGCATGTACCAGCTTGCCGCCCCCGTCAGATAATGGTACATTCCCTTTCCGCGGCTGTTAAAATACTCCGGGATTCCCGGATAAATCCGGCTGGTTTCAAAATGGACAGACTGACGGTAAAGCGCATCCAATGCCCGGTGCCCTTCCTTTACAAATCCCCGCTTATAGAGGGCGTTTGCAAACATCACCGCCATGTGTGAAAAGACCGCACCGTTTTCCTTTTCCCCGTAAGCGAACCCGAACATTCTTCCCAGATCCATTTTCACTTCACCGAAATCTGTATTTAACCGGTAACCGCCCATCGCGTCGCAGTACAGATATTTGTCTGCGCTGCGGACAATCTCTGCCACCTGTTCATCCGTCGCGGTCTGTGCCATAACGGCAAACACCTGACTGGTCAGCATCATGCGCACGCCCTGCGCAAAGACACCCTCCACGCACCTGCCATGATTGTCATAGTATCCGTTAAACCAGCCGTTTCCCTCCTCATCGGTCACCCACTCTGTGGCACGGATATGTCCGGTCAGAAAGGCTGCTTTCTTCTGCAGGCTGCGGACAAGCTCTGTAATCGAAACCTCTGTCTTCTGCCCGCTTACTTCATGGATGCAGGCATCGGTATAGCGCGTTAAGAGTTCCTGCTTTTTTTGAACCGATGCATACAGGGTGTCGTCATCCGCAAGCAGCACGAAAAGATCCCGATTTAACGGCACAGACTCCTTCCCGGTTTTCTCTGCGTAGAGTGCAAGCAGCTCCGCGAGTTCCCGGAGATTGCCTGCATAGGCGTTGGTAAATGCAACGCTCTCCCCGCGCTCGCCCGCCATATCCAGCGCATCGTTCCAGTCCGCGCCGCGAAGGCGGATATGTCCGTGTTCGCCCACCTCGTAGAAAGCCGTCAGATTCTGCAGCAGAAGATGCTCCAGCACGCTTCCGCGGTAGACATTTCCCGCGGCATCCCTCTGCCAGCAGCCGTCCTGCTCCTTCCATGCCGCATCCTTCTTTGTCCCGCGCCCTGCCTGCTGATCCTTAAAATATGGGATCTCTTCCTCCAGAACCGCAAGAGCGCCGGTCTGGTCGATATAGAGCTTTGTCGTCACAAACGGCCAGACCCCGTGATCCATCCACACGCGCGTAATCTGATTGCGGTCGGCGATAAAGGTTCCCTCCTTGCTTCCGATAATGGTCGCATTGGTTCCGTCGATGCGGACACCCTGAAAATTATTGAGAAGCATCTCGCGCACACCGTCCGGATTCATCAAAAGAAGTGCCAGACAGTCCTGCCAGAGATCTCTCCAGCCTCTTCCTCCCTTTCCGTAATCATGGTGCGGCAAAAAGGAACAGCCATAGATCCGGCGCAGGATCGGCTGAAAGCTGACCCACTGCATATAGCGGTCAAACTGGCGGTCTTTCGTGTGGTAGGATACATTTACTTTCTGTTCCCAGTATGTTTTCATGCGCTCATACGCCGCCTTCGTCTGCGCCGCCGTGCGGTACGCTGCCGTCATGCTTAAAATCGTCTCCCCGGCATATTCCGTCTTTCGCACCGCCCCGATCATGATCGTGTATCCTGCGGTCTCGCCCGGTGCAAGAATCCTCTCCTTAAAATGGAGTCCGCCGACCGCCTCACATCCGGCATATGCACTGCCCGCCGGCACACCGGCAAGATTTTTGACAACCGCCTTTGGCCGCTCAAAATTACCTCCCTCGCCGATAAAATCCTGCACGGTCGGGTAAAAATCTTCCGGTGCCTCCCCCGTCTGGTCGTATCCGCACACAAAGTAGGTCATCTCGTTCGGGCGGTGCCCCCGCTCGTCAAAAGACATCGTCGGCGTCACAAGCACACCGTTCTCCACCGTGCGGATGCAGTGCAGCAGCGATGTCACATGCCGGTGATCCCTCAGATTGTCCGCGCTCCTGCCATAGACCGGTATGGCTGCGGTCGGCGTGAATCGTACCTGCATGTTGCCTGTATTGGTAATCTCCACATACATGATCTCCATCGGATCGTCCAGCGGAACAAACGACGTGATCTGTGCCGAAAGCTGATACTTCCTGGAAGTTCCCGTCACGGTCTGCCACATAAAACCGGCTGTCACTTCGTTTTCATCCGCAAGATCCGTAAATTTTTTTGCGATTTCTTCCGCCGAATTGCCCGTGGCGGACCAGCTTCCGTGCGTTCCGATATGGCACCAGAAATTTCTGGCATTCCGATTATTATGAAGATTCTCCACGCTCACCGGCTCCAGCAGAAACGTATTCTGATCCAGCTTGCAGTCCCCGCCAAGTGTCGTCACCGCGCTTTTGATACCACACTCCCCTGCGACCGGGAAATACAGATCACTGTAATCTGCCGCCCCCGGCAGAGAAAAAACTCCCTTATCACTGATAAATTGATATGTATTCTGCATCCTGCAAGTTTCCTTTCATTTTTTTATTATTCTAAGGAAAAAAACAGGCACAAAAAAAGATACCTTTTTTTTTAAAGGTATCTTTTTTTTAGAATCCCAGACCGTCCGGAAAAATCTCATGCAGCGGTCTTTTTATTTTTTTGCGGGTCACCTCGACCAGACCGAGTGCGGTCATATCGATAAGCTGCGCCGGAACCGGATCTTTTTGCAGTGCCGCCCGGAATGTCTTAAGCAGTTCCTCTTCCGCGGATTTTGATGTCAGATTTATAAAATCCACCAGAACCATTCCCGAGAGATTCCGCAGCCGCAGTTGTCTGGCAATCTCCTCTGCCGCTTCCTTGTTCACGCGCAGAAAGTTCTCCTGCATCTCCTTTTTTGCCACATTCTTTCCGGTGTTGACATCCACCACCGTCAGAGCCTCCGTCGGCTGAATGACCAGATAGGCACCGGATTTTAACCATACGCGCTCACTCAATGCATTTTTCAGCTCCGACCGGACACTGTAGAGTGCTCCAAGGGAGAGCGCCGGATCCTTGTAATAACGGATCCGGATTCCATCCGCCGTCATTACATCGTCCACCGGCACGGGCACGCTTCCTCCCGTCGTAAGCGCCTGCTTATGGATCCGGCAGGCACTGCAGATATCCTCGAACATTCCGCGGTCATCTGTCACAATCTCTTCCAGATCGTCCTTCTGCAGGTCTCTGATATGGCGCAGCCATCCCGCTTCCTCCCTGTATACAAGCGTGTAACAGTTCTTGTGTGCCGCCGCCTCCGCCATCGTCTCATAGCGCTCCGAAAGCACTTCCAGTTCAAGCAGAACCGTCTCATCGGAAGCCTCTGTGGCATTGGTGCGGAGAATCACGCCGTACTCCCCTGCCGTCTGCTCTACAAGCTTCACCAGACGCTCTCTGGCCTCCCCCTTTACCTTTGATGAGACGCTCTTCTTCCGGTTTCCGGAAGTTAAGACGGCATAGGTTCCCGCGATCGTCAGGTTTGTCGTCACCGCGGGATCTTTTGTCTTAAGCGCCTCGCGCGAGACCTGTACCAGAAGTTCATCGCCCGCCGCAAGCGCCTTTGTCTGCGACAGCTTTCTGGTAAAAACGGGATTCTTCACCTCGGACAGCGGCAGATAGCACCGCACATCCGGCGCTATCTTGACAAACGCGGCATTTAGATTGGTGACAATGTTCTCGACTTTTCCGACATAGATATTGCCGAGCAGTGATGTCTCCCCCGCCGCCTCCGGCAATACCTCAATCATATGTTTTTTCTCATCATAAAGGGCAGAAATCAGATATTCCTGCCCTTTTATCTTCTCTCGCGTTATCATGTAACGGTTCATTCGATTACTTCTCCCATCGCGCCTAAGGACACAAAATCATCCCCGTCGGACGCATAGACATCCTTCCTGTGAATCTGAATCGCATTGGGATCATAGGTAAGTCCCATGTGTAAAAACAGCGCCTCAAGCACCAGCTCCGGCTTCAGATTATCCGTACTTCCTGTGGAAAGTTTCAGATAGAAGGACGGCACGCCGCCGCGGTCCGTCACCTGAAAGCCGTAGATGAGTGGTTTGATATCCAGCACGCGCTCGCTCTTTTTCGTCTGCTTGGTGATGAGAACCTCATCCGGTTTCTCAAAGAAATCGCGGATACCGTCAGCAAACGCCGAAACAGAAACCGGTGCCGCATACCCTTCCTTAAAATACAGATCATAATCTGCGGCGGCAACGATCGACATTGCCGTCTTTGCCTGATCCGGAAGTTTCACATAACCGGTGCACTCCACGCCCTCCACCATGACGCCGTTTAACGCCCGGAGGGATTCCTCCGTGGATGCACTCGTGTGCACTTCAATGTCCATATACTCGCCGTCGCTCGTGATGCCCACGCCGAGCGGCGCAGCAAACGACATGATCTGGTGCGGGGAAAATCCCTCCGAATAGCAGATGTCAATGTGTGCTCTGCGCATTGCCTTCTGGAAGTACCGCATCACATCGAGATGTCCGATAAACTTCATCACACCGTACTTGCGGAAACGGATTCTAATTTTCATAGCAGACACCTCCTCCGAACTTCTTCACACCGCAGCCCGAACAGCGCATTCGGCAGTTCGGCGTCACGGTCTCTTTCATGGCATTGTTCCACTCACGCTTTAAAAATTCCTTGGTCACGCCGGTATCGATAAAATCCCATGGGAAAATCTCGTCCATGGAACGCTCGCGCATCGTGTAAAAATCGGGATCAATGCCGCACTCCGCAAAGGCGTCCAGCCATCTCTGATAGTCAAAATATTCGGACCATGCATCAAAAATGCCACCCTTTTCATAAACCTTTAAGATAGCCTGTCCGATTTTCCGGTCGCCGCGCGCCAATACGCCCTCTAAAACTGTCACGTCCGCCTCATGCCAGTTGTATTTAATGCTCTTTTTGTTTAACTGTTCCTTGACCGTGTCGTTGACCACTTTTGCACGTCCGATGTAATCCTCCGGCGGGTACATTCTTGCCCACTGGAACGGTGTAAACGGCTTCGGGACGAAAAAGGAGGTACTGATCGTGATCTGGCATCTGCCGTTCCGCTTCTCCTTGGGAACGGTGTCATAATAGCGTGCCGCCGTCTCATTGGCAAGCTCCGCGATCGCCCGCATATCCGCCTCTGTCTCGGTCGGAAGTCCCAGCATAAAGTAGAACTTGACCTTATTCCAGCCGCCCTCAAACGCCATCTGGGCGCCGTTTAAGATGACCTCCTCCGTCAGTCCCTTGTTGATGACGTCGCGCAGGCGCTGTGATCCCGCCTCCGGTGCGAATGTCAGGCTGCTCTTTTTGATGTCCTGCACCTTGCTCATGACATCCAGTGAAAACGCATCGATGCGGAGCGACGGAAGCGAAATATTCACCCTGCGCTCCCTGCACTCGTCGATCAGGAAATTGACAAGTTCCTCCAGAGAGCTGTAGTCCGATGAACTTAAGGAGCTGAGTGAGATCTCCTCATACCCGGTCGCCTCAATCATCTGTGTGGCAAGCGCCTTTAGGCGCTCAATATTTTTCTCGCGCACCGGACGGTACACCATTCCCGCCTGGCAGAAACGGCAGCCGCGGATACAGCCGCGCTGGATCTCCAGAACGACACGGTCCTGTGTTGCCTTGATAAACGGCACGACCGGTTTCTCCGGATACGTTGCCTCGGTCATATCCATGACGAGCTGTTTTTTGATCTTTTCCGGCGCTTCCGGGATGGACGGCGTAAAGGCTGCAACGGTTCCGTCCTCGTGGTACGTTACTTCATAGAACTGCGGTACGTAAATGCCCGGGATCTGGCATGCCTTTTTCAGAAAATCCAGACGGGTTCCGCCGTTCTTTTTATTTTCCAGATACGTGTCGAAAAGCTGGTCGTACACAACCTCACCCTCTCCGATGTAAAACAGATCGAAGAACGGAGCGATCGGCTCCGGATTGTACGTACACGGGCCGCCGCCGATAACGATCGGGTCCTCGTCGGTACGCTCCACCGCATGCAGCGGGATTCCGGCAAGGTCGAGCGCCTGCAGAACGTTCGTATAACACATCTCATACTGCAGGGTGATAAACAGGAAATCCTCGTTTTTCACCGGCTCCTGGGATTCCAGGCCGAACAGCGGAATGTTCTGTTCCCGCATCACGCGGTCCAGATCCGGCCATGGGGAATAGACACGCTCACACCACATGTCCTCACGTTTGTTAAACATATCGTACAGGATCTGGATGCCAAGGTGGGACATACCGATCTCATACACATCCGGGAACAGGAATGCGCCGCGTAAGGCTACTTTTTCTTTGTCTTTTACGACACTGTTGAATTCATTTCCAATGTATCGCGCAGGCTGCTCAATCTGGAGCAGCACTTCTTCTGGCAATGCTAATTTTCTCATGCAATTCTCTCACTTGTTCTTATTTTTATTTGTCCAGATACGCCGCAAGCAGTTCCAGCGTATTCTTCACGCCGTCCACATGGCTTCTCTCATATCCATGGGATGCGTACACACCGGCGCCGATCAGGGCATGGCGTGCGTCTGCGCCGCCGCGGAGCGTTGCCTCCACGTCAGAGCCGTAGTGCGGGTAAACATCCGCCGCATAGTCGATTCCGTTTGCTTTTGCTGCCGCAATCAGCTCACCGGTAAAATCGTAGCTGTAAGGGCCGCCGCTGTCTTTGACGCAGATGGATACCTGATGCTCTTTACACTCCAGTCCGTCGCCGACACAGCCCATATCAACAGAAAGAATATCTGTCACGCCCTCCGGAACGGAAGCAGATCCGCCGTGGCCGACCTCTTCGTATACGGTAATGTGCTGGTAAACCGGGCGGGACGGTGTGACATTTTCTTCTTTTAAATACTTCGCATAGCCGAGCAGGATTGCAACGCTCAGTTTATCATCGAGAAAACGGCTCTTGATGTAGCCCTTCTCCGTGATGCGGGTTCTCGTCTCAAAGCAGACGATATCACCGGTCTCGATACCGAGCGCTTTTGTCTCCTCTTTGGAGAAGACCATCTCATCCAGAACGACCTCCATATTGTCGTAGGTGCGGTCCTGCTGGTCGTAGGAACCGTTGACATGGATCGACGGGTTGTTCATCTGGAAGCAGCCCTCGTACCGTTTTCCGTCTCTTGTGATGACAACGCAGTTTTCCGTCTCCGCATTGTTCGGATTCATACCGCCGAGCGCGGTGAGACGAAGACGGCCGTTTCCTTTCACTTCCGCTACCATGCCGCCGAGCGTATCGGTATGTGTCTCCACAAGGACACCGCCGTTTCCTTCACAGCCTTTGGCAAGCTGCACCAGAAGGCCGCCCTTTGTGGTGATCACCGGCGCATAGCCCATCGCTTCGTACTCTGCTTTCAGCCATGCAATGGCATCTTTCGTGTAGCCGGTCGGGCTGTCGATGGAGAGCAGTTTTTTCAGTTTCTCTGTTATAAAATCAACATAAACCTTTGTATTTTTCATGTTTCTTCCTCCATTTTTGTTTCTGTTTTTTCTTCTTTTTTCGAAACATTTTGAAACAGAAACTGCAGATTTTTTTCTTTCCGAAAAAAGATCCTGCCCTTCATCATACCACAGAAATAAATTGGATACAACCATCGGAAAACGGAAAAATGGAAATAAGGAAAATGTAACTGGACAAACTACCCTATGCCATGCTATGTTTGAAGAGGGGGATACATTATTAGCTGTTATTCAAAAAAGTTTCTTCTATAATAAAATAAAGGTCGCCTCAAATTCAAATAAAGGAGCAAAAAAATGGACACAAAAGAACAGGCATCGCAGCCTGCATTACAAACGTTAAAAGAATATGCTGTCATTACCGCAGCTGTTCTGATCATGGACATTGGAATTTATGTTTTTAAATTCCCTAATAATTTTTCTTTCGGCGGTGTATCCGGTATGGCCGTTGTCATCTGCCGGTTTCTTCCGTTCACTGCCTCACAGATCAACCTTTTTATCAACCTGCTGCTTCTGCTGGTTGGTTTTGCTGTGCTGGGGCGGAACTTCGGCGTCAAGACAGCCTACGTGACCGTGCTTTCCTCGGTTCTTCTGAACATTTTTGAAAAGCTGTTTCCGATGGCACATCCGCTTACCGATGAGATCATGCTGGAGCTCTGCTTTGCCATTATTCTTCCGGCACTGGCGGCAGCACTGCTGTTTTTTGAGAATGCCTCCGGCGGCGGCACAGACATCATCGCCATGATTATTAAAAAATATTCTACAATGAATATTTCCACTGCCCTGCTGGTGACCGACCTCATCGTTGTCATCCTTGCTTTCCTGATTTTCGATACCTTAACCGGACTTTGTTCGGTTCTCGGTCTGATGGCGAAAACACTGCTGATTGACAAAACGATTGAGCGGATGAAGCTGAATAAATTTTTTACGATTATCTCCAACAATCCGCAGCCGATCTGCGATTTCATCACAAAGGATCTCAATCACAGCGCAACCCTTTACGACGCCGTCGGCGCTTACTCCGACCAGCAGCGGACAGTCATTCTCACGGTTGTGGATGTCAAGCAGGCCGTCTATCTTCAGCGGTTTATTCATGATACCGAGCCGACCGCGTTTATTGCGATCACAAAGAGCAGCGAAATTATCGGAAAAGGCTTCATGAGTTATGTCTGATCGATTCAAACCATATTTTTTACGCAAAAAATCCGAAGGTTTTTGACGCCTTCGGATTTCTTTGTATATGCTTATTCTGTTTATTTCTCTTCTGCTTCTTCGGTATCTTCTGCCGGTGCTTCTACGTTGTGGGAAGCCATCAGACTTACGACAATGGATTCCGGATTGGTCTTTATGGTGATATCCGGGTCAGCGGCCAGGGACAGATCTTTGACGCGGATGACATCACCGATCTTCATCTCTCCGACATCGACCATTACCTGATCGACCAGGGATGCCGGGTATGCCATGTAGGCAACCTCGTTCAGATCCTCCTGCAGAACGCCTTCTGCGATCTTTTCATGGTTTACAAGGACAATCTCTGCAACGGAATGAACTTTCTCGTTGCTGACCAGTGCCTGGAACTCGATCGAATCGATCTGTCCGGCTACCGGGTTATAATCAACATTTTTGATCAGGACATCGTATGCGGTTCCGTCGACATCCAGCATAATCTGGCTGCCTTTGTGGTCTGTCTTCAGCAGTTTCTCGACATCTCTTTTTACCATCTTAACTGGAATGGATTCTTTCATCTCTCTGCCGAATACATTGCCGACAACGTATCCTTCTCTTCTGAGTCTTTTTGCCTTTACATCCAAACTTCTCTTTTCAGCTTTTAAAGTATTCATTTATCTTTTCCTCCAAAAATCTGATTCTTAGCAGGCTTCTTATCTTGTGAAGGGTGTTAAGTTTGCTTTGCCTTGTGGCTATGAATAAGTTTCTTGGAACAGGATGTTTGGGAACATGCAAGGAAGAATTGGTTTCTTGTTGATTCCTTTTCTTTGTTCTAGGTGTAATATAATACCACAAACACGATTTGTCAACCCGGATTTTCCGATTTCACAGTTTCTTCACATTTTCAGCACGCTCCTTATATGCCATCAGTTTCTGGCGTGCTGTGCGGTTCAGACTGCGCGGTACAGCAATCTCAATCGTCGCATAATGATCACCGTGCACGTTCGCATCTTTCATCGATACCATGCCCTTGCCGCGCAGACGGAGCTTACTGCCGGACTGTGTTCCTTCCTTGATTTTGCAGACCACATCTCCGTACAGTGTCGAGACACGCGCTTCACCGCCAAAGACTGCCGTTGTGTATGGAATCTGAATCGTCGTGTAGATGTCCATTCCGCGCCGTTCAAAGCCTTTCTTTTCTTCTACATTGACCTTCAAAAGCAGATCGCCGCGGCGGCCGTTTGATCCTGTATGGCCTTTGCCGCGCAGACGGATGCTCTTTCCGTTCTCGATACCGGCCGGGATTTTAACCAGCAGCGTATTGGTCGTTCCATCCGGGTTCCGCAGGGTAATCTGTTTTTCACAGCCCGATGCCGCTTCCTCCAGGCGGATCGAAACCTCAGCGTGCAGATCGAGATCCTCTGCCATACCGCGGCCGGAAAATGCATCCTCAAACGGATGTCTGCTGCTTCCCGAACGCGTATACCGCTCGCTTCCGAATCCACGGCTTTTGCCATGAAACATCTGATCAAAGAAATCGCCGAACATATCGTCCGCGTTTCCTTCAAAGTGAAATTCGTGATAGCCGCCGTTGTTTCCGCTTCCGCCGAACGGGTTTCCATACGCACTGCCGTACGGATTTCCACCGCCCTGCTGGCTGTACGCGCCGGCTCCCTGGTCGAACGCCGCGAATCCGAACTGATCGTACATTTTCTTCTTTTCCGGATCGCTTAAGACAGAATACGCTTCTGTCACTTCCTTAAATTTCTTTTCCGCATCCGGGTTTCCCGCATTCGTATCGGGATGATATTTTTTCGCCAGTTTCCGGTATGCACGTTTGATTTCTTTCTCGTCTGCATTCCGGCTGACGCCTAATACTTCATAATAATCTCTTTTTGTTTCCATCATCAGGCACCTCCAGTCAAGCCTTTTCCTGATTTCCCAGGTGAACAATTCCTGGCTCTCTTTATCTGTTCTATTTGTACTATAACACGCATTTTTTACACTGTCAATTCTTTTCACGGAAGATTCAAAATTCCTATACGAATTGAAAAACCTGCCGTGCACTGTTACAATAAGAGATATACGATTCTCACGATTTTTTATGGAGGTACTTGATTGATGCATTCCATTTTCTGGTTCCGCACCCGGCAGTGGGTGTTGAGCCGCGTTCTTCATCTGACAGAGCATAAGAAACAGACACTCCTTGCAGCACCGGATGCTGTTCTGCTGCTCCCCGCGTTATTCCGGAAACGCCGGATCTCCCGGATTCTCCTGGTGACTACCCCCGGCTTTGTCCGCCGCGGAACACTGACGTCTCTGCTGGATGGCTGTAAAAAAGAAAACATTTCCGTCACCATTTTCTCCGAAATCGCCCCGGATCCGCAGATTGAGAGCGTGGAACAGGGTTTCCGTCTTTATCAGCAGATTCAGGCGCAGGCTATCCTCGCCATCGGCGGCGGATCCGTTCTCGATGCAGCAAAGCTGATCGGTGCCCGCGTCTGCTGTCCGAAAAAGACGGTTCCTGCGATGCGGGGCCTCCTGAAAGTCCGTCGGAAACTTCCGCCGCTGTTTGCCGTGCCGACGACAGCCGGAACCGGTTCGGAGGCAACGGCAGCAGCTGTCATCACAGACTGTATCGACGGGAAACCATACAAATACGCCGTCAATGACCTCTGTCTGATCCCG
>ERZ857951.2209-NODE-2209-length-17805-cov-6.107437_pt1 | contig 17805 bp, 10 predicted proteins | sample MGYA00519759_ERZ857951 | MGnify/ENA primary metagenome ERZ857951 (study PRJEB31778, sample SAMEA3449377) | human gut metagenome | biome: human gut; feature: human-associated habitat; material: faeces | place: United Kingdom | collected 2010/2012 ...
GAAAGCACCGTTGAGGGCGTTAAAAACTTCAATGTCGCGGCAAAGAAACGCGGAAACACGATAACGTTTCTCCGAAAGATCGTTCCCGGCGGAACGGACGACAGTTACGGCATTGATGTCGCGCGTCTTGCGGGCGTTCCCGAGGTCGTTATAGACCGCGCACAGGAAGTATTGAAAGAAATAGAGTCCGAACAGCCGAAAGTTGTTATCAAACGTGAAGAAAAGAACGAAGAACCCGATCTTTTCAATGCCGTTGCTTCTGATGAAATAACAGAAAGACTTAAAAACATAGACCCGACGGTTCTGACACCGATAGAAGCGATGAACGAACTTTATGCGCTTGTTCAGAAAGCCAAAAACCAATAATTTCGGAGAATACTGATGAAAATACATGTTCTTGACAGTTCTGTTGCCAACCTTATTGCCGCGGGCGAAGTGGTGGAAAGACCCGCATCCGTTGTAAAGGAACTTGTCGAAAACTCCGTCGATGCGGGCGCCGATAAAATCTCCGTTGAGATTTTGAAAGGCGGCATTGACCTTATAAAAGTGACAGATAACGGTTGCGGAATGACGGAAGAAGATGCCCGTGTGGCGTTCCGCAAACACGCAACGTCGAAGATAACCACAAAGGAAGACCTTTATAACATAGGCACTCTCGGTTTCCGCGGCGAAGCGCTGGCTTCGATCGCCGCCGTGGCGCAGGTCGAACTGCGGACGCGGCAGGAGGGCGACGAAGTCGGTACGCAGACCGAGATCAACGGCGGCCAGTTCGCCGGACAGACCCCGGTGATGTGTCCCGCAGGGTCGCAGTTTTTCGTGCGCAACCTTTTCTACAATGTCCCGGCCCGCCGCCGTTTTCTGGACAAGAGCACCACGTCGGCGGCGCAGATCAAGTCGGAATTCCAGCGCGTGGCGTTGTGCAATCCGCAGATCGCCTTCGAACTTTACGCCAACGACGCTCCGGTCTATACGCTGGGCGCGGCGTCGCTCGCCGGACGTATCGTCGATGTGGTGGGACGCCATATCAAGCAGAATCTGCTGGAGGTCGAGGCCGACACTTCGATCGCCCGCATCGAAGGCTACATCGGTCGTCCCGCCGCCGCCAAACGGCGCAACGGCGAACAGTACCTCTTCGTAAACGGCCGCTATTTCAAGAGTTCGTACCTCACGAGCGCCATCATGAAGGCGTACGAGAAGCTGATTCCCGAAAGCAGTTCGCCGTCGTATTTCCTCTACCTGACGATCGACCCGTCGCGCATCGACGTCAATGTCCACCCGCAGAAAACCGAGGTGAAATTCGCCGACGAGGAGGCCGTGTGGCAGATCGTGAACGCCGCCGTGCGCGAAACGCTCGCCAAGACGGGCGCCGTGCCGCTGATGGATTTCGACCGCGAAGGCATCGTCGAGATTCCGGTGCTGACCAAAGGGGCGGTCTACAGCGAGCCGCGGGCCATGTCCAACAGCGAATACAATCCTTTCCGCGAAGAGTACATCGATCCGTCGGCGCCCGATCCGAACGTCGATTTCGCCGGATTCGACGTACCGTTCAGCGACAACGGCCAAACTCTCTCCGACAATGCCGGCGCGGGCTTCGCTCCGCGTGGCGGAGGACGCGGTTCGGGTGTCGCTTTGCCGGGCGGCCTGCGCAGCGCCGGGGGCGGGGGATTTCCTGCGGCCGGCAGCGGCGCCGACGAATTTTCGATTCCCTCTGCGGCGGACGACGCCTTCGAGGATTTCGTGTCGGGCGGGGGCTTCGAAGTGACTTCGGAGAGTGGTTTCGATGCCAGCGAGCTGGAATTCATCCCTTCCGAAGCGACGGTCGAGCAACAGCGTCTCGACGTTGACGGGCGGCCCGAATTTACCGATCCGCTGCCGCTCGGAGGCGGCTATGTCGCCGCCCTGCTGGGCGGACGGTTCGTGGTGGTGGACGTGCGCCGTGCCCGTGAACGGATACTTTACGAAGACTACCTGAAGATGCTCGGTAGCGGTTCGTCGGTGAGTCAGCAGCTGCTGTTTCCCGAACGTCTGGTGCTTTCGGACAGCGAATACGCCCTGCTCGAAGAGAATGCCGTCGAATTCGCATCGCTGGGCTTCGATCTCGATTTTCAGGGCGACTGCGCCGTCGAGGTGAAGGGCACGCCGGCCGACATGCCTGCCGATTCGGTGGACCAGCTGCTTTACGAACTGCTGCAGGCCTTCTCGACGCCCGTGTCGCTGGCCGACGTGCGGCGCGAGAAGATCGCCGCCGTGATGGCGCGCGGAGCCGCGAAGCAGACTGTGCGCCTCATGTCGCGCGATGAAGCCGCCGCACTGCTCGCGCGGCTGGCCGCTTCGGGCAATTTCAGCTTTTCGCCATCAGGCAAAGCCATAACCGCCGAGATAACCGTCGAAGATATCCGGGCCAAGTTGGGATAATCCGGCGGAAAAACGTACATTTGCATAAATTTTCGGCGCCCTGATCCGGCCGGCTCCATGCGGCTTGTTTCCGGGGCGGAAAATTGAAAACCGTTCCCTGCAGGATCGGGCTTGCGAATGCAGGCCGGGCTGCGTTTGCAGCCCTGAGAGACGGGACGGGGAGAAAACCGCAACGAAACTGAAAAAAGATAATTTATGAACAGGAATTATTTCCAGACGCCCCCGGTGGTGTTGAATCTGATAATCATCAACGTCCTGATCTTCATGGCCACGGCGTTGCTGCCGAAGGCGGGCAATACGATCATGGAGTACTGCGCCCTGTCGCTCGGCACGCCGTTTTTCCATGTCTATCAGTTCATCACCTACATGTTCCTGCATGCCAATTTCGAACATATCTTCTTCAACATGTTCGCTCTTTGGATGTTCGGGCGTACGCTGGAGTATGAATTGGGGCAGAAACGCTTTCTGACCTATTACATGGTCTGCGGCATCGGCGCGGCGCTTATCCAATACCTGACGGCGCTGGCCTTCGGCGAATTCCCGCTGGTGCTGGTCGGCGCTTCGGGCGCCGTGATGGGACTGCTGCTGGCCTTCGGAGTCCTGCACCCCAATGCGGTCATCATGCTGCTGATTCCCCCGATTCCGATGAAGGCCAAATGGTTCGTCGTCATCTACGGTGTGATCGAACTGTTCTTGGGCTGGCGCGGCGTGGGCAATGTGGCGCATTTCGCCCATGTGGGAGGCATGTTGTGGGGCTTCCTGCTGCTCCAATGGTGGAAACAGCGGGGCATAATCCGTTTCTGACCCTATGTCCGAGACCTATTACAGCGGTTATGACAGCGACCGCGGCCGTAAGCCGCGGCGCAGTCTGTTGCTGCGGCTGCTCGATCTGCTGATGACGCTCCTGACGGCCGTAACGGCCGTTACGATGGTCGTCACCTTTTTCGTCCCTTACGTCGATCCGGGCCGGGTGTGGTTCTTCCCCCTGCTGGGGCTGGCCGCACCGGCGGTCTATGTCGTCACGGTTGTTCTGGCGCTCTATTGGATCATCCGCTGGCGGCTGGTGCGGGCCGGAATCATGGTCGCGCTGGTGGTCGTCGGGCTTTTCAAGGTGTCGCTTTTCTACAGACCTGAGTTCCGCCGTAATTACGGCGACGAGAGGTACGACCGCCGCGCCTTCAAGGTGATGACCTATAACGTGCGGGGATTCTACGGCGAGAACGGACTCAGCAGCGTGGGAGACGTGCTGCAGCTGATCGGCGACCATAATCCCGATATCATCTGCCTGCAGGAGTTCAACGCGCGGCTGGCCGGGCAGTCCGACGAGTTCGCATTGTTGGACGAGAAGTACGAAAGCGCCGTTTTTGGACGTACGCAGGCGCCCGATTCGCTTTACGGCGCGCCGCTGGTGATCCTGAGCAAATACCGCATCCTGCGCTCCGGCGTCGTGCTGACCCCCGGCACCTCGGTCTGGGCCGATCTGCTGATCGGCGACGATACGATCCGGGTGTTCAACAACCACCTGCGTTCGACGGCGATCAAGGCGGCCGACAACGACTACCTCACCAGCCGCGGATTTCTCTCCGATACGGCGCGCGAGGACAAACTGCGGAGCATGGCGGGCCGTTTCCGCGAGAACAGCGTGCTGCGTGCCGCGCAGGTGGACAGCATCGCGGTGGTGGTGGAGGCGTGGCGTTCGCGGTGCATCGTCTGCGGCGACTTCAACGATACGCCCATGTCGTACGTTTACCGCACCATGGCCAAGGGCCTGAACGACGCTTTCAGCCAGTGCGGTTCGGGCTATTCGCATACGTTTCGCGGATTTTTCAATACCCTGCGGATCGACTACGTGCTCAGCTCGGAGGGGTTCGATGCGCTCTCGTACGAGGTGCCCACGGTCGATTACTCGGACCACCATCCCGTCGTCGTCCGGCTGCGGAAAAATGCAATGAACAACTAATCCGATATAATTATGATTTTCGACTCTTTGAAAAACAGTGCGCTCTATTATTCGTTGAATCCGCGTCTGGAAAAAGCTTTCGGTTTCATCGCCTCGACCGACTGGGAGAAGATGGAACCCGGTATCCACGAACTCGACGGCAAGGATATCTATGTGAATGTCATGGATACCGAATTGAAGAAGCCCGCCGACGCCAAGCTGGAAATCCACAACGCCTATCTCGACATTCAGGTGCTTGTCCGCGGCGAGCGCGAGACCTTCGGCTGGAGCGAACGAGCCGTCCTGAGCAAACCGCTGGGCGGGTTCGATGCCGAGAAGGATATTCAGCTCTTCGACGACGAGCCGCAGACCTGCTACACGATCCGTCCCGGTCAGTTTACGATCCTCATGCCTGAGGACGGCCATGCGCCGATGGTGGGCGAGGGAAGCATACGCAAGATCATCGTCAAGGTCCGCATGTAGGATCGCCGAGACGATAACACGAAGGCCGGAGCATACACTCCGGCCTTCGTGTTATATACGGTTACCGCTTCCTGCAGCCTGCCGGATTGCATTCCGGATGCCGCTGCGCCCGTTATTTCCCGATGCCGTAATAGCGGAATCCGGCGTTCAGCGCCTCTTCCTTGTCGAGGATATTGCGGCCGTCCACGATGATATTGTCGCGCATGGCCGAACGCAGGAGCGTCCAGTCGGGCATGCGGAACTGCTTCCACTCGGTGATCAGCGCGACGGCGTCGGCTCCTTCGGCGGCTTCGTACATCGACGCGGCATGATAAACGCGCTCTTCGCCGAGCCTGCGGCGGGATTCGTTGGCGGCGACCGGATCGTATGCGCGGACCGTCGCTCCCGCTTCGAGCAGCCGGTCGATCACGACCAATGCCGGTGCTTCGCGCATGTCGTCCGTTTCGGGTTTGAAGGCAAGTCCCCAGACGGCTACGGTCTTGCCGCTCAGGTCGCCCAGCGCCAGCTGCAATTTGTCGAAAACGATCGACTTCTGGCGTTCGTTGACCCGCTCCACGGCTTCGATTACCTGCATCGTGTAGCCGTGTTCGTGTGCCGTGTGGGCCAGCGCCTTCACGTCCTTCGGAAAGCACGAGCCGCCGTAACCGCAGCCCGGATAGAGGAATTTGCTGCCGATGCGGGCGTCGGAACCGATTCCTTTGCGGACCATCTCGACGTCGGCGCCTACCAGATCGCACAGGTTGGCGATCTCGTTCATGAACGAAATTCGCGTCGCCAGCATGGCGTTGGCGGCGTATTTGGTCATTTCGGCCGAGGGAATGTCCATGAACAGCACGCGGAAATTGTTGATCAGGAACGGCCGGTAGAGCTTGGTCATCAGCTTGCGCGCCCGTTCGCTTTCGACGCCCACGACCACGCGGTCGGGCGACATGAAGTCCTTGACAGCCGCGCCCTCCTTCAGAAATTCGGGGTTCGAAGCGACGTCGAACGGCACCTTGCACTTCCGCCGGGCAAGCTCTTCGCGGATTACGGCCTTGACTTTCTGCGCAGTACCTACCGGAACGGTGCTTTTGGTCACCAGCACCGTATATTTCTTGATATTCCGGCCGAACGTGCGGGCCACTTCCAGCACGTATTTCAGGTCGGCCGACCCGTCCTCGTCGGGCGGCGTGCCTACGGCCGAGAAGACCACCTCCACGTTGTCCAGACAATCCGTGAGTTCGGTCGTGAAGTGCAGACGGCCCTCTTCGACATTGCGCCGGACGACTTCTTCCAGCCCCGGTTCATAGATCGGGATGACGCCGTTGTTCAGCCCGTCGATCTTCTTTTTGTCTATATCGACGCACGTGATGTCAAGGCCCATTTCGGCGAAACATGCCCCCGAAACCAGACCGACGTACCCCGTTCCTACGACTGCGATTTTCATATTGTGAGTTTTTGGTGTATGCTTTTTCAGCGGCGGAAGCGCTCGGCGACGCCGTCGGCGAACCGGCTGCAGAAGTCGTGGCAGCCGGACGAGAAGCCCTGCTTCATCTCCACGGGATCGCAGATCGGCTCCCACTTCATGCGCTGCGCGAATTCGCCCATGCCGCGCACGGCGGCCCCGGCCCAGCAGAACGATCCGAACCACCCGAAGTTGCGCTGCGGAACGCAGCGAGCGGCGATCAGGTCGAGCAGACGCGCCGCGGGCGGGTAGATGCCTCCGTTGTAGGTCGGCGCGCCGACGATCAGCGTGTCGTAGCGGAACACGTCGCGCAGCACGACCGATTCGTCGGCGAACGAAAGGTTGTACATGACGATCGGGCCGACGCCCCGGCTCGCAAGCTCGCGGGCGATGCGTTCGGCCATCTGCTCCGTGTTGCCGTACATCGAACCGTAGGCGAGCACTACGCCGGGTTCTCCCTCGTAGCGGCTCAGACGGTCGTAAATATCCATTACCTGCGGAATCTGCCGCTGCCATACGGGACCGTGGGTCGAACAGATGGTCGAGGGGTTCAGTCCGCGGACCTTTGCCAGCGCTTTCTGCACGGGGCCGCCGTATTTGCCCACGATGCAGGCGTAGTAGCGGCGCATCTCGTCCCAGTAGCGCGACGGGTCGAGCTGCGAATCGGTGATGCCGCCGTCGATAGCCCCGAACGTGCCGAAAGCGTCGCCAGAGAAGAGCGTCCCGGCTTCGGCGCACCACGTGACCATCGTTTCGGGCCAGTGTACCATCGGCGCCATGTAGAACGAGAGCGTCTTCGCGCCGAGCGAAATCGTGTCGCCCTCCTTGACTTCGAGCGTCCCGGCGTCGATGCCGTAGAAGCCTTGGATCATTTGCAGCGTCTTGGCGTTGCCGACGATCCGGATGTCGGGGTAGAGCAGGCGCAGGGCGCGGATGGACGACGAGTGGTCCGGCTCCATGTGATTGACCACGAGGTAGTCGATCGGGCGGTCGCCGATCGTCTCGCGGATATTTTCGAACAAACGGCTTCCGAAAGCCTCTTCGACGGTGTCGATCAGGGCGACCTTCTCGTCTGCGACCAGATATGCGTTGTATGAAACTCCGTGGGGAAGCGACCAGAGGCCTTCGAAACGGGTTGTCGTGCGATCATTGACCCCGACGTAATGAATGCCGGGCAGAATTTCGGTGATGTTCATAATATGTGACGTATTTTGTCCAAAGATAGTGAAAAATGTGCCAAAACGGAAATCGGGAGCTATCCGGCTGTCCGTCTGATGTTTCTGTAAATATAATTTCTCTTCCGGAGGGCAAATATAACAGTTTTTCGGACATGAACGGCGTTTGCGTCCGGAAATCGGCCGCCGGTGGGGTGTGAATGACTCCGGCATGAAAAAATCTCCGGTCATAAGACCGGAGATTCTCTGTTTTGACCTTTGCGGCGGACGGCCTACAGCGGCAGCCGTACCGCCGAACGGGTGGATTTCATCACGGCGGCGCCCTCCTTGACCGAATTCGGAATCGTGCTGCGCTCGTATACGCTCACTTCCGTAACGTTCGTGGCGCTGGTCAGCGTCAGCGTGCTGCCCGATTCGTTGAATGAAATGTCGTAGGTGCTTCCGAAGTTCTTGCCGCCGCTGTATTTTCCGCTGAGCACGTCGTTCTGCACCTGATAACTGCCGGTGAATTTCTGGTATTTTACCTCGGCGAACCTTTGGTATATCTCGAAAGTATTGTCCGCTCCGAACGAGAGGTAAATATCGAAATCCTGCGGAGTCTCGCCCGTCCATGTCTTGAGCTGCCACTCGCCGACGAGCAGCTTTGCCGTGGGCGAAACCTTCTCCTTGTCCGACGATCCGCAGCCGGCGAACAGACACAGGCCCAATGCGGCCAGTACGATATAGATAGTCTTTCTCATAGTTTTCATACGTTTATATTATAACCAACCTCCGTTGCCGGCTTGTACCGCGCGGGCGATGATCGCGAACTCCTTGGTGATCTCCATGCCGCTCATCTCTCCGTTTGCCGAGGAACTTCCGGCCATGGCCTTGATCTTGATCTTGGCGACGCCCGGTTTGGTGCATTTGATCTGCAGTTTTCCGTACGAGAACGCAGGCGCGGCGGTGATCCCCAGCTTGTCCATGTCGGCCTGCGACATTTCGGCGCTCTTGTAGGTCAGGTTCGCCGAAGCCTGCCCGAAGAACTTGTCGAGCGAGAGCACCTGCTGTACGCCGACTTTAGCCGGCAGGCAGGGCGTGCCTTCGATCTGCATCAGCAGCTGGTAGGCATCGATCGATCCGGTGCCCATATTCTTGCGGTAGTTGCGGAGTACCATGCCGTTTTTGGTTCCGCCGATGATATAGGAGTCGATGTCGTTTACGGCGGTCAGGAGCATCGATTTGAACTCGTCCACCGTGTAATGCCTGCCTTTGGCCAGCGCGTAGGAGAGTCCCAGCGCGGCGACGCCCGATACGTGGGGGCAGGCCATCGAGGTGCCCTGCATGTAGCCGTAGTCGGCTCCGTCGGTGCCGAGTTCTGCGGGCAGCTCGGAAGGCAGTGTCGAAAGCACCTGCGCGGCGCTGGTTCCTGCGGGCGAGATGCTGGCGTCGCCGCCCGGAGCCGCGACGTTGCAGCCGGGACCGTAATTCGTGTAGTAGGCCGGCAGGTAGTCCGGGCCGAACGAGGTGACCGAAACGTAGCTGCGGTAGCCGCCCGGATAACTCGCGAAGTTGGTGGCGTCGTTGCCTGCGGCGAAGATCGCAAGACCTCCGTCGAGTACGTCGTTGTTCTTTTTCGAGACGAAGTAGTCGATCGCCTCTTTTTCCGCGGCGTAATTCCTTTCATAATAGCTATCCGACGTGAACGGCGACTGAGTGGGGTAGCCCCACGAACACTGGATGATCGAGGCGCCGTTGTCGGCGGCGTATTTGATCGCCCGGACCGAAGTCGAGATGGTGCCGCCCTTGCCGCCCGAAAAAATCTGGCACGACATGAGTTTCACGCCGTCGTTGCTGCCCGTGCCGCCCGCTACGCCGCAGACGCCTTTGCCGTTGTTGTTCACGGCGGCTACCGTACCTGCGACGTGGGTGCCGTGGCCCGAATCGCCGTCGTACTTGCCTTTATTGTCATAATGCGATACACTCCATGTAAGCTTGGTCGAATTCGTGGCGAAGTTGTATCCGGGAACGCCGCTTCCGTCGGGATTTACCCACATGTTGTCGGCCAGATCGGGATGGGTGTATTTCACGCCTTCATCGACGATGGCGACGATGATCGAAGGGCTGCCGCCGGTCAGTTTCCATGCCTCCGGAACATTGATGTCGGCGCCTGCGGCCGTCGTAGCCGCGAACATTTTGTCGCCGTTGTTGCTGTAGTGCCACTGGCTCGGAAGTCCGGGATCATTGAAGCCGCTGCCGGAGAAATCGGCGCGGGTCGTCCCCGTCTCGTCGATTCTGAAAGGCATGGGATTGCCGACCGATGCCTTTTGCAGTTTCGTGTCGAATTGTATGCGGCTCACTTCAGCCACTCCGGCCAGCTCCCTTGCGGCTTTCTCCAGATCCGCGCCTTGGCCGAAAGTGAGTATGTACCATTTATGCAGCCCTGCGGCGCGGGTCTGCTCTTCGCTCCGGGCGTCGTAAGTGAAAAGGCGTTCCAGCGAAACGATCTCCAGACGGCTCAGAACGTCGTCTACAGAGGCGACTCCCGAACAGGTCGCCGCAGTGCGGGTTGCGGCAGCGGTGCTTTCGATGGTTTCGACCGCACGGTCGTTGAAATAGACCAGAAGCGTTTCGGCCGCCGCATCGGCGGAGGTGTTGACGATCTTGGCCGACGGAGTCTGCGCGGAAGTACCCCCCCCCCGCGTTATTATCCGTATCCGGATCGGTCGTACAGCCCGCCAACAGCAGGAATGACGCAAAAATGAGTAGTTTTCTGTTGTTCATAAACTATGATTTTGGATAGATGACAAAAGATAGGCTCTGCAAATCTTCCGGAGCGGATTTACAGGGAGTATATGCCGCCGGCGTATGGTTCAAAAAAGATTCCATAAATGGTTCGTAACGGAAGATTAAGATACAAATATGCGATTTTGTGCGGATTTATGCAAATTATTATTCTATTTATTATTTTATGGTGACGAACCGCCCTGCCTGCATCCCGATCGCAGACCTCTCCGGCAATCGGCTACGCTTCGGCAGCAATCGGATGAAGAGTATATTGACGACATGAGTCCGGTGCAATACCGAACTCATGCAGATGAAACGATGGTAATCCCTCTAAAATTTGGGAGGAGTCATTCGATAATGACTCCTCCCACCCCTATTGATCAATAATGCAAGCGCTTATTAAAGTGTCGCTGCATGTGCGGTAGTCTGACGGCTGATTACGGAACTCAGCTGAATTTCCGTCGTCGATATTTTGTGCGGTTTGAATGCAACGGGCGCATTGGAGAACGACGCCTGAGCCTTCACTGCAGATCCGGCAGCGGATTTTTTCACCAACTTGAACGGACCGATTACATAGTCACCTGAAGTAAAGCCTTCGGCGGGCTTGATACCGTACCAACCTCCGTCATAGATGAACAAGTCCATTGTACCTACTGCGAATTTTTTACCGTTAGTGAATGTTCCGCTGTTGCAGAGAACGGATGCACTCGATTTGTCGGCACCCATGACGCCCTGCAGAGGAACGAAGGTCTCACTCGTAAGCAAGGAGGTGGTACCGTCCTCGACGATACATTCCGCCACGAAATACAATGCACCGGCAACCAGTTCCTGATTGTTTTTCATCGTAAACGAACCATCTGCTGCGTTAAAGTCCGCGGTAACGGGATATTGCAGACGATATACCGAACTTCCCCAACCGGCAACGCTGTAAGTGCTGTTGGCTACTTTCTTGCTGAATGTAACATCGAACGTTACTGGAGCGTTGGTGACTTCCGCAGAAGTACTGGTGACGGTCCATGTGCCGAGCCATGCTTGATACTCCGGCGACAACGGTTCGCCCTGACCGCTCATGAAGGAGGTGCCTTTGGCCAGCTCCGTGATCGGATAAACATAACCGTTCACGACTTTGAGTCCGAATCCGCAGGGAACATACTCCGTATCGGATTCGACGATCAGCGTCTTCTCGGCAGTGCCGCGGGACAAGTCGTTCATCGACGTGATGCTGTTCATCAATACGTTGAGAATATCCTCGTCCGCCATACTTGCAAAGGCGCTTTTGGGCACGACATTGAAATAATAGTACTCGTTTGCAACAGTCGGCGTCGTCTTTACTTTGACCGAAGTAGCCTTGATATCCGATACGGCGAAGGTGAACTTATTGTTGGATACCGTCTCCTGAATCCGGGCGCCGCTTACCTCGTCGGTGAACATGCCGCCGCTCCAAGTCATCTCCTCGATCGAAACTCCGTCGACAACCAGCGGCTCATAGAACTTGAGTCCGGTATCCTGCGTGTAGATGAAACTTGCAGACGTAACTCCGGACTCGGTCACCACGGAGAAGTAACGGGAATTGTAATTGTCCGCTACCTCGCGTGCGATGTCGTAGGTCTTGCCGTTGAGAACGAGTTCGTAGGAACGGAAATTGTCCATCTTGTTCACATCTGCGGAATATTTGCCGAACATCGTGTTCCATGCGGTTTCCGGCAGGGGAGTCAGCACGATGGTGTTCTGGGTTTTCTTGCCGCGCAGGACGACCTTGTCGGCCGCATAGCTCATGATGATGAACTCGCTGTCGCCTCCCATACCCGTATTGGTCGGGCCGACACCGGAGTTCGGCTCCGAATAGATATGGAAGTAGGGATTGTAAGTGTCGAAATTGATCGTGGGACCGTAATCCTGATCGTACGAGTAGAGACTCTCGGCGGTCTTGCCGGCGCCTCCCGCTTCGGAAGTTACGGTAACCGTTCCGTTCTGGAATTTCATGTAGATCGCAATGCCTCCGTACTCCTGCGTCGCACTGGGATAGTACTCCATCAGCCAGCCGTTGGCAGCTCCGGTCAGCGCCTTTTCGGTGCCCTCCTGCACCTCGCGGATTCGCTCACTGGCCGTTTTGCCGAAAGCGTCCTTGTCATCTTTAAGGCACGAAGAGAGGACAAGCGGCAAAACCGCTAATAATATGATAAGTTTTTTCATCTCTTTTACGAATTAAATGTTATAATCGAGCGACCAAATCTCATTCTGCCGACGTAATACCACTTTTCGCAGTTCATCGATATTGATATCCCATGTGCTGAGCATGTATGCACGCATGATATCGTTTTTCTGTTCGAGAAGCGGACGTCCGGCGCTGCCGCCTTGTGCGAGAATGGCTTCCCATTCGGCTGCCGTCGAGGTTACGTAGAGCGAGAGCTGTTCCACGAAATCCTCATCGGGAGCCTTCGACGAATAACGCGTGATAAACCCGGCCTGACGAGCCGCTGCATCCGTCCGGTAGGTGTCGAAGCATGCGTCGCCGACGTAGCTCGAAGGCGTTACGGCGTTGAAGTCGGTCGAGTAGGGCCGCGTCTGGTGGAGGATGTGACCGAACTCATGGTGCATGGTCTTGAAGAATAGCTCGTTGAGCTGGTCGATATCCTTCGTGTTCAGCAGATAGTCGATGATGTTGACCTGATAAAGGGTCATCATCTTACCGCCTTCGGCCACACCGAGTACGATGTTGTTGTTTTCGTTATAGGCCGGCGAACCGATAACATGGACGATCTTCGGGAAGTTCTCGCTGATGAACTGCCTGCTGCCCGTCACTTCGTCGTAAACCTGCAGCGTCAGGTGCAGCGTCAGCTTGGCCAGTTTGATCGCCTGTCCGTAATCCGCGGGAGTCAGGTTGTAGTCCATGTCGCCCAGAACATCTTTGAAACGATATTTGAAATCGATGTTGTAGGGTTCCATATAGTTCTTGGCAAGCCATCTGTCGAAATCGTTTTCGACGGTAGGCGAGTCGAGGACAGCGCTCGTCTTGTTCAGGTCGTCCTCGGAGCAGCCCGCCAAAACGAACACTCCGAACACTGCCGTCATAAGTAATATAATATTCTTTTTCATCGTATATCCTGTTTTATCGTTAGCATCTGATTATCTCGGGTTAGGAGTCAGGCCTGCGGCAACGACATCCATCGGCAGCTGCATCGCGCAGCGCGGGTCGCGGGCGTGCAGTTCGTCGGTAACGCTTCCGAGCGTGTTGTAGCTGGCCAGCTTGCGACGATAGATCGTAATGCCGTAACGTTTTATGTCGAACCAGCGCAAACCGAGGTGTACGGTCTCCACACGGCGCAGATGCAGCAGCGCATAGCACATGTTGGTCTGCGTGCCGGCTTCGAGCGGGAAAGCCGTCTCGCCGAAAGGTTTCTTCACCGTGGGATTGGCCGGGGTATACTCCTTCGTGTTCTGCGCCCACTGGTTGACGTTGGCTTCGGTGAGCGTTTGGGCGCCGGACTTCACATATTTGCTGATCCAGAGGTTCATGTCGTTCAGAGCCGGTCCGTATTCCTTCTTCATGATGTAAGCCTCGGCGCGGCAGAGCAGCGTCTCTTCGGCCGTAAATGCGGGGAAAACCGTATGCGCGAGTCCCGTCTGCATTACCGGGTCCTTGATCTCGAAGAGGTAGGGCGCACGCCATGCGAAACACTTGTCGGCTTTACCGGTATTCATCGAATACGGCGCAGAGTAGAGCGTGTAGCTGCTGCCCCACGGAGCCGTCGGAGCGCGGAAGGTTTCGGTCTGATCCAGCCAGTTACCGTGGGAGAAACCGGTGTAGGCATTGTAAGGACCGAACGAAATGCCGGGAGCATCGGTTATCGAGGTCTGCAGCAGCAGGTTGCACTTGTGCGAGTAGTCGATATAGTCCATCGTGCGGAGCAGGGTCTGTCCGTCGGCCGACTGCAGTCCCAGTTTGCCGTTCGCCTCAAGGTCGCGCATCATCGTTTCGGGAGCGCTTCCCAGCACTACCTTCGCGGCGGCGATACACTCGTCCCACTTCTGATAGAAGAGGTAGAAACGGGCTGCAAAGGCATAGGCGGCCTTCTGGTTGAAATGGTACTTCGGCACCGAGTAGAACTCGTCGGTGATCAGCGGCAGACCCTCGATCAGGTCGGCGTCGATCTTGGAATAGACGTCGGCCAGCGTACCGCGGGTGTATTTGGGGTCGAGTATCGTTTCGGCTTTCTCCATGTAGGGAATGCCAAGGTCCTCCGACGCATACTGCGGATTGTAGGCCTGACAGAACATATTGGCCAGACAGAAATGAGCGTATGCACGGCAGATAAGCGCTTCGCCCTTGGCGGCTTTCAGCTGCGGGGTGTCGGCGCCGCCCAGCTCCTTGATGGCGTCGAGCGCTTGGTTGGCGGCGGCAATAGCCATGTAGTACTGACTCCATACGGCCTGCGGCGCTTCGTTGGTAACGGCCGCCGTAACGTCCTGCCAGCGGTAATACTCTTCCTGTTCGGGTTCGAAGTCCGGTGAAACCAATGCCGTTTCATCGACATTGTCCGATGCGTATTCGCAGGTTACGGGGTAGGTATGTTCGGAATATGCCGAAACCAGCAGACTGGTGATCTTGTCGCTCGAATCGAGTTCGGTTCGGTTGTCCGGCATCTCATCCAGAAAGTCGTTACAAGCGGGAAGCGCCACGAGGGCAGCCGCGAGTACGATTAGCGTGGTTATTTTTTTCGTATTCATATTTTTCATCTTTAGCGTCTGTTATAAACCGATTTTCAGCGTCAGCGTAAATTGCTTGGGCACCGGAACCGCAACACCGCCGGTATTGAAGAATTCGGGATCCTGACCGTTGAGCTTCTTGTCGGCATAGATCAGGAAGAGGTTCGTTGCCTGAAGTTTAAGCGACATGTTCGAGAAACGGAGTTTCTTGATCCAGCGCTTCGGGAAGTCGTAGGTCAGCGAAATTTCCTTCATGCGGATGAAGTCGCCCTTGGCGATACGTGCCGTCGAATAGTTGTAGGCATTGTAAGCGCGCGAAAGGTAGTTGTCCTTCTCGACCTGACGCTTGTTGGCGATAACCGGAATATCCGTATGGTTTTCATCGCCCGGACGCATCCAGCGGTTGCGGAACTCGCGCGGCATGGAGAGCAGGTCGCTGTAGGATTCGGAGAAGACCGGATCCAGACGGATCACATTGCCGAACGAGTAGGTGATGAAGACATTGAGCTTGAAGCCGTAGAGACGGAACATGTTGCCGAAGCTACCGAAATCCGTCGGATCGGCCGTACCCGAATACTTCAGGTGTCCGAGGTTGTTACGCTCTTGGAAGTTGATCGAGGTGGTCGTAAGCTGGCCTTTCTCGTTGATGAACTGCGGGATACCCTCATCGTTCAGGCCTTGGAAGTCGAACGAGAAGATCGAACGCGAAGGATAGCCTTCCATACCGAAGCCGGTGCCCGATACGAGGTCGATGGCACGCTTGTACGACATCAGGTCGGTCACCTCCTCTTTCAGGTGCGAATAGATGAAGTCCGTAGACCAGCTGAAATTCTTGGTTTCGATGTTGCGGGTCGAAAGAGTCAGCTCGACACCCGAAGATTTCAGACCGGCGACGTTACCGTATTTCATCACCTGACCGCCGATACCCTGCGTGTTGATCACACCGATCAGGTCGTGGTTGTCACGCTTGTACCAGTCGGCTGCGAGGCTGATGCGGTTGTTCAGGAAGCCCATGTCGATACCGACGTTCACCTCGTTCTTCTTCTCGTAAGTCAGCTCGCTGTTCTCCAAGTCGTAAATCGTCAGACCCGACTCGGTAACACCGGCCGAAGGACGCCACGGGGTATTGCTCGTGATGACGACGCGCGAGTTGGTCACGAAGCTGGGGCCGCGGTCTGCGGTCAGCGAGTAGGAAGCCTTCAGCGACAAGTGCGACAGAGCGGGACGCAGCGCCTCGAAGAAATTCTCTTCGTGTACGTTCCATGCACCGGCGACGTTCCATGTCGGCAGCCAGCGGGCGCTGCGGCTCTTACCCATGCGGTTCGTTCCTTCGTAACGGAAGGTTCCGTTGAGGGTGTAGCGGCCTTTCCACGAATAGGTTCCGTTGAAGAAGAAAGCGACGTTGCGGTAATGGGTGTCGGCCAGACCGAAGTAGTCGGTGTTCTCCTCCTTGCCCTTCTTGAATACCTCATAGGCGTAGAAGGGGATCAGGCCCATCGAGTACTGCATACCCCAGCCGTTGAACCAAGATTCGTGACGGTCGCTCTGGTTGACCTCCATACCTCCGTAGAGGTTGATAATGTGCTGGTTGTTGATCTCCGTATTGTACGAAGCGGCGAAACGGAAGTCGTACGACAGCATGTTGTTGTCGCGGCGCTTGTAGATACCGCCCTTGGGCAGGATCGAAATAGGCACTGCATACGCATTGTCGGGATCGGTATACAGGAACGGGTTGTTGTCACGGATCACCGTAGTAGCCATTGCACGGTAGGCGCGGGCCTGATTCGAATAGTCCGTAATATTGTGCTCCTGCGTCGTAGCCGAATATTTGATGGCGGCCAGTGCGCTCAGTTCGAGACCCGTGACGGGCTTGTAACGCAGCTCCGCTTGGAATTTCGTATCCACGACGTTGAGATCGATGTAGTTACGCCCAAGTTCGTCGATAATGTTGAACGGAGCGTAGTTGCGCGTGTAGAATTCATCGGGATCGAGCGTCCGGGACGAATTCATGGCATAAGAGTAGGGGTTGATGTCGAAATCGCGCTTCACCTCGCCGAATACCACGTCGGTCGTCGCCGCCAGCGTACCCGGAGCCGTTTGCTTACGGTAAGAACCGCTCGAAATCAGGTTCAGCGTCAGATTGTCGAAGATATTATAGGTAGCATTGAGGTTCGCCGTATAACGCTCCACCTCGCTGGCCTTGGTCCATCCCGGATCGAACATGGCGCTCATCGAAGCGTAGTACTGCGACTTCTCGGTACCGGAACTGAGGCTGATCGAGTGCGTGTGCATCAGCGAACTCCGGAAAAGCTCCTTGAACCAGTCCGTATTGCGGTACTCGGCCTTACGCAGGTAGCGGTTGCGCGCAGCCTCCGTATTTTCGAGTTTGCCCGTGTTGACCAGCTCCCACATCTTACCGTAAACACCGCTCGAAGAGGCGTTTGCGATAGTCGAGTTGTTGAGCCAGCCTTTGGCGGCCATTTCCTGATATACCGACATCTGATCCTGAGAATTCATGATGTTGAAATCGGCGTAGCGCGGCGTCATACGGAACGTATAGTCGCCGGTATAGCTGATGCGGCTCTCGCCTGCACGACCCTTCTTGGTCGTGACGACGATCACGCCGGCCATTGCGCGTGCACCGTATATGGAAGTTGCGGAACCGTCTTTCAGAATGCTGAAGCTCTCGATGTCGTCGGCGTTCAGACCTGCGATGGCGGAGCTGATCAGCGTCGTGGCGTCACCCGAAGAGAGTGCGTCGGCGTCGATGTCGATCACATCCTCCATAATCACGCCGTCGACCACCCAGAGGGGTTTCGAGCTGCCGAAGATCGACGTCGCACCGCGGACGCGGATCTTGGGAGCGGTACCGAAAG
>ERZ857951.2221-NODE-2221-length-17748-cov-3.129373_pt1 | contig 17748 bp, 18 predicted proteins | sample MGYA00519759_ERZ857951 | MGnify/ENA primary metagenome ERZ857951 (study PRJEB31778, sample SAMEA3449377) | human gut metagenome | biome: human gut; feature: human-associated habitat; material: faeces | place: United Kingdom | collected 2010/2012 ...
CCAGAGAAACTTTCCTGTTATGGAATGTGCAATGAGGCAATGCAATACGGATTTTTTTCTTATGAAGGAATGGACGCATTTGAGCCATATATAAGCAGATAGCACAGAACGCCAGAACCGACATTTGCCGGAGCTGGCACTTTTTTTATCTATGGACTTATTTTAAAGTCCCTTTATGAGACTTTTATACACATTTTGTTGTCTAATATATGTAAGATAAAAAAAGAAGAAAAGCGACTGTCTTACATTCACTGCGCGCGTGGAGAAAAGCATTATGAAAAAACAAACAGATGATCTTGTGAAAAGAGCGAAAAGGCATGAGTCGGAAGCTTTCACAGAATTAATGCAGCTTTATATGACGGATATGTATAAGGTTGCATATGCAATTTTGATGAATGATGAAGATGCTGCCGATGCAATCGGAGATACGATTCTGATATGCTGGGAAAAAATGAATCAATTAGTGAAGATACAGTATTTTAAAACATGGATGACAAGAATCCTCATCAACAAATGCTATGATATCAGAAAGAAAAATCAGAATATCATCTTCGCGCGGTTCTTCAATAAGCGCGCGCCATTCACAATGAGAAGAATTCCGGCTGCAATGCCGCCTGTCAGTACGCAGATGCCGACGGCAAGGCTTGCAGCGCCAGTCGATCCCATCGTCTTGTAAATCTTTTCTTCCATAAAAACAACCTCCTTAATACAAAACAATCCATTTATGGTTAGTATTTTACCATCATTTGGCGGAATATACAAGAAAACGGTCACGGCAGCCAGCCGTCGTCCCCCGCCAGCACAAGCTCTCTGGAAAAATGGGCAGCCTGTGCGCCGTCTAAGGTATCCACAAAGTCTGCACGCTGTGCAAACGGGCGGCAGCTGTCTGCACAGCCACAGTCAGCGTCCTGTGGATAACTGTGATACTCGGCAAAAAGAACGGTGCCGTGTGCGTGCTCCTTGCCCCAGTCATGAAATCCGGCAGGGTGGATGTGGGCGCCTATCGCGCAGTCCATGAGGACAACCCGTGCGTAATCCCGCCAGGGACGGCCGATATAGGCCGTGTGCTGAGGACAACCCTCCGCGGCAAAGCGGCAGTCGTGGAAAACATAGCCGTATTCCTGCCCTTTGGGGGTGGAAGCGGCGGTGGCATATCCGGGTCCTAAGGATGCGATCGTACAGCCTTCAAAGTAAGCGGTCGCACTGCCGAAAATAAAGTCGATATCGCCGCAGATATAGCAGTTATGATAATATTGTCTGCCGTTGATGCGCGGCGCGGACTCGGTCGGCCCGCGAAAGCCGCCGGGCTCGTATTCCTCCGGGGGAAGCGGACCGGTAAAAAGCGTATCCTGATGTCCGAGAATGCGGCAGGATTCCGCGATAAAACGGTCGCATTCGGCGTAGAGTGCGATTGCCTGCCCGTGCGTTTTGGAGTCGCCTGCAGTATTCTCGATGGTTAAGTTGCGCAGCGTGACGTCTGCGGCATGCACGAAAAAGGTGTAGGAGCGGAAGGTTCCGCGCTTGATGCCGTCCGGCATGATCTCGTAGCCGTAATCGCCGAAGGAGATCACGGTGTCGGACGGGGATGCTCCTGCGCCCTCGATCGTGACGTTCGGGCGCATGAGGGATAATTTTTCGTGGTAGATTCCGGGCATGACGCGGATGGTCACGGGAACCGTGGGGTCTTCTGGTATGGCGGCGAACGCCGCTTTCAGTGAATAAAAGCCGCCAGAGACATCTGCCCCTGGCGCAACGGTCATTGTATACATAAGTGGCTTCCTTTTTGGAAAAATAGAATTAACGGGCGAGAATATCGATGATCTCCGCGACATACATGGTGTGCATATCGCCGTCCTTGTACCATTTTTCCTTGATCTCAGGGAGAAGAAAAGAGTCTTCCGTGATGCGGGTGGCAGACATTTTCTCGCAGAGAAGGACAAAGTTGCCCTCGTCCACGTAAGGGATGTTGTGGCGCGTGGCGAGCGTGAGACCTGCCGCGGCGAATTTGTCTTCGTCTCTTCCGGAATGGGAACCGCAGTAATTTAACGCGTCACGGTATTGCCCGGACAGGAAGGTAATGGAGAAAAATTCGTTCGCGTCGATGAATTCTTTGGTGTAGCGGGAATCACGCACAAAAATGAAAGCAACATTTTTGCCCCAGAGGACACCGACACCGCCCCAGCTTACGGTCATGGTGTTGGCTTTTTCCCTGCTGCCGGCTGTGACAAGCGCCCACTCTTTGCCGATTTTGGTAAATGGATTAAATTCTACAAGATCAAATGGTAACGGTTGGAATGTGTGCATAAGATTACTTCCTTTCTGTCGGTATCATTTCTGTAGATATGATACCATTTTGACGGGAAAATGACAAGAAAGCCGGCGGCAAAACGGGATACTTTTCACACCGGAAGGGGCGCAGATGAGCGCCAGAGCAGTTGAAAAAATAGACGGAGTGCGTATAATAGTAATATAGTACGCAAAGGGAAGAAGGAGGAGCGGCGATGGCAGGATTAGGCCACAGACAGGATCGGGGAGTCATGCTCCCGCCATTGGATGAGATTGACGGTTTTATGGTGCGCCCGGGATTTTACAATTCAGAAGGCGCAGTGCCGACGGCGAGAGGAGTGAGCTTTACGATTCATTCGGTCGGCGCGACGGGATGTACGCTTCTGCTGTTCCGGCCGCAGGAAAAGGAGCCATACGCCAGACTGAAGTATCCGGAGGCATACCACATTGGCAACACGTTCGCAATGCTGGTATTCGGCTTGAAGATTGATGAATTTGAATACGCGTTTCAGCTGGACGGACCGTATGATGAGTCCAGGGGGCTGTTGTTTGACAAGAACAATGTGCTGCTGGATCCGTTTGCGAAGGCGGTGACGGGGCAGCGGAACTGGGGCGAGCGCCCGGAGAGTGACGAGGGCTTTGTGTATCACGCCCGTGTGGTGGAGAATAATTTTGACTGGGGGAAAATGACGTTCCCGGAGATTCCGGCGGAGGATCTGATCATATACGAGACACATGTAAGAGGATTTACCAGGGACGCTTCTTCCGGGGTGACGGCAGGCGGCACGTTTGAGGGACTGCGCCAGAAGATTCCGTATCTGAAGGATCTTGGCGTCAACGCGATCGAGCTTCTCCCGATTTTTGAGTTCGATGAGATGGAGAGCGCCCGCGTGGTGGACGGTGTGCAGCTGTACAATTACTGGGGGTACAATACAGTGAGCTTTTTTGCGCCGAACACCAGCTATTCGTCCGTGGTAGAGCACAATCACGAGGGAGACGAGTTAAAGCTGCTGATCAGTGAACTCAAGGCAAACGGCATGGAAGTCATTCTGGATGTCGTGTTTAACCATACTGCCGAGGGAAATGAGAATGGACCGTGTTTTTCATTTAAGGGCATTGATAATAATATTTATTATATGCTGACGCCGGATGGACATTACTACAATTTCAGCGGATGTGGCAATGCCATGAACTGCAACCACCCGATCATGCGCAAGTTTATCATTGACTGCCTGCGCTACTGGGTGATGGAGTACCGCGTGGACGGTTTCCGGTTCGATCTGGCTTCGATTCTGACACGTGACCAGAACGGGGCGCCGATGCCGGATCCGCCGATTTTACAGGGGATCGCCTGCGACCCGATCTTAGGACATGTGAAGCTGATCGCCGAGGCGTGGGATGCGGCAGGACTTTACCAGGTGGGAAGCTTTCCGGCATTTCGCAGATGGTCAGAGTGGAACGGCAGATACAGAGATGATATGCGCCGCTTTTTAAAGGGCGACGGGAGCATGGCGGGAACCGCGATCAACCGTATCATCGGTTCGACGGATCTGTACGATCCGGTGCACAGAGGTGAGAGCGCATCGGTGAATTTCCTGACCTGTCATGACGGTTTTACGCTCTATGATCTGTACTCGTACAATACGAAGCACAATGAGAAAAACGGCTGGAACAATACGGACGGCGACAACAACGGAAACAGCTGGAACTGCGGTGCCGAGGGAGAGACGGACGATCCGCAGATCGAGGAACTGCGCCGGCGCATGGTGAAAAATGCGTTTGCGACGCTGCTCTGCAGCCGCGGACCGGCGATGTTCTACGGCGGCGACGAGTTCTGCAACACGCAGTTTGGCAACAACAATGCCTACTGTCAGGACAATATCATATCCTGGCTGGACTGGACGAGACTGGAAAAATACCGGGAGATTCATGATTTTGTGCGCTATATGATCGGTTTCCGGAAGCGCTATGCCATTTTGCGCAAGAAGACGAAGCCGGTGGCATGTAATCTGCCGGAGATCAGTATTCACAACGGTTACCCGTGGAACGGCGGTACGGATTCCAACAGCCGTCTCATCGGCATTATGTATGCGGGAAGAGATGAGCACGACACGCGGGACGATATTGTGTTCTATTGTATGAATGCTTACTGGGAGACGTTAGTGATGCAGCTTCCGGAACTGCCGAACGGGCTTCAGTGGAAAGTGTGTGTCAACACGTCCGTGGAGTACGAGGACGGCAGGGATATGGAGTCCTACACAGAGTTTTATTATAAGAAGACATTGAAGGTTCCGCCGCGCACGGCGATCGTACTGGTGGCAGAGTAAGCGGGTGAAGCGGGCAGAAACCCTTGGGGAATGCCCGCTGCCTGCGTTGCGGCTCCTAGAGGTAGCCGCCGTCGAGGGTGATGATCTGCCCGGTCAGGTAGTCGTTTCCGGTGGTAATCTGCACGGCAAGCGATGCCACTTCCTCCGGCGCGCCGAAGCGCCCGGCGGGGATTTCCTCGGCGAGCTGGGTGCGCTCTTCCGAGGAAAAGCAGGCATTCATCTCGGTGTCGATCACGCCGCAGGCGATTGCGTTGACCTGGATGTTACTCGGAGCGAGTTCCTTGGCGAGGGCGCGGGTGAAGGAATTGATGCCGCCCTTGCAGGCGGAGTATGCGACCTCGCAGGAGGCACCGACATTTCCCCAGATCGAGGAGATGTTTAAGATTTTCCCGGATTTCTGGTGGATCATGTGCGGCAGGGCAAGCTTGCTCGCGGAAAAGACGGAGGTCAGGTTGACGCCGATGATGCGGTTCCACTCATCGATGGTCATATCTTCCAGCAGACCGATATGTGAGATGCCGGCATTGTTTACGAGAATGTCAACGCCGCCGAAGCGGGCTTCGCTTTGGGAAAAAAGCTGTTCCATATAGGCATAGTCTGACACGTCGCCGATGCTGGTGAGTACGTCCACATGGCAGGTTTCCCTTAATTCGTCTGCCAGCGCCAGCAGCTCCTTCTCGGAGCGGGAACAGTTGATGACCAGACGGCAGCCCTCTCTGGCGTAGGCGCAGGCGATCGCCCGCCCGATGCCGCGTGAGGCGCCGGTAATGAGTACGGTTTTATACATGATGAAAGACCTTTCTTCTATATTGTGAATGTGTTAGTATGCAGTGTTCACGCACAGTATATCACAAAATTTAGGCGGCTTTGTTTGAAATTTCAAAAAAATTAAAAAAATACAAAATTTTTCTGGACAAACAGAAAAACTTGTGATAATATAATTAAGCACGATTTGAGAGACAACAAAGTGCTTCACAAATATCGATGCGTGGCTCAGCTTGGTAGAGCGCTGCGTTCGGGACGCAGAGGTCGCAGGTTCGAATCCTGTCGCATCGACTGACTGGTAAGAAGCCGTCAACCTTAGAGAGATCAAGGGTTGGCGGTTTTTTGTGTATAGAATATCAGAAGAAAAGGATCATGAATGTTAAGAGAGAAGATAGTACACTTTCTTGCCTGATAATAGGTTCACTGCTTGTCAGATAGGATGGATTTTGTTAAAATAATTACAAAAGCAATACAAACAATGACGAGAGGAGGAACCTGAATGAACTCTCCGCAGACAATCAATGGGTTAATGCGGCATTTGAGAAATGATTGCAAAATACAAATTAGCGGAAGTTATCAAAAACAGCAATTAACAAGCTATGGCTATTATCATGGGTATAAGGGATACCGTTTTGCCGGAAATAGTTACAGGCAGATTCCATATTCTGATTTCAGCGAGGTGGTAGCGGTTATTGAGTATGATAATAATTTGAAGGCAGCGCTGTATCCGGAACTTATGTTTATTGAGACAGCACTTAAAAATATTGTGTGCAATGAATCAGTGAAAGGTCTTAAGCTTGGCACTTTTGAGCATCTTTATAAAGAACGTATGAGTGATAATACGACAAATACGAAATTGCAGTCAAAACGCCTTAAATTGCGTAATTCGGTGTACGCCAAATTAGCTGCGCGCTATCATGATGAAGAAGAAAAAGAAAATCAAATGGTGCGGCACTTTTATAATAGAGGAGAAGATGCACCTATCTGGGTCGTTTTTGAAATACTATATCTTAGTGATCTGGCAGGTTTTTTTGAGTGCCTAAATGAGGCGGTACGTGAGAATATCTTAAAGCAGATGAATATGTTTGATATTTCGATAGATGCTAATAAAAATTTACTTTCTATCATGATTTACACTTTGAAAGCACTGCGGAATTCTGTTGCACATAATAATATTATTTTCGATACTAGATTTAAAGATCGGAAAATCAGCCCCGTGCTTAAAAAATGGGTAGAAAAAGAAACGGGTATTCAGAATATTACGTTGTATTCTCTGATTGATTATATTATAATTGTGTGCTGTCTTCTTAAACGAGTGGATTTTAGTGGTACGAGAGCATTGACTTTGCTAAATAAGTACAAGGAAGAGAATCAGCGACTGCAGAATAGTGTTGCTTCGGAGATTTACGATCATATTATACAGAATAATGTTCCGGCAAAGGTTGTGGGGTTAGAGGCGTATTTGAATGTTTGAAAAAATAATAAAAACTTGCATTTTTCAAGGATATAAGATATATTATATGTAATGAAAGAGGTGTATGTTTTCGGACTGCACTGGAGGAGTCACTCTGTGGCTCCTTTTTATGTATGGGCTTTAGTCTGTATGGGCATTTAATGCCGGGTGATATCCATAGGAAGGAACTCAAAAAGGAACTCAAATTATTTGAGTTCCTTTTTGAGTTCGTGAAATAAAATTTGAGTTTCTTACACAAAAAATAGTGATACGATATAAAAATATGGGGAGAACTAAAATGACAACGAAAGAATTACTTGAAAAATTAGAGTTAATTCAGAAACTTAAATGTGAAACTCCAACAGATAAAGAGTGCAAACCAGGGATGTCCCAGACATTTATATGATTCGCTGTCCAGTTTTTCCAATCAGGACGATGGGGAATCCCGACAATACGCAGAACGATGCAGGAATATCACTTGCCACAACCGGAATTTTTGGATGAAAGAAGGAGTTTTATTGCGATGAAAGGAAAAAGGATCAAGGATAAAGATTCTGTCAACAGAACGCGAATTGCCTTGTCAAAGCCCCCGGTGCAGTGTATAATTGCACTGATGATTTGCGAGTGAAGAACACGGGAGGAAGACATGGGAAAAGACGTTATTATTGCATGTGATTTTAACAGTAAGGCAGAAGTCATTGCGTTTCTTGAGAAGTTCAAGGACGAGAAGCCGTTCGTCAAGATCGGAATGGAGCTTTTTTATGCGGAAGGACCGGACATCGTGCGTACCATCAAAGGAATGGGACACAAGATCTTCCTTGATCTGAAGCTTCATGACATTCCGAACACGGTGAAAAAGGCGATGGCGGTTCTCTCGGGGCTGGATGTCGATATGTGCAATGTACATGCAGCGGGAACGAAGGGCATGATGCAGGCGGCACTGGAGGGACTGACGAGAGCGGACGGCAGCAGACCGCTGCTGATCGCGGTGACGCAGCTTACCTCCACGAGCGAGGAAGTGATGCAGCAGGAGCTGTGGATTGACAAGCCGATCGATGAGACGGTCATGCACTATGCGAAAAATACCATGGAAGCAGGACTGGACGGAGTCGTATGCTCGCCGCTTGAGGCGGGTAAGGTACATGCAGTCTGCGGAGAAAAGTTTTTGACGATCACACCGGGCGTGCGTTTTGCGGACGGCGATGTGGGAGATCAGAAGCGTGTGACGACACCTGCAAAGGCAAAGGAACTCGGATCGGATTACATCGTAGTCGGAAGACCGATCACACAGGCGGCGGATCCGGTAGCGGCATACCGCAGATGTGTGGAAGAATTTGTAGGTTAGGACGGCATACACGAAGAGGAGATGGACGAAACAGCCTGGTCTCCTCTTTTTTTCATAGGAAGAAAAGGACGGTGGGGAAGATGCCTCAAAAAGGATTGAGCGGAAGCACATTGAAGTTGATCGCGATCATCACGATGCTGATCGACCATATCGGAGCGGCGGTCATTGCCAGACTGCTGATTGCCGGACAGGGGAGTGAGATGCTCTATAAGATCTATTATGCGATGCGCGCCGTCGGCAGAGTGGCATTCCCTATTTTCTGTTTTCTGCTTGTGGAGGGATTTTTTTACACGGGTAGCCGGAAAAAATATGCACTTCGGCTGTTTGGATTTGCCCTGCTGTCGGAGATACCGTTCGATCTGGCATTTTCCGGGAAAATACTGGAATTCGGCTATCAGAATGTATTTTTCACGCTGCTGATCGGGCTTCTTACGATCATGCTGTTTGATGCGGTGGTGAAAAAGCAGGAGTGGCATCCGGTTTTGCGCAGTGCGCTGCTTGTCATCATCACATTCGGGGGAATGGGTGCGGCCTATCTGCTGCACACAGATTATGATGCAAAAGGCGTGCTCGCAATTCTGGTGTTTTATATGACGAGACAGATGCGGGGATTACAGATCGTGGCAGGCTGCCTGGCGTTCTGCTGGGAACTTCCGGCGATCGTGGCGTTTATCCCGATTGCGTTCTATAATGGAAAGCGCGGATGGAACATAAAGTACCTGTTCTATGCGTTCTACCCGGTGCATCTATTGGTTCTTTATCTGATCTGTGTAGGGATGGGAACCGCGCAGATTGCGGTGGTGTAGGAGAGAAAGAGAGGAAGAGAGTAAGTATGGAGATATCAAAGGAGACGCGGAAACGGATGATGCAGATCATTGCATTTGGGATTCTGCTCTATTGCGGGATGGAGCATTTTGACGTGGTGATCGGAGCGGTGGATTTTGTGCTGGGGATTGTGATGCCGTTTCTGGTTGGAGGCGCGATCGCATTCGTGATCAATGTTCCGATGAAGAGTATCGAGCGGCATCTGTTTGCGAAGAACGGGAAGCTTGCAAAATGGAGAAGACCCGTTGCCTATCTGCTGACGCTTGCGCTTGTGATCGGTATTATCACGCTGGCACTTGTGGTCGTGATACCGGAGCTTGGAAATACGATTTCCATGATTGTACAGCAGGTTCCGGTTGCGGTAAAAGCCGTACAGAAGTGGCTGACAGATCTTCCGGACAGCTATCCGGCACTTGCCCCTGCGGTGGCGGAGCTTAATATTGACTGGTCATCGCTTGCCGACTCGATTGTGACGTTTGTGCAGAATTTTGCGGCGGGGGTTGTGAGCTCCGGCGTTGGTATTTTTTCCGGGATCGTGAGCGGTGTGGTGACGTTTGTGATTGCGTTTACGTTTTCCATCTATGTGCTGTTCCAGAAGGAGCGTCTGGCGAGACAGGCAAAACAGATTCTGTACGCAGTCTTTCCGGAGAAGGCCACGGAGAAGATTCTCTCGGTGGCAGCTCTGTCCAATCAGGTGTTTTCCAGTTTCCTGTCCGGGCAGTGCGTGGAGGCGGTGATTCTCGGCACCTTGTTTGTCATTACCATGTCGATTCTGGGGATGCCGTATGCGATGCTGACCGGAATCGTGATTGCGATAACGGCGCTGATTCCGATTTTCGGCGCATTTATCGGCTGTGTCATCGGAATGCTTCTGATCGTGATGGTAGATCCGGTGCAGGCGGTGTGGTTTCTGGTGCTGTTTCTGGTGCTGCAGCAGATAGAGGGAAATCTGATCTATCCTCATGTTGTGGGTGAGTCTGTAGGGCTTCCATCGATTTGGGTTCTTGCAGCAGTTACGATCGGCGGAAACCTTATGGGAATTATAGGTATGCTTGTTTTCATTCCGTTGCTTTCCGTGTTCTATACTATTTTTCGGGAATTCGTATATCTGCATCTGAAAAAAAAGCATATCAAACAGGTGACAAAGACAGAAATAGAAGAAGATACGGCGGAAGAGATGGTAAATAGTGACATATCAGAGGTGAAATGATAGAATCCCGTCTTTGACAGCTGTATGGTGATAAAACGGTTACAAACCCAGTAAATATGGGTATTGTGGCCGTTTTTTTGTAGATAATTATTCAACCGTCAAATTTACGGGTGTTTTTATAGCAATCTCGGAAAATAATGCAAAAATTCAGCGCAGCAGAACGTGAATTACTGCGTCACAGATTTTCATGTCTTAGACAAGTACTTTCTATTATAGAGCACGGGGAAGGGAAAAGGCAGGAAAAAAATGGACAATGGATATTACAACTGTCTTGTCACATGACAAAAGTTGTGGTATACTAAGCGCTAAAGTGTTAAAAAAATATCACTATTCAGGGTTCTGAATCGTTATAGTAAAAATAGGAAGGAAACAAAACCAATGGATACCAGAAGAGAAAAGCTGGAAGCATTAAAGAAAGAAAAAAATGCTGTCATCATGGCACACTATTACGTGCCGGATGAGGTGCAGGAAATTGCCGATTACATCGGGGATTCGTATTACTTAAGCGACATGGCGACGAAAGTGGACGCCAGTGTCATCGTTCTCTGCGGCGTTCGTTTCATGGGTGAGAGCGCCAAAATCTTAAACCCGGGCAAAAAAGTACTGCTCCCGGATCTGCATGCCGACTGCCCGATGGCTCACATGGCAGAGATTGAAAAAATCAAGGAAGTCCGGCAAGAGTACCCGGATGTGGCTGTCGTATGCTATGTCAATTCCACCGCGGAATTAAAAAGTCATTCCGACGTCTGTGTCACATCCTCCAATGCAGTAAAAATTGTAAAAGAACTGCCGAACCACGACATCTTCTTTATCCCTGATGAGCATCTTGGTACCTATGTGGCTGAGCAGGTGCCGGAGAAACATATCATCTTAAATGACGGTTTCTGCCACGTACATGCTGCCATCCGCCCGGAAGCTACAAAGGCTGCAAAGGAAGCGCGCCCGCAGGCAAAGCTTCTCGTTCACCCGGAGTGCAGAAGTGAAGTCGTTGCACTTGCCGATTATGTCGGAAGCACCGCAGGCATCATCAAATATGCCGAGGCAAGTAAAGATACCGAGTTTCTCGTTGCAACCGAGCTTGGTGTTTTCGCGGAGCTGAAAAAGCGCTGCCCGGATAAGAAGTTTTATGCAGTGGGAAATACGCAGATCTGCCCAAATATGAAAAAAGTAACATTGGACAAATTAATAGAAGCACTGGAAAACGAGGAGAATGAAGTTCTGTTAAGCGAACAGGAAATTTCAGACGCACATGCGCCGCTGTTAAGAATGCTCGAGCTTGCAAAGTAACAAAATAAGCAGAACGCAGAAGCGGAAAAGAGGAAATGAAATGAAAAAGTATTATGATGCAGTGATTGTAGGATGCGGTGTGGCAGGATGTTTTGCGGCACTTCATCTGCCCCAGGAAGCCGATATTCTGATGATAACAAAAGCAGATACCGAGGACAGCGACTCCTTCCTCGCACAGGGCGGTATCTGTGTTCTGAAAAACGAGAGCGATTACGATGCGTTCTATGAGGATACGATGCATGCCGGCCACTATGAAAATACGCCGGAATCCGTCGACATTATGATCCGTTCTTCCCGAAATGTTATCAATCAGCTCATCGCCTGGGGTGTGGATTTCCGTCGCGATGAGAACGGGGAACTCTGCTATACGAAAGAAGGCGCACACTCTACCAACCGCATCCTGTTCCACGACGATGTAACCGGAAAGGAGATTACGAGCAAGCTTCTCGCGCAGGTAAAAAAGCTGCCGAACGTGACGCTTCTTGCGCACACGGAAATGTGTGATATTCTTTCCTGCAAAAATGTCTGCGAGGGTGTTCTGATCCGGGATGAAGAAGGAAAGCTGGTTCCGGTTTATGCTAGGGATGTGATCTGGGCATGCGGCGGTATTGGCGGAATTTATGATAATTCTACGAACTTCCCGCATCTGACAGGAGATGCACTTGCAATTGCAATTCACAGGAACGTAGCGCTGAAAAATGTCAATTACGTACAGATTCACCCAACAACGCTGTATTCCCAAAAGAAAGGCCGCCGTTTCCTGATTTCCGAATCTGTCCGCGGAGAGGGCGCTGTACTGCTCGATAAAAATGGCGAGCGTTTCACCGATGAACTGCAGCCGCGTGACGTGGTATCCCGTGAGATCCACCGCCAGATGGAAAAGGACCACACGAAGCACGTATGGCTTTCCCTGAAAACGATTCCGCTCGATGTAAAAGAACGGTTCCCGAATATTTACCAGAAATGCCTGGAAGAGGGATATGATATCACAAAAGAACCGATCCCGGTTGTACCGGCCCAGCATTACTTTATGGGTGGCGTCAAGGTAGACAGCAATAGCGAAACGACGATGGATCATCTGTATGCAGCAGGTGAGACGAGCTGTAATGGCGTGCACGGTGCAAACCGTCTGGCTAGCAATTCTCTGCTGGAGAGCCTTGTATTCGCAGAGCGCGCGGCAAAGAAGATGGCTGCCGAATGGGCCGCAGAGGGTCTTGTAGAGAACGCAGACCGCAAAGAAACGGCAACGGAGCCGAAGGAAGATGAATGGAAGCTCCTTGCAAAACGGTACGATATTAGAAAAGAAGATTACCAGGATATGGAAGAATATGCAGAACGCTGCAAAGAGAGCATCTGGGATGCAATCAGAAAGGAAGACGAATATGAATCCAATCACAAGAACACTAAATGTGGATAATCTGCTGCTGTTGGCGCTGCAGGAAGATATCTCCAGTGAAGATGTAACCACGAATGCTGTCATGCCAGAAGCCTGCCAGGGAACGGTACAGCTTCTCTGCAAACAGGACGGCATCATTGCCGGTATGGAAGTATTTGCAAGAGTATTTACTCTGCTCGATGAGAAAACCGAGATTATTCCGTATGTGAAAGACGGAGATGAAGTCAAAAAAGGCGATCTGCTCGCAACCGTAAACGGCGATATCCGTGTTCTGCTGTCCGGTGAGAGAACCGCGCTCAATTATCTGCAGCGGATGAGCGGAATCGCAACGTATACGAGAAGCGTTGCGAAGCTGCTCGAAGGTTCCAAAACGACCCTTCTCGATACCAGAAAAACGACCCCGAATATGCGTATTTTTGAAAAATATGCAGTCAAAATCGGCGGCGGCCAGAATCACCGCTACAATCTGTCCGATGGCGTTTTATTAAAGGACAATCATATTGGAGCCGCAGGCAGTGTCACAAAAGCGATCGAGATGGCACGTGATTATGCTCCGTTTGTGCGCAAGATTGAAGTCGAGTGCGAAAATATTGATATGGTCCGCGAAGCAGCAGATGCAGGTGCCGACATTATCATGCTCGACAATATGACTCCAGCACAGATGAAAGAGGCGGTAGCCGTTATCAACGGCAGAGCAAAAACCGAGTGCTCCGGAAATGTGACAAAAGAAAATATTGCCATGATCCTTGATGCCGGCGTGGACTATGTTTCCAGCGGTGCGCTGACCCATTCTGCACCGATCCTCGATGTATCATTGAAAAATCTGCATCCGATAGAACAAGTATAAAAACCAGAATCATTTCCTTGCAGATACAAAAATCAAAAAACAAAAAAGCTTCTGTTCCCGGAGAAGGGGAAAGAACAGAAGCTTTTTTTAATCGAATCAAGCAAGTAGCGAAGCGGATTGCGAATATCCGCTTTGACTAGGAAGTTTCGTTGAAGTTTCTTGTAAAAAAACCTCCGGGTTTAGATTCCTTTCTGAAACAGGAGAAAGGAATATCCGATCGGAATCAAAACCAGCGCTGCGATCGTGAGAAATAAAATCCATTCAAGCTGCAGAAAGCTGTTTACGATCATGGCAACGCCGCCGATGATCCAAATCCAGCCGGCGAGGCGGTGAGTGCGGTTCCAGTTTTCCTGACTGTGAAGGGTCCATGGAACTTTGATGCCGGTTGTGTAGTTCTGTTTGCATTTTGGCATGTAATTGCCGATGAGAATAAAGAGAAGGCCGACAATCCCATTGCTAACAAAACCGATATCAACTGCGATGCCGACTGCGTTTGCATAGATGCAACAGCAGACGATCAGGGAGGTTATGGGTATGATCCACAGAACAAGACGGATCATCTTCGGGCCGATGTTCTGCCGCTTCGGATCAGAAAAAGTGAGAACAGCGGTAAAAATCTGCAGAGCGGCAAGAAACAGAGGAATACCGATCACTGCCATCGTTTTACTGCTCCAGCCGTTGGGAACGTTGTTTGTGCCAAAATGGGTGGCAATGGTGTCCGGCATGCGATTCCAGAGCAGAAGTCCGATCACCATCGGAAAAAGAGAAATGAGTGTTGTCAGAATCAGTGTTGTTTTATATTTTTTCCACATCAGAAGTGCCTCCTTTGAGCTCTGAAATCCAGAGCATGATTTCTTCCAGAACGGAAGTGTTGAGTTCATAATAAATAAAATTTTTCTCCCGGGATTCCAGCACAAGGTCTGCTTTTTTCAGAATACCGAGATGGTAGGAGATGGTTGCACCTGTCATATCAAAGTGCGATCCGATCTCCCCGGCAGAAAGTCTTTCGTTTTTCAGAAGCTCCAGAATCCTTCGCCGGACAGGATCGGAGAGAGCTTTAAACGTTTCTGCGAATGTCATGGAAACCTCCTTTCCGACAGTATGAATGCAACTTAATTAGAAATTTATCTAAATACTTTTTATCACAGGGAAAGTGAAAAGTCAATAAGCATTTCGAAAAAATTCTAAATAGTTTTATTGTTGATTTTGAGTTGCTATTTTCTGTAGAATACGCTACGATAAGGGTAAAGTTGTAGAAAAAGGGGGACAAAAACATGAAAAAACACCTGTCCGTGCGCTATGGCACGATTCAGGGCTGCTACTGGATGGGATACGCGGCACTGATGGGGTATGCCAGCGTCTATCTTCTTGAAAAAGGCTTCACAAACACACAAATCGGCCTTCTGACGGCAGTTGGCTGTATCGTGTCAGCGGTTCTGCAGCCTGCGCTGGCATCCTACGCAGATCGGCCGGAAAGCCCGTCCGTACGAACAATGCTCCTTGGAGCGAACCTGATTCAGCTTGTTCTTATCATTTCCCTTGCTGCAACGGCAGAAAGCAGTTCTATGGTGGTAAGGACACTGCTGTACGGCGCAAGCATTACGATGCTGATGCTGATGATTCCGTTCGTTAATTCTCTTGGTATGGAGACGATCCGCCAGGGAGAGGAACTTGATTACGGAATCGGGCGCGGCATGGGTTCCGTTGCATATGCGATTGCATCATGGCTGCTCGGCCGGCTGACCGCATCCTTTGGAGCAGACATGATTCCGATCTGGGCTATCGCGCTGACCATTCTTTTCCTCATCTGTGTATTTCGCTTTCCGTTTAAAAAGGACAGGAAAAAAGCAGAAGCAGAAAAAGAAGAGACAGGAGCAGCCGGTCCGGTCGATTTTCTGAAACGGTATCCGTCCTTCGTGGTAGTACTGCTTGGCTGCATTCTGATCTTTATGTCACATAGCCTGATTAACAGCTTCAATTATCAGATTGCAATGGCAAAAGGTGGTGGCAGCGGTGAGATGGGAAATGCGATGACCATCTCTGCAGTTTCCGAGCTGCCAACGATGTTTCTGTTCGGCTATCTGCTGAAAAAGAAGAGCAGTGTTTTCTGGTTCCGCCTCTCCGGCCTGTTTTTTGTCCTGAAAAGCATAGGAACCTTCCTGGCCTTTAATATTCCGACATACTACGCTGTTCAGCCGTTCCAGATGTTCGGCTGGGCGCTGATCAACGTCGCCTGCGTCTATTACGTGGACGGCATCATGGAGCCGCAGGATTCGATTAAAGGACAGGCATATATGGCGATGACCATCACCGCAGGAAATGTAATGAGCTCCCTGTTTGGCGGCTGGCTTATCGATGCAGCCGGTGTTGGCGCGATGCTGATCTGCGCATCTCTTGCGGCCTTCATCGGCTGGCTGATTGTGTGCCTCGGTTCGAAAGAAGCAAAAACTGCATAGGAAAGATAAAAGAAAGCGCCCGAAACCGAACGTGGTTCCGGGCGCTTTGCCGTACAGCTCTTATTTATTTCTGTTTCCTGTATACTTCTCATCACAGTATTTGCAACGGTAAACCTCTTTTTCCGGGTCAGCCAGGATAAAGACATGTTTTAATCCCTGCTCAATAGAGGTGATACAGCGCGGGTTTTTACATTTAATCACATCAACCACCTGTTTCGGCAGATGAAGTTCTTTTTTCTCCGTAATCTCGCCGTCTTTAATGACATTGACAGTGATATTGTGATCGATAAAGCCTAAGATGTCAAGATCCATCTTATCAACCGAACACTCAACTTTCAGAATGTCCTTTTTTCCCATTTTTTCACTTTTGGCATTTTTAATAATGGCTACGGTACAGTCCAGCTTGTCCAGTCCCAGATCATGGTAAATGGTCATAGCCTTTCCTGCTTTAATATGGTCGAGCACGAAGCCCTCTTCAATACGTCCTACGTTCAGCATAGCGAAAGATGCTCCTTTCTTAATCGACTTTGATGTTCAGCAGCGTCAGAATCAGGGCCATACGTGCATAAACACCGTACTGAACCTGTTTAAAGTAAGCAGCGCGCGGGTCATTATCCACGTCAACGGAGATCTCATTGACACGCGGCAGCGGATGCAGAACCAGCATTTCCGGAGAAGCAAGATCCATTTTGGACTGATCCAGAATATAGAAATCCTTCATACGGATGTAATCATCTTCGTTGAAGAAACGTTCTTTCTGGACACGGGTCATATAAAGAACATCCAGCTTCGGGAGAACATCTTCCATTTTAATAACTTCCTCAAATGGAACATTGTTCGCCCGCAGCACATCATCACGGATGTAATCCGGGAGACGAAGCTCCTCCGGGGAGATTAATACAATTTTAATGCCGGTATAACGAACCAGCGCTTCAATCAGGGAATGAACCGTTCTGCCGAATTTAAGATCACCGCAGAAGCCGATGGTAAGATTGTTCAGGCGCCCCTTTAAAGAACGGATGGTAAGAAGATCGGTAAGAGTCTGCGTCGGATGCTGGTGTCCGCCATCACCTGCGTTGATTACAGGAATACGGGAGTACATCGATGCAACGAGCGGAGCGCCTTCTTTCGGATGACGCATGGCACAAATATTTGCAAAGCAGGATACCACGCGGATGGTGTCGGCTACGCTTTCACCTTTGGAAGCGGAAGAAGAATTGGCAGAAGAAAAACCAAGAACAGTACCGCCAAGATTCATCATGGCAGCCTCAAAGCTGAGACGGGTGCGTGTGCTTGGTTCATAAAATAAAGTAGCAAGTCTTTTGCCATCGCAGGCATGTGCATATTTCTCCGGGTTCTTTTCAATATCGTTCGCCAGATCCATTAACTGATCCAGTTCTTCGACCGAGAAATCAAGGGGACTCATTAAGTGTCGCATATATTACCTCCTATGAAGATCCTTATTTTTGTTACCGTTCACAGGTTCCCTGCGAACGGTAACATTCGCAGCCCTCATTTAAAGTTTTGCTTCGCAAAAGGAGGGCTGCTCAC
>ERZ857951.2239-NODE-2239-length-17661-cov-4.250596_pt1 | contig 17661 bp, 12 predicted proteins | sample MGYA00519759_ERZ857951 | MGnify/ENA primary metagenome ERZ857951 (study PRJEB31778, sample SAMEA3449377) | human gut metagenome | biome: human gut; feature: human-associated habitat; material: faeces | place: United Kingdom | collected 2010/2012 ...
GGGCGGCTCCCCGGAGCCGCCCGACAACTGCCGACGTTACTTCAGAATGGCCGCCAAATCCTCATCCGGGGTGCTGATGGGACGGATGCCCCACTTCTCCACCAGGATATTCAGAATGGTCGGTGAAACAAAGGCGGGCAGGCTGGGTCCGAGACGGATATTTTTGATGCCCAGAGCCAGCAGGGTGAGCAGGATGCTCACGGCTTTCTGCTCATACCAGGAAAGCACCAGGGAAAGCGGCAGATCGTTGACGTCGCATTTCAGGGCGTCGGCCAGGGCCAGGGCCACCTGTACAGCCGCGTAGGCGTCGTTGCACTGGCCCATGTCCAGCAGGCGCGGCAGGTCGCCGAGCTTGCCCAGGTCCTTGTCGAAGAAGCGGAACTTGCCGCAGGCCAGAGTCAGCACCAAGGTGTCCCGCGGAGTTTTTTCCACAAATTCCGTGTAATAGTTGCGGCCGGGCTTGGCCCCGTCACAGCCGCCCACCAGGAAGATATGACGCAATTTGCCCTGGGCCACGGCTTCCAGCACCTTGGGCGCGGCATTGAGCATGGTTTGGCGGCCGAAGCCGGTCAGAATTTCCTTGCCGGGCTCGTCCTCGGCAAAGCCGGGCAGTTCCAAGGCCTTGGCGATGACCGGCGCGAAATCCCGCCCTTTGCAGTGCACACAGCCGGGCCAGCCTACATTGCCGCTGGTAAAAATTTTGTCGCCGTAGGCGCGGGGATTCTGAATGCAGTTGGTGGTGAAGAGCACCGCGCCGGGGAAGTCGGGCAGTTCTTTCTGCTGGTTCTGCCAGGCCGTGCCGAAATGTCCGGCCAGATGCTTGAAGGCCTTCAGGCGGGGGTAGCCGTGGGCGGGCAGCATTTCGCCGTGGGTGTAGATATTGATGCCCGTGCCTTCGGTCTGTTCCAGCAGGGCCTGCAGATCCAAAAGGTCATGGCCGGAAACCAAAATGGCCTTGCCCTTGCGGTGCCCCAGGGAAACCGGCGTGGGCACGGGATCGCCGAAGGATTCGGTATTGCCCTTTTCCAGCAGTTCCATGGCCCGCAGATTGGCCTTGCCGCATTCCAGCACCAGTTCCAACCAGCCGCCCAGATCGCGGACTTCCTCGTCCCAAAGCGTACCGGCCACAAGAGCCTTGCAGACAAAGGCCGCAAGCTCGGGATCGCGCTGACCGAGCCGCGCCGCATGGTCGGCGTAGGCGGCCACGCCCTTGAGCCCGAAAAGCAGCATCTGCATGGCCGAAGCCACGTCCGCGTCCGCGCTGAGCACGTCGATGCCCACCACGCTTTCCGGCAGACGGGCCAGATATTCGTCCAGGGAGACGTTCAGATCCTCGGGTTTTTCCCCCAGCCGGGCAGCCAGGTCCTTGGCCCGCTCCAGGGTTTCGGCCTGCATTTTGCGCAGAGCCTCGGGGTCGAAATTCACATTGGTCAGGGTGCCGAACAGGGCCTCGACCATGAAGTCGTCCGTATCCGTATCCACAATGCCTGCGGCACGGGCCTGCAGGACCAGGGCCGCCAGACGCCGCAGAAGATAAATCAATTGATCCTGAATGACCGCCACATCCGCGCTTTTGCCGCAAACACCGGCCACCGTGCAGCCCGTTCCCTTGGCTGTCTGTTCACACTGATTGCAAAACATAGGGGTAAAACTCCTTTTCCTCCCTCGGTGGAGGATGTGTCCCCATATACAACACAAACCCACCTCGTTCACTGTGATTGAAATCACAGTTTTTTGCAAAAGGTAAAAAAAACGCGCCGGGCTTCGACTGTGCGAAGACCGGCGCGGGAAGAAACGGACGGAGCGGGAAGCTCAACTGTTGTCAGGCTTGGCGTAGGCTCCGGGCAGGCGGGCGGCAACAGGGGCGACCGGCGCGGCGGGCGGCGCGAAATTCTGCACATGGGCCCGCGCCGCCGCTTCCGCTGGAGCGGACGGAGCGGCGGGCGCGGCCGCCGGGATGCCGGGCTGCATGGCGTTTCTGCCGTAGGCGGCCCGGGCATGGGCGCGCGGCACCGCCGTCACCGGCGCCTGCATGATGGGCTGGGCGGTTTTCATGGCCGAGCCCGCCGGCTGCATGCGCCCGGCTATTTCCGCCGCCGCGCGGCGGGCCTCCGGAGTTTCGATGATCTGAGCGTAAGCGCCGCGCAGGCCGGAGAGAATGTGCACCACGCTGTCCAGGGACTCCACGTTCATTTTCAGATTGGCCTGCAAAAGCCGCGCTGTGCAAAGGATATACAGATTATTGAGGTTCACGGCCAGGCTGCCGCCCTTGTCCATGTTCAGGGAGGCGGAAAGTTCATTGACGATGTCGATGACCTTGGAAATCAGAATGCCCTTGCCCGCGAAATCCCTGGCCAGCATCTTGTCGCGCGCCTGCTGGAGGTAATTGAGCGCGCCGTCGTAGAGCATGATCAGAAGCTGCCCCTGATCCGTGGTGCTGACCTTGGTTTGGAAATATGCTTGCGCCGCTTTGTTCATAGGCTGTTCCTTCTCGTTGCCCGCGCCGGTCCGCCGTGCCGGAGCGGAAATCAATGCTTAGTCGCTGCCGCTGCTCAACTGCTTGAGCTGCGCTTTCAGCGTCTTCTCCTGCTCGCTGTAATTCTTGAGCAGGGTTTCCAGGTTGGCGAAGACCGCCTTCTGCCGTGCCTCCCAGGTTTCCAGGCGGTACTGCTCGCGCTCGATCTTCTTGTCGATATTCTCCATGATGCTCTTGTAGTTGTCCCGCAAAGACATCAGGGCGCCGTTCTTGGACTTCAGGGCAATGGCGTCGTCTATTTCAGACTGCGTCATATTGCTCGTGATATTCACGGCCGTGAAACTCAGTTCGTCCTTGAAAAAACTGTTTACCGTCTGCGTCAGGCCCTGCTTGATGCGTACGTACATGGGCTCTTCGCCGGCCGGAGGATGATCGCCGAGGCTCAGGTCGTCAATCTGGATGGACAGGCCGCGCGCGTCGCCCTTGGCCACGCTGAAATAATTGCCCGGCATGCTTTCGTCGCGCGTGGCCTCCACGCCGCCGATGGTCACATTGGTGATTTGGGGCTTGCCGTCGCTGCCCGTCTCCACATGGTACTTTACTTCGTAATTGCCCGCCTTGGTAATGCCCTCGACATGGCTGCCGTAGCGGAAATCGGCGCTGGTGGAAGAACCCGTGCCGCTGGCGCAGAAAAAATCCACCACGGCTTCCAGGTTGTTGGTGATCATGTCATTGTAGCTTTCCTTGTCCAGCGTCTGCAATTCCGCAATGCCGGACTTGGGGGCGATCACCAGCAGGCCGTAGGTCTCGCTGCTTTCATCCGTGTCGGTCTTGATGCCCAGATTGGCGAGGCTGGCCAGAACGTCGCCGGAAAGAATGTCGTCCGCCGACTGGCGGCTCTTGAAGCCGGGCGGCGAGGAGCTGAGCACGCTGGAAAAGCGGCTTTTGAACAACTGCACCCCGTAGTTGCCCTGCAACAGGCCGCCTTTCTGGTTGGTCAGGCCCGACGGACTATAGTTGTCCTTTTCAATATCATCGGGGTCGTTGGAGGTGACCTCCTTGTCCTCGTCATAGGAGGTATAGTCGCGGACGGTCAGCAGCACCGAGTTGACCGCGTCCAGAAAATTCTGGATGGACTGCTCCACCGAGGTAATGTCCGTGCTTATGCTGATATGCGCATCGCCTGTATTCTGGATGCTGAAGACCACGCCCTCAATGACGTCGCTCACGCTGTTGGAGGCCGACTCCATTTCCATGGGCCAGTTGTCCACGGTATAGCGGGCGTTGGCCGACCGCTGGATGGTCCAGTTGTCCGACGTGGCTACCTGGCCCTGCAGGGCCTGTCCTTCGAGGTTCTGGACGTTCTTGAGCTGGAGGTAGACCGGCTTTCCGGCGGCGGCAATCTCGTCCAGCGTGAGAGGGGTGGTGCCGTCGGCAGCCATATACTCCTTGCCGTCAGCGTCCGTATAGGCCACGCCCCAGTCGGCGGCGGCCGGCGGAGCGGCGGCAACGTCATTCCCGCCCGTGTCCTTCTCCGTCCAGGTCCAGCCAGCTCCGCCGGGATTCTTCAGGCTGTCCAGCACCTGCTTCATGGTGCTGCCCGAAGGCAGGGTCAGGGTTCCGGTCTTCCCGTCGTTGGTGGTGACGGTATAAACCAGATCCGGCGGCTCTTCCAGGTAGGTGCCCGTGCCGTCAGTGTAGAACAGGGAATTTCCGGCGGTATTCGTTTTGGGCACCTTGGTGCTGGCTTCAAACGTGGTTGTGAAACCGGCGGTTCCGCTGGCGCCGGTGGTCAGTTTGAAATCCTTCACGCCGTCCAGTTTCAGAACCTGGTTGCCGTCGGCGTCCGTTGTGAGCGTTCCGGGATAAGCGGCATTAACGGCATCCAGCAACTGCTGGTTGGTCATGTCGCTTGTCAGCGGCGTGCCGTCGGCCAGCTGATCCACATAAACGACGCTGCCGTCCTTCTTGGTGATGGTGAAGACAAGTTCGGAGCCCGGAGGCGGCGGGGTTTCGTCGTCCTTGCCGTCAATGCGCTTGCCCAGCTTGCCCGCGGCAAAGGTCAGGGTGGCGGAGGCGGAGTCCAGCGTACCGCCCAACTCGTCCCGGACGCCCTTGGCGGGCGTGTGATTGCTCTGCAGCTTGCTGGCGTCGGTGAGGTCGGCGCACGCCACATTTGTGACGCCGCTCAGGTTCACGCCCCAGGAACCCGCGCTGTTCATACCGATATTCACGCTGTCGCCGCTCTGGGTGGCCTGGGCCATCTGTACCAGCAGATCCCGCTTGCTGGCCCCGGCCTTGATCTTGAATTCGCGCGTGCTGCCGTCTTCCATGGTCATGGTGAAGGTCAGGAGGTCATTGTCCCCCTTGCCCTCGGCCATGCCTCCGGCGGCATTCAATTTGTCGTCATTCAGACTGCCGCTGCCCACACCCACCCAGGTGGAGGGCGGCGTATAGGCTTCATCCGAACTCTTGCGGCGGCTGAAGGACTTGACGCCGTCCATAAGCAGGTTGCCGTCGGCGTCCAGCCGGGCATTGATGCCGCCGGCGGCGGCGTTGAGAGCCGTCACCAACTGGTCGGCGGTGGAGTTGCCCTTGACGGTCACGGATTTTTTGGCGCCGTTCCGCAACACCAGGTCATAGGTATATTCCGTGGGGTTGGTAAGGGACTGGCTGGTATCCAGGCTGCCGTTGGTCAGCCAGGTGGAGTTCGTGCCCGAGGCCCCCATCCCCTTCAGATTGTTGTTGTAGATGATCAGGTTGTTGTCCGCGCCGGTATCCTTGCCCGCCACCTGGTAGACATAGCCGGAACCGGTCTGGATCAGGCTGACCTTGATGCCCGGATTTTCCGTGGAATTGTTGACCATGCTGGCGAACGACTCCAGCGTGGTACCGGCCGGAACCTTGATGCTGTGGTCCTTGCCCGCGTAATTGAAGCGGAAGTACTGCACGTCGCCCGTGTCGTTGATGATATCGGTCTTGGAATCGAACACACAACCGGTATTGGCCCAGATGGCGTTGCTGGCCATCTGGCTGACCTTGATGGTGTGCTGCACATCCTGGGCCGAGGCATTGGCCACCGCGGTGATGATGTTTTCGTTGCTGCTGCTGACGTTCTTGGTGACGAAGTTGTTCTTGTCGCTCAGCGCGGAGAGCATGCTGCTGGCGGCCTGCACCTGCTCGATGATCTTGCCGAAGGCCTCATAGCGCAGGTTCCAGTCGCCTTTCCAGGCTTCAAGCCGGTTCAGCTGCGACGATTCGATCTTTTTGAGCTGCTCCAGCACCTTGTCGAAGTTGGTGTCGTTGCCGCTCAGACCGGAAATGGCGTTGGAGCCGGAAATGCTGATTGCCATATGCGCCTCGCACTGCGAAAGATCTCTGCCGCGCCTTAGGCGCGGGCCCGCCACCAAAAAACAGCGGTGCGCACAAACTCATGCAAAATGCGTGCAAAGAATTTTTTGCCGGGTGCGGACAGGCGCGCCGCCGCGCCCCCGGACACCGGGATCTTCCGTTCTCCTTTTCTAACGGCCGGAACGCAAAAAAGTTTAGAACGGGAACGCCGAGCGCCGCGCGGCTGCCGGAAACAGCGGCCGCGCGGCGCTCGAAAACAGCACGCGGGAAAAGGCCAAAGACCGCGTTACCCGGCCATGAACGCCCCCCAGCGCGCCAGCAAGGCTCGCAGGGCATTGCCGCGATGGCTGCGGGCGTTTTTTTCCTCTCGGGAAAGCTGGGCCGCGGTTTTGTTGATCAGGGGATCAAAAAAAATCGGATCATAGCCGAAGCCGTTCTCTCCGCGCGGCGCGGCCAGCAGGCGCCCTTCCCAGGTGCCGCGCACCACCATCTCCCCGCCGTCGGGCTTCACGGCGGCCATGCAGCTCACAAAGCAGCAGGCCCGGCGCCCCTCGGACACGGCGGCCAGCTCGTGCAGCAGCTTGCGGATATTGCGCTGGTCCCGGCTTTCGCCGGGCAGGCTTTGCCAGTCGTCGGAATAGCGGGCCGAATAGACTCCGGGCCTGCCGCCCAGGGCCTCCACCATCAAACCCGAATCGTCGGCCACGCTGATCAGGCCGGTGATCCCGGCCACGGCGCGGGCCTTGATCAGGGCGTTTTCCTCAAAGGTCGTGCCGGTCTCCTCAATGTCCTCAATCTGGGGGAAGGCCTCCAGCCCGATGACTTCCACGCCGAAATCGGCCAGGGGCCCGGCCAGTTCGCGCACCTTGCCCGCGTTATGGGTCGCCAGGACGACGCGCTGTTTTTCTTCCGCCATATGTCAGCTCCTTTGGAACGCGTTACGCTTGCTTGCGATGATGAGGAATAACCAGCGTGGCGACCAGGATGCCGCCGATAACCAGCACGCCGCCCGCCACCTGGGCCGGGGCGATGCTTTCGCCCAGCACCAGCACCGAGGCCACGGCCGCGAAGACCGGCAGGCTGTAATACACAATGCCCGCGCGCACCGGGCCGATTCTGTCCACGGCCAGGGTCCAGAACCAGAACGAGAAAAAGGAACAGCCCACCCCGGCATACAGGATGCCCGTGACCAGGGCCGGGGAAATCTCGGGCCGGGGCAACAGGCAGGCCTCGGCCACGGTAAAGGGCAGGGAATAGAGCAGGCCCAGGCCAAAGGTCGCCACATTAAAGCCCAGGGGCGACACCTCGCCGGAGCGCTGGCGCATGAACAGCGAGTAGAGACCGAAGCAGAGCGCGCCGCCCAGGGCCCAGAAGTCGCCGCTGTTGATGCGCAGCCCGGCCAGGCGTTGCCAGTCGCCCCGGCTGACCAGAATGATCACGCCCGCCAGCACAACCAGCATCCCGGCCAGGCGGCGCGGGGTGATGGACTCGCCGTAGATGATACGCGAAAAAAGCAGGATCACGATAGGCGCGGTGGGCACCAGCAGGGCCATGTTCAGGCTTTCCGTGGTCTGCCCGGCCTTGTAGATCAGGGTGTTCATCAGGGTGACGCCCAGCACGGCCATGAGCGAGAGATACAGCCAGTGCCTGCGGATGCCGGGCCAGTCCCGCTTCAGGTGCCGCCAGGCAAAAGGCAAAAGCACCGCAAGAGCCACCAGCCAGCGCCAGAAATTGCACTGCCACGGGGGTATCAGGGTTGCCAGAGCCCTGGCGACCACAAAATTGCCGGACCAGATGATGGTGGCAAGCAGGGCGCTGCCGTAGCCCAAAGCGGTTTGCTGCATAGTCGTCCTTTGCCGGACGGCGGCCGGGGGAATGAAAGGGAACAAGCCGCCGCGCGGTCAGGCAGCATAGCCGATTCCCGGGGCAAAGGCAAAAACGGGCCACAGCCGAAGCGGAGCACAGCCGCCATCGACCGACGGTGCTCCGCTTCCCGCTTTGCGCCATATGCCGCCCTTATGCCCGCGTTACGCTCCTGGAACCGCCCCGGAGCAGAAACGTCCCAAGGGCCAGACAGCAACAGAGCCCGAGCACCACAAGCAGCGCGTTGCCCAGCCCGACCCTGTGCGCAAGCCAGCCCAGGGTGGGCGGAAAGAACAGCAGGCCGCCGTAGGCCAGCACGGAGACGACCGCGCTGGCCTCGCCGGGAGTGACGCCGGGATATTCCCCGGCGCGGCTGAACAGAATGGGGACAATGGGAGAAAGCCCCGCGCCCATGCAGGCATAGCCCAGAAGGCAGACGCCCGCCCTGGGAGAAAACAGGGCCAGGGCCATGCCGCAGGCCGCGAGCAATGCCCCGCCGCAGGTCAGGGGAAAATCCCCGGCCCAGCTCCGCAGCCGGTCGGTGAAAACGCGGCAGAGCACCGTGGTTCCGGCAAAGGCGCCGTAGACCAGGGCGGCGGTCTGTTCATCGGCCCCTTTCACGCTGAAGAGCAGCAGACTGCCCCATTCCGCCACCGAGCCTTCGGCCGCGTAGGTGCACATGGCAAGCAGACCGCAGCCGATGACGAAAAGCGGCAGGGCGCGAAAGGTTCTTTTCCGCGCCGTTTGTTCCGTCGCGCCGTCCGGCTGGAGGCGGGGCACGGCCAGCGGCCGGAAGCAGGCGTAGCCCCCGAGCACGCCGATAAAATTGACAAGCGGGCTGAAGCCCAGAGCGGCGAACAGCGCCCCCATCAGCGAGCCCATGACGCCGCCGAGGCTGTAGGAGGCGTGCATGAGCGCCATGCACGGGGCATGGTAACGCCGTTCAATCTGTATCCCCTGCGTGTTCATGGCGACATCGGCCAAACCCGTGCCGCAACCGACCAGTACGCAGGCCAGGGCGAGCAACAGCGGCGTGGAGGCCAGCCCGCAGAACGGGAGGGAAAAAAGCAGCACAAGGGTGCCGAGACGGAGAACCGCACGGCTGCCCCAGCGCGCGATGAGCCAGGCGCTGCCGAAAAGCGCGACCAGCCCGGACACGCCGAGGCAGAGCAGGATAAGGCCTATCTGGGCATCGTCCGCCCCGGTCTGCGCCTTGAGCGCGGGCAGGCGCGCTGTCAGCAGGCCGTAGACAAGGCCGGGACAGATGAAGAAATACGCACAGGCCGCGCGGGCTGTGCTGAACTCGGACCATTTCATGACACGTCACTTCCTTAAAGCAGTTTGCCTTTCAAAGGAAAGCTGCTCTGAAATACCCGGAGGATGCGGCCCGGGCGCCCTCTGCGCGCGGACTTCCCTCTTGTAATGGATCACTATAAACTATGAGGTAAGGCAAGGGTCAAGGAGCATTGCATGAAAAATGAAAAATTTCTGAAAACCGGGGAATTCGCCCGCTTGTGCCATACAACCAAGGAAACGCTCTTCCACTACGACCGGGAAGGCATCCTCAAGCCCAGGCACGTCTCGGGCAACGGCTATCGCCGCTACGGCCTGGAGCAGTTTTTCGATTTCGACATGATATCCCTGCTTAAAGAGACCGGCAGCACGCTTGGGGAAATCCGGGCCTGTCGGGAAATGCGCGATCCCCGCGCCTATCTGCGCCTGCTCCGCGAGCGCGCCGGAATCCTCGAGAAAGAGCGGGCGCGTCTGGCCCGGCGCGAAGCCATGCTGCGCAGGCTCATCGCCCTGACCGAAGAGACCATTGGTGCGGACTTCGACAGGCTGCTGCTTGAGGAAAAGGAGGCGGAACGCATCATTGCCGTGCCCACGGACCCGGAAAAAATTCTCAGCGGCGCGGGCAGCGTCGAATGCTACTCCGCCTGCCTGGCGCATGATCTGGAGCGCGGCAACAGCACGGACGCCCCTCTCGGCATGATCATCCCGGCGGAACACGCCGGAAAAGGAGAATTCCGGCCCTGCTTTTTCTTTACCCGGGCGGAAGCGGGCGACGCGGGGGACGTGCGGGAAATTCCCGCCGGACGCTATGCGGCCTTTTTCCACAAGGGCGAGGTATCCAGCCAAGCCGCCGCTTTCGGGCGCATGGTCAGGGCTGTTGCCGACTCGGGGCTGCGCATGCGCGGCGACGCTTACGGTTATGATCTGATGAGCCACCTGCTGACCGGGTCGGGCGCGGTCTATGTGGCGAAATACATTGTCCGGCTGGAATGAAGCACTGCCGGGCCCGTATTGCCGGGCCGCCGGGGATGCTGTACACGGGCGGATGGGAGGAAGAGCCATGCCCCGAAACTTTTTTGTGGTCCTGCCCGTGGCGGAAGTGGCCCGCCGCCTGGCGGCCTTTGCCCCCCTGCCCTCCGAAACGGCGTCCCTGACCGACCCGCGCGGCCTGGAAGGCCGGGTTCTGGCGGCGGACGTCATTGCCGGGGACGACGTGCCCCTGACCAGCCGCTCCGGCATGGACGGCTATGCCGTGCAGGCGGCGGACGTTTTCGGCGCGTCCGAGGACAATCCGGTCTATCTGGCCCTCACGGGCCGCATCGCCGTGGACCGCCCGGCCGACTTCAGTCTGGAGCCGGGCCGATGCGCGGCCATCGTCACCGGCGGCACGCTGCCGGACGGGGCCGACGCCGTGGTCATGGTGGAGCACAGTGCCGAACTGGCCGACGACCAAAATGGGGAGCCCCTGGTGGAAATCCGGCGGCCCGTGGCTCCGGGCACGCATGTGCTGCGGCGCGGCGACGACGCGCGTGAGGGCCGCCCGGCGCTCAGATCCGGCGTTCTGCTCCGCCCGCAGGAAATCGGCCTGCTGGCCGCCTGCGGCGCGCGGGGCGTGAGCGTGCGCGCCCGGCCCAGGGTGGGCATCCTTTCCACAGGCGACGAGGTCATTCCTGTCAGCGCCGATCCCCGGCCCGGCCAGGTGCGCGACGTGAACAGCCACGCCCTGGCGGCCATCTGCCGCGAAGCCGGGGCCGAGCCGCGCCTGCTGGGCATTGTGCCCGACGACCTGGAAGCCATTGCCGTTGCTCTGCGGGAACACCTGGCCGACGTGGACGTGCTGCTGCTCTCGGGCGGCAGTTCGGTGGGCGCGCGCGATTTTACCGTCGCGGCCCTGGAACGCCTGCCCGATGCGGAAATTTTCTGCCACGGCGTGGCCCTTTCGCCGGGCAAGCCGCTGATTCTGGCCCGCGTGGGGCCAAAATGCGTCTGGGGCCTGCCGGGCCAGGTGGCTTCGGCCCAGGTGGTCATGTTTGTGCTGGGCACGCCCTTTCTGCGCCATCTGGCGGGGCGGTCCGATGCCTTTGACCAGAGCCTCTGGCCCGCGCGCCGGGCCGTGCTGTCGCGCAACATGGCCTCCAAGCAGGGCCGCGAGGACTATCTGCGGGTACGCCTGGAAGCTCCGGCCGACCCGGAGCCCACCGGCGGCCTGCCTCTTGCCGTGCCCGTGCCCGGCCTGTCCGGCCTGCTGCGCACCCTGCTGGACGCCCAAGGCCTGGTACGCATTGACGCCGACCTGGAAGGGTTGGAACAGGGCAGCGTGGTGGACGTATTGTTGCTGTAGGCCGCTCGCGGCAAATGTTAACAGCTCCTTTTGGGGCCTGACGCCCGCCACGCCGCCCTCACCATGCTTTTCTTTTGCGCCCCAAGCGCGTATAATGCGCGCTTCATCCGCAAGAGAGTGAGGAAATCCGTATGAAAATTACAGATATATTCGATATTCCCGCGCCGGAAAAACGCATCCCCGTGCCCTACGTCATCGCCGAGGCGGGCGTGAACCATGAGGGCAGCATGGACATCGCCCGCCGCCTCATCGACGAAGCCGCCGAGGGCGGGGCCGACGCCATCAAGTTCCAGACCTACAAGGCCGCCACCCTGGCCTCCAAGGATTCGCCCGCCTACTGGGACACCAGCAAGGAGCCCACCAGAAGCCAGTACGAGCTGTTCAAGCGGCATGACTCCTTCTGGAAAAACGAATTCGAAGCCCTCAAGAAGCACTGCGACGCGGCGGGCATCGCCTTTCTGTCCACGCCCTTTGACGTGGAATCCGCGCATTTCCTCAACGACCTCATGGACGTGTTCAAGATTTCCTCGTCCGATATCACCAACAAGCCCTTCATCCGCATTCTCTGCGATTTCCGCAAGCCCATCCTGCTCTCCACGGGCGCGGCCCATCTGCACGAAATCACCGAGGCCGTGGAATGGATCGAGGAAAAGGGCAACAAGCTGGCCCTGCTGCACTGCGTGCTGAACTATCCCACAGCCGACGAAAACGCGGCCCTGGGCATGATTCCCGCGCTCAAGCGCCACTTCCCGCAACACGTCATCGGCTATTCCGACCACACCCTGCCGCAGGACATGCATATCCTCGAAACGGCCACCCTGCTGGGCGCGCGCGTGCTGGAAAAACATTTCAGCCACGACAAGGCCCTGCCCGGCAACGACCATTACCACGCCATGGACAAAGAGGATCTGAAGCGCTTTTACGCCCGGCTCCGGCGCACGCTGGACAGCGTGGGCGATCTCGACGTGCGCGCCCTGCCCGCGGAGGAACCGGCCCGGCAACACGCCCGCCGTTCCCTGGTCACGACCCGCGCCGTGCCCGCCGGCCAGGCGCTGACTCCGGCGGACCTGACCTGGAAGCGCCCGGCCCACGGCATTTCCCCGCGCAATTATGACGAAGTGCTCGGCCTGCGCGCCCGGCGCGATCTGCCGGAAGACACGGTGCTGACCTGGGCGGATCTGGACCGGGCATGAGCGCGCTCACGTCTGTGGATACGGCGTCCGGCGCGGTACACGGCGGCGTCAGCCTGGTGCTGGGGGCCATGCCGCGCGGAGCCGAGCCGGAAAGTCACTGGGCCGCCGGGCCTTGGTGCTTTGCCGGTGAGGAGGATTTCTTCCCGGACTGGGAAGACCGTTTCGTCTTCGCGCCGGAACCGTTACGCGACCTCAAGGTGCTGGAGCGCACAGCCAAGGAGGCCCAGGCGCTGTGCGTGGACAGCCTGCCCGCCCTGGCCGCCCGGCTCTGCCCGCACAGCGCGGAACTGCCGTCCCCCTACTGGGAAACCCTGCTCACGCCTTGGGCCATCGACGTCGCCAAGCAGATTGTGGAACGCTGGCAGCGGGTCAAAGCCATGACCGAGGCCTGGGGGCATCTGCCCCTGCGCGTGCCCCTGCTGCCGGAAAACTGCACCTTCAGCTTCCACGGCGAGCACGATTTCACCCTGCACGGCGCGCTGGGCCAGACCTTCAACCACTGGCTGCTTTCCCGCCTGCTGGAGGCCCATTGGCCCCGGGCCTGGCAAAAGGAAATGCTGCCCCCGCTCAGCGAGGCTTCCGGCGACGAGGCCCCTGCGGATCTGAAAAGCCGTCTGCGGCAGTGGGCCCGGCGCACGCAACTGCGCCTGCTCTTCCCGCGCCTCAAAGGCATGAGCATCCGGCAGGCCCTGCGTTTTTCCCTCTCTCTGGTGCATGTGAGCGACGGTCCGGACCGCTCCCAGCCTTTGGCCGAAACCTACGGCAGCCGGGCCACGGGCGCGCGCGCCGACCTGCCCCTGGACCCCTTGCCCCTCTTTCTGGCCGCCCTGCCGCAATCCCTGGCGCGGCTGCGCCACCCGGAACGGCTTAAGAAGCACCTCTTCCCGCCCTGCCTGCGCGTCGCCAGCGTGGCGGCCTATGAGGACGCGGCCTACCGCCAACGCCTGGCCGTCTGGCGCGCCCACGGCAACCGCCTGATGTACGTGCAGCACGGCGGCAACTACGGACAGGTGCGGGTCACCTGCGATACGGCCCTCGTGGAATACAGCCAACATGCCTTCGGCACCTGGGGCTGGAGCGAGCACGCGGGCAGCCGGGGCAATTTCATCCCCCTGCCCTATCCCCAGATCGCGCGCATCGCCGGACGCTGGCACGGTAAAAACGGCCGCCATCTGCTCTTTGTGGGCACGGAGATGCCCGCCTACGGCTACCGCCTGGACGCCCATCCCACGCCGCTCCAGATGATCCAGTACCGCGAGGACAAGCAGTGGTTCTTCGAGGCCTTGGGCCGCTCGCTGCAATCCCGCGCCTTTTACCGCCCCTATTTCGACGTGCCCGGCGCCCTGCAGGACGCCACATGGCTCTTGCCGCGCTTTCCCCGCGTACGCTTGAGCACCGGCCCGCTCACCCCGCAGATGCTGGCCTGCCGCCTGCTGGTCCTGGACCATCACGGCACCACCATGCTGGAAGCCCTGGCCGCCAATGTGCCCACAGTCATGTTCTGGACGCGCGAGGCCTGGCCGCTCACGCCGGAAAGCGAAGCCCTGCTGGACGTGCTGGCGCGGGCCGGAATATGGTTCGGCACCGCCGAGGAAGCCGCCGCCAAGGTCAACCAGGTCTGGGAAGACCCGGTTTCCTGGTGGCGCAGCGCCGCCGTGCAGGCCGCGCGCCGTACCTATTGCGCCCTTCAGGCCATGATGGTCAAGGGCAGCGAAAATCCCTACTGGACCCAAACCCTGACGAAACTATGAAGCTATCTTCCCGCTGTTTCCTGTTTTTCCTCCTGGCCGCCGGGCTGCTCTGCTCCCCGGCCGCGCCGGGACTGCCCTCCCTGGTACCCGCGGCTCTGGCCGACGAGGCGGGCGACCTGCGCAATGCCCAGGCCGCCATTGAAAAGGCGGATTACGGCAAGGCCGTGGCTCTGCTCAAACCCTTGGCCGACAAGGGCAATGCCGAAGCGCTCTATGTGCTGGGCCGCCTGACCCTGGGCGGCAAAGGCGTCAAAAAAAGCGAGCAGCGCGCGGCCCAGCTTTTCCGCCAGGCGGCGGAAAAGGGCGACATCAGCGCCCAGAACGCCTGGGGAACGGCTCAAGCCTCGGGCCAGGGCGTACGCCGCAATTACCGCGAAGCGGCGCGCTGGTTTCGCAAGGCCGCCGAGCAAGGCCTGGCCATGGCCCAGTACAATCTGGGTTATCTTTACGCCTACGGCCGGGGCGTGCCCAAGGATGAAAACGCGGCCATCGACTGGTATAGCCGCGCCGCCAACCAGGGTTTGGCCGACGCCCAGTATTCCCTGGGCTGGACCTATCTGAACAGCAAGGGCGAAAATCAGAGCGACACCAAGGCCGTGCACTGGTTTGAAAAGGCCGCCGAGCAGGACAACCTCAAGGCCCAGAACAACCTGGCCTATATGTATGCCGAAGGGCGCGGCTACGCCCAGGACCCGGTCAAGGCCGTGCAATGGTACAACCGCGCCGCCGAGCGCGGCTACGCCGAGGCCCAGTACAACCTGGGCTTCATGTACGAACAGGGCCGGGGCGTGCCGCAGGACTACAACAAGGCCGTGGAATGGTACCGCAAGGCCGCCGAGCAAAATGAGCCCGCAGCCCAGTACAGCCTCGGCCTGATGTACGACCAGGGCACCGGCGTGCCCCGCAACTTGAGCGAGGCCACCCGCTGGTACCGTTTGGCCGCCAAGAACGGCGACCCGGACGCCAAGGCCGTTCTCCGCGCGCAGGGCAAGCCCGAAACCGCGTCCAGACCCGCGGCGGCCGCCAAACAGAGCCGCAAGAAGCCCAAGCAGCAGTAATTTCCGCCGGACAGTACAGCAAAAGAGGCCGCGAAATCGCGGCCTCTTTTGCTGTTGATATCTCTGCGGGGTCTTTTAGAGCATTTTGCGCTTGAAATTATCGCTTAACGGCGAAGTAAATTCGCCTTGCAATAATTTTGCTGTGCGGATTTTTACGGAAAATCCACACAGCGCGTTGAGATATTTTTAATATCAAAACGCGCTAGCGGCGGATCGGGAGTGAGAACGTCATGAAACTGGACCCGCGCGCCTGTTCCCAGCTGTTGCGCGCCAGCAATCCTATCCGGCTGTTCGGCAAGGTCAACAAGGTGGTTGGCCTGGTGGCCGAGGGCGGCGGACTGCGCGCCCCCCTGGGCGCGGTCTGCCATATGCTCCCTGACGGGGAAAGCGAGGGCATCGCCGCCGAAGTGGTGGGCTTCCGTGACGGCAATCTGTTGTTCATGCCCTACGGGGACATGCGCGGCATCCGGCCGGGCAGCCTCATCCGCAATACCAGCTTGCCGCCGGTTTTTCCCGTGGGGCCGGAGCTGCTGGGCCGGGCTTTTGACGCCTTCGGCACGCCCCTGGACGCCGGGCCGCCCGTGAGCGCGGAAATCTACACCTCGCCCCTGCCTGCCGGGGATCGGGGCCAGGCCGACTTTCAGCGCCAGCTGGAAATCCAGGCCCCTTTCACGCCGGAATGGGCCATAAAGGCCAGAGCCCAGTGGCATCCCGAGCTGACCCCCATTTACGCCGACCCGCCCAGCCCGTTGCAGCGTCCGCGCATTACGGACATTCTGGACGTGGGCGTGCGCTCCATCAACAGCCTGCTGACCCTGGGCAAGGGACAGCGCGTGGGCATTATGGCCGGTTCCGGCGTGGGCAAATCCACGCTCATGGGCATGATGGCCCGCTATACCAGGGCCGACGTCAACGTCATCGCCCTGATCGGCGAGCGCGGCCGCGAAGTGGTGGAATTCATGGAACGGGACTTGGGCCCCGAGGGCATGGCCCGCTCGGTGCTGGTCATCGCCACCTCGGACCAGTCCCCACTGGTGCGTATGCGCGCGGCCTACGCGGCCACGGCCGTGGCCGAATATTTCCGCGACAAGGGCATGGATGTGCTCTTGATGATGGATTCCGTGACCCGTTTTGCCATGGCCGCGCGCGAAGTGGGCCTGGCCGTGGGCGAGCCGCCCACCACCAAGGGCTACACCCCCTCGGTCTTCGCCCAGCTGCCCAAACTGCTGGAACGCGCCGGGCGCTCGGCCAAAGGCACCATCACCGGCATTTACACCGTCTTGGTGGACGGCGACGACTTCAACGAACCCATTGCCGACTCGGTGCGTTCCATTCTGGACGGGCATATCGTGCTCACCCGTGATCTGGCGGACCAGGGGCATTTTCCGGCCATCGACGTGCTGCGCTCCATCAGCCGTCTGCGTTCGGACATCTGCCAGAGGGAAGATGTGCTGGCCGGGCGGGTGATCACCCGGCGCATGAGCACCTTCCGCCGGGTGGAGGACATGGTCAATATCGGGGCCTATGCCAGGGGCAGCAATGCGGAAATAGACGAAGCCATTGCCGCCATGCCGGACATCAACGCCTTTCTCTGCCAGGATGTGGGCGACCCGCAGTTTCTGGAGCAGTGCATGGCGCAGATGCGGGCCCTGGCCGAGGTGGGTCGGCCCGAGGCACCCGCGCCGTTGCCCGGAGGCGCCCGGGTGGCGCCCCTGCCGCAGGGCTAGGGGATGTCGCCATGAGTATCTTTTCGATTATCTCTGCATTGAATTCGCCTTTTATTCCGGTCAAGTACCAGAAGAGTACACTCTCCTCATAAAAGGCTCTTTCTCCTTGATATAACACGAAAATCCATCTCATGACGACACCCCCTGAGCAGCCCCGCCGGCCCGCCTTGGGGGCATGCCGCGTCCGTGCGGCAAGCCCTGACGGCCTTCGCACAGGTGTGCCCTCTCTCTTCGTCGGGACCTCTCTTGAAGCGGTCCGGAGATTGTGCTAGAAAAAACAATCCCCGCAATCCGGCGGAGCAACGCGGCGCGGCTTGGCGCGCGGCATGCGCATCCACCCTCACGGGGCGGCAGAACCGCCGACGGAGTCGCCATGTCCCTTTCCCGTCTGTTGGGTTTTCTCACGCGCTCCACAAAAAAAGCCTCCGGCGGGGTTGCGTCCGACGTCGGCGAAGCCGAGCGTTTTTTCGCCCTGCGCCATCACTCCTTCAAGCTCTTTCTCACCGCTTGGAATAAGTTTCAGGAAACCATGACCGAAGTGGAGTATACGCTCTGTTGCGATCACCCCTTCGGTCTGTACCGCGTCCGCGCGCTCTGCACCAGGGTCG
>ERZ857951.2256-NODE-2256-length-17568-cov-9.794438_pt1 | contig 17568 bp, 17 predicted proteins | sample MGYA00519759_ERZ857951 | MGnify/ENA primary metagenome ERZ857951 (study PRJEB31778, sample SAMEA3449377) | human gut metagenome | biome: human gut; feature: human-associated habitat; material: faeces | place: United Kingdom | collected 2010/2012 ...
AGCCGCCGAAGCGGTGCTTAAGCCGCTAGGCGGGAATTGTGCGGTGTTGCCATAGGGAAAAAATGAAGCAAACCGTATGCTTATAAAGCGAACGCCATTACATCTCCTGGCGCAAGCCCCCCGTCACTCACTTTTCCACCGCCATTGCGATCTGCTCGCGGGTGATGGGCAGCTCATAAAAGCGTTTGTGGGTGGCGTGGTAGATGGCATCGGCCACGGCGGGCAGCGGGGTGTTGATGACGACCTCACCGATGGACTTTGCGCCAAACGGGCCGGTGCCCTCGTAGCTGCTCTCGAAACTTACGTCAATATGTCCAATATCAGTGCGGCAGGGGATCTTGTACTGCATCAGGGAGCTTTCGCGCGGCATGCCGCGGTCATTGTAGGTCACATTCTCGGTCAGCGCCATGCCGATGCCCTGCAAAATGCCGCCCTCGGCCTGCACGCGGGCCAGGTTCGGGTTTACAGGGGTGCCGCAGTCAACCGCGGCCACATAGTTCACCACCTGGGCTTCGCCGGTTTCCAGGTCAACTTCCACTTCGGCAGCGCCAACCATAAACGGCGGGGGCGAAATCTCCGAGCTGTGGGTCACGGTGGCTTCCAGCGCCACCGTGTTGCCGCACTGGGATGCCGCTGCAATGCTGGCCAGCGGCACGCGCTGGGTGCCATCCTCGCTCGTCACGGCATCGCCGGTAAACAGCACGGCGGCTTTGTCCAACCCAAGCAGCTGTGCCCCCAGGGTGCAGATCTTATCTTTCAGTTCCAGCGCACACTTTTCCACGGCCTTGCCGGTCACATAGGTTGTGCTGGACGCATAGGAACCGGAATCATAGGGGGAAGAATCGGTATCTGCGCCCAAAACCGCAATGTTTTCCAGCGGGCATTCCAGCACTTCGGCAGCGATCTGCGCCAGGATCGTATCGCAGCCTGTGCCCATATCCGCTGCGCCGATGGAGAGGGTATAGAACCCGTCATCGTTAATTTTCAGCGTGGCACTGCCCACGTCCACATGGTCGATGCCGGAGCCCTGCATGGCCATGCCCATGCCAACAGCACGCACCTTGCCGTTGCCGATCTCGCGCACGGGGTACTTATGGTCCCAATCCATCCTGTCATGCACGGTTTTCAGGCAGCGGTCCAGCGCACAGCTGGTGTTGACCTGGCCATAGTAGGCGGGCATAACATCGCCCTCATGGATAATGTTGCGCTGCCGGAGCTCGAACGGGTCCATCCCCAATTTGTCGGCCAGCTCATTCACGGCGGATTCCACCGCAAACAGACCCTGGGTTGCGCCGTACCCGCGGTACGCACCCGATGACATGTGGTTGGTGTAAACAACATCGCTGACAAAGCGGAATGCTTCGGCCTTGCCGTACAGCGGGATGGACTTGTGGCCCGAAAGCCCCACCGTTGTGGGGCCGTGCTCACCGTAAGCGCCGGTGTTGGAAAGGGTGTGCAGGTCAATGCCCTTGATGATGCCGTCCTTTGTTGCGCCCAGCCGCACGTGCATCTCCATCTCATGGCGCGGGGTTGAAGCCGTCTGGCTTTCAAAGCGGGTATAGATGATCTTGCTGGGCTTCTTCGTTTTCCAGGTAACAAAGGCAGGGTAAACCTCGCACACTGACGTCTGTTTTGCGCCGAACCCGCCGCCGATGCGCGGTTTGGCAACGCGGATCATGGATTTGGGGATGTGCAGGGCGTTTGCCAAAATGCGGCGGCAATGGAACACGATCTGCGTTGAGCTGAGCACATTCAGCCGCCCGTAAGCATCAATGCTGCAATAAGTGCGGAAGGTTTCCATCATGGCCTGCTGGCAGGCGCGGGTGTGGTAGGTGTGGTCAATGACCACATCGCACCCAGCCAACACCGCCTCAATATCACCCTCGCCGGATTCATCGTGGGCGCAGAGGTTGCGGTTCTTGTCAGCTCCGATGCCGGGAACAAGGGCTTCCCAGTTATCCTCCGGGTGCACAAGAATAGGGTTATCGAGCGCTGTGTGGAAATCCAGCACCGCGGGCAGAACTTCATATTCCACCTGAATCAGCTTCATCGCCTTATCGACGCATGTTTCGTCTTTGCCCGCAAGGATCGCAACAACATCCCCGGCAAAGCGGACATGGCGGTCGATCACAAGGCGGTCGTAAGGGCTCATTTCGGGGTAGGTCTGGCCCGCCTGGGTGTAGCGGCGGGCGTTCTGGTCCACATCTTTCCAGGTGTAAATCACCTCCATGCCGGGCACAAGCATGGCGCGGGAGGTATCAATATTTTTGACGATCGCATTGGCGTGGGGGGAGCGCAGCAGCTTGACGATGAGACAGTCCTGCGGGATAACATCATCCATGTACACAGGCTGGCCGGTTACAAGCTGCATGGCGTCCTTCTTGCGCACAGGCTGGTTCACAGTTTTCATTGGGCAGCCTCCTTTGATTTTTTCCACGCCAAAAAGTTCTGGATCCCGCGCAGCTGGCCTTCGTACCCGGAGCAGCGGCAAAGGTTGCCCGCAAGGTATTCCTTGATCTCCTCCTCATTGGGGTCGGGTTTTTCGCGGAAAAGGGCCAGCGCATTCATGATAAAGCCGGGGTTGCAGAAGCCGCACTGCTCGGCCCCCTGGTCAGCGATGAACGCGCCGAACTCAGCGGCTTCCTCCTGCAGGCCCTCCAGCGTGGTAACGCTGCGGCCATCCACCCGCGCCGCCAGTACAGAGCAGGAAAGCACCGGCTTTTCGTCCAAAAACACGGTGCACAGCCCGCAGTTGGCGGTTTCGCACCCGCGCTTGACACTTTTGCAGCCTAAAGAGCGCACCAGATCAATCAGCAGGGTATCGGGGGCGATCTCAGCAGCTGTTTTTTTATGGTTCAACGTAAAATGAATTTGCATCAGAGCACCTCCAGGTTCCCCAGTGCCTGTACGGCACGCTTGACAAGCACCCCCACCAGATGGGTGCGGTAGGCGGCACTGCCGCGCAGGTTGCTGCCGGTGGGCACCGCAGCCTGTACGGCGGCGGGCAGCTCATCCGGGGCAGCCGTGGGGCAGACAAGCATGGCTTTCATGGGGCGTGCACCGATGGCAAAGCGGTAGGCTCCATCCGCCGTGCGTGCAGCAGCGCAGGTCAAAATCGGGAAGTCCGTCTGGGTGGCCCGCACAGACTGGTAATGCACTGCAAGCCCCGGCGTCTTTTTTATGTAAACATGGGTCAAAATATCACGGTCATAGGGCAGGGCGGCAAACTGTGCAATGGGCATCCGGCCTGCTTTGTACAGCTCCACATCGCAGTCCAGCGCCAGCAGCAGCGTTAATACGTCTGAAAAGCCAAACCGCCCGTACACGCTGCCGCCCACGGTGGCGCAGTTGCGGAACTGCACCCCCACAATATGGCGCACGGCCTCCCGCATGGCGCCGTTGGTGGCCGCGTTCAGCGCGGCGTGGGTTTCCAGGCTGCGCAGCGTTGCCATGGCACCAATGGCAAATTCGGTATCGGTTTCTTCAATGGTATCCAACCCCAGCGCAGATAGGTCAATGGCTGTGCCAACGCTGATTTTTTCCATTTTCAGCCACAGCATCCCTCCCAGCACCCGGTTCGGGCGCTTCTGGTTCAGCTGCCATGCTTCTTCCAGTGTGGCGGGGCGGGCATATTCTCGAATCGTTATCATAGAATGCTCTCCGTTTTTGGGTAAAATCATACTTTTGTGTAGTACCACTTTTATTTTACCACAAATTCTGCTATAATTCCGTTGTTGTTTTAAAAACACAACGGAATATTGGTTTTAGAAGGAAGTAAGAAACATGAAAATGACCAAAATGACCGCCCTGCTGCTGGCCGCCGCTATGGCACTGACAGCCTGCGGCAGCACCGCTGCTGCCAGCAGTACCGCAGCCAGCGAGGCTGCTTCCGTAGAGGCTACCGCAGCCCCGGAAGCCACTGCTGCACCGGAAGAACCTGCCGCCGAAACGGCGGTTACCTACCCGCTGACCGTTACCGACCAGCTGGGCCGCGAAGTTACCATTGAGGAAGAACCCAAAACCCTTGCCAGCGGCTACTACATTTCCACCAGCCTGCTGATTGCGCTGGGCGTGCAGAACGAGCTGGTTGGCGTGGAAGCCAAAGCCGACAAACGCAACATCTACAGCCTGTCCGCCCCGGAGATCCAGTCCCTGCCCAGCATTGGCACCGCCAAAGAGTTTGACCTGGAAGGCTGCGCTGCGCTGGCCCCGGATCTTGTCATCGTGCCCGCCAAGCTCAAGGATTCCATCCCCCAGATGGAGGAAATGGGCCTGACTGTGCTGGCTGTTAAGCCGGAAAACCAGGCCGGCCTGTTCGGCGCGATCGAGCTGCTGGCACAGGCAACCAACACCACCGCCCGCGGCGAGGAGCTGGAAATGGCCATTGAGAGCAACCTGGCCGCCCTGGCCGAAGCCGTTGCCGGCACCGATGCCCCCAGCGTTTACCTGGCAGGCAACAGCTCCGTGTTGGAAACCGCAGGCCCCGCCATGTATCAGAACACGATGATCGAAAACGCCAACGGCACAAACGCCGCCGCCAGCGTGGAAGATACCTACTGGGCCGAAGTTTCCTATGAGCAGATCCTGGATTGGAACCCCGATTACATCATTCTGGCATCCGATGCTGAATATGACGTTGATTCTGTTCTGAACGATGCCGCCCTGGCGGACTGCACCGCCGTCAAGGAGAGCCATGTTTACCAGCTGCCCCACGCTGTTGAGGCTGTGGATTCCCCCGTGCCGGCCAGCTTCCTTGGCAGTGTTTATCTTGCCAGCGTGCTGCACCCGGAGCAGGTGACCGAGGAGTATTACCACGCCGCTGCCGATGAATTCTATGGTAGCTTCTATGGCTTTACCCCCGAATCTTATGAATAATAACCGCAAACGCACGGCGCTGTGCCTTCTGGGCGCAACGCTCTGCGTTTTTATGGCCTTTGGTGCGGCACTTTATTTCGGCCGTTATCCCATAACCCTGCAGGTACTGCTGGCGGGGGACGCTATGGCAGTGCGCACCTTTACGGTACTGCGCCTGCCCCGTGCCGTGATGGCGCTGGCGGGCGGGTTCGGTCTTGGCGTGGCGGGCTTTGTGTACCAGACTGTTTTCCGCAATCCACTGGCAAGCCCGGATATCATTGGGGTATCGTCAGGGGCCAGCGTTGGCGCGGCATTTGCCATCTTGTTTGTCTCTTCGGGCACGCTGGGCACCACGGTATGCGCCTTTGCGGGCGGGCTGGCAGCGGTGTTTCTCTCGCTTGGCTTGGCGGCCGCCGCGCCGGGGCGCAGCAAGATGAACCTGGTGCTGGCGGGCATTGCCGTACATGCGCTGGCGCAAACTCTTTTGATGCTGCTAAAGCTGACCGCTGACCCGGAAAAAGAGCTGGCCAGCATTGAATATTGGATCATGGGCAGCCTGGCGGGGGTAACGCAAAGCCGGGTGTGGTTCCCCGTTCCAATGGTTATTTCCTGCTGCGCCGTAATTTTTGCTTTGCACCGTCAGGCGATGCTTTTATCCGTGGAAGAGGATGAAGCGCGGCTGCTGGGGGTTCCGGTGGGGCGGATGCGTTTTCTGCTGCTGACATTGGCAACGCTGGTGGTGGCCGCGGTTGTCAGCGTGACTGGGCTGATCAGCTTTGTCGGGCTGCTGGCCCCCCACTGTGCGCGGCTGCTGGCGGGGCACAACCGCCGCTCCACCAGCCTGCTCAGCGGGCTGGTGGGCAGTACGCTGCTGCTGGCGGCGGATACCATTGCCAAAACGGTGGCGGCAACCGAACTGCCGGTCAGTATCTTCACCTCGCTGCTGGGTGTTCCGTTTTTGCTTTACCTTATTATAAAGCCGGGGAGGGAGACGCGGTAATGTTCACTGTGGAGAATCTGGCCGTCCGTCTTGGCGATAAGAACATCCTGCAAAATGTTCATTTTACGATAGATACCCCCGGCCAGCTGGTGGGAATATTGGGGGCGAACGGCAGCGGAAAAACCACCCTGCTGCGCGCAGTGGCCGGGCTTTTGCCCCATACGGGGTGCTGCCTGATGGATGGTGTGCCGCTGGAAAGCCTTTCTACCAGGTGTCTGGCACAAACGGTCAGTTACATCCCGCAGCAAAGCGGAATTTCGGTGTCCATGTCTGCACGGGAAGTTGTGCTGATGGGCTGCAACCCCCGCCTTGGCGTGCTGCAAAGCCCCACCGCTGCCATGTGTGCGGCAGCGGAAGAAGCCCTGCGCACGGTAGGCCTGGCGGATAAAGCCGAGCAGGACTACCTGACGCTGAGCGGCGGCGAACGCCAGCTCTGTATTCTGGCACGTACCTTTGTGGAGGATGCGCCTTTGCTGCTACTGGATGAACCGGACAGCGCCCTGGACCTTGCCAACCGCAGCCATATGGCGGCGCTGCTGGCAGAATTTGTGCATGCAAGCGGCAAAACAGCGCTGATCTGCCTGCATGACCCCATGCTGATGCTGGACTGGTGCGATACGCTGATCGTGCTGCAAAACGGGCAGGTTGGAGCCATGCTGTACCCCAGAACCGACCCGGTTGAAGCGCTGCAATCTGCGCTGGCAACAGTATACGGCCCGCTGGAACTGGTGCCCGTGACCGACCGCACGGGCCGGGTGCGGCTGGCGTTGCTGCCGTTGTGAGGAAAGAAAAATGAAACCGAAGATTCATGTGATGCTCTGCGATGATATCGGCGAGCGCTTTTTTGGCGAAGGCCCCTGCCGCCTGCTGCACCGGATTGAAGAGACCGGCTCACTGCGGGCGGCGGCACAAGCCATGGGGCTTTCTTACTCCAAAGCGCTGCGCATGGTCAAGCGGGCGGAAAAAGAATTGGGCTTTGCGCTGACCCGCAAAACCATTGGCGGGCGCGGCGGCGGGGGCAGCACCCTGACGGATGAAGCCCGCAATTTTATGGAAAGGTATGAGGCTTACCGTGATGCCTGTGTACAGACTGACCGCGAGCTCTATTATAAGTTCTTTCCGGGCGAGCGGTAAGCGCCACCTGCTGTTGACCGGCGGGCGCGGTACGGGAAAAACCACCCTGCTGCGTGCGCTGGTGCCATTGCTTTGCCCCGGGGCACAGGAAATTACCACAGCAGCGTACCCTGCGGACCGTGTGGAAATTCGAGAAAGTGTGGGCGGAAAAATAGCGGTGATCGGCCGCTTTGACCCGGCACTGCCCCCAGGCGAAAACCGGATGCGCCCCGTGGCGGACGGCTTTTTGCTGCTGGGAGTACCCGCCCTGCACCGCATGGCGGCAGGGGAGAGCGAATGGGCGGTGCTGGATGAACTCGGTTACCTGGAAAATAGCTGCCCCGAATTCCGGCAGGCAGTGGAAGCGCTGCTGGATGCAAAGCGCGTTCTCGCTATTGTGCGTAAGCAGGATACCCCATTTTTAACCGCACTGTGCGCCCGGCAGGATGCCTTTGTGGTGGATTTGGACGATCCCGCGCCCGCTCTCGGCTGCGTGGTCATGGCGTCCGGGCTGGGGCGGCGGTTCGGCGGAAACAAGCTGATGGCGGATTTTTGCGGTGCACCGCTGATCGCCAATGCACTGGCTCTAGCCGCCCTGCCGCTGCTGGCCTGCCGTATTGTCGTGACCCGCTCGGAAGAGGTTGAGGCGCTCTGTAACGCGCAGGGCTTCCCCGTTCTGCGCCACGCGCAGCCTTACCGCAGCGATACGGTCCGGCTGGGGCTGGCGGCATTGCTGGGAAAAGAGCCCGCTTTGCTCGGCTGCCTGTTTCTGCCGGGGGACCAGCCGCTGCTCACGCAGCAAAGTGTGGAAGCACTGGCGCTGGCAGCGGCCCCTGATGCCATTGTGCGGCTGTGCGCTGCCGATGGCACCCCCGGCAGCCCAGTGCTGTTCGGCGCGGATTATTTTTCGGAGCTGCTTCACCTGCCGGATGGCCGCGGCGGCAATGCCGTTGCGCGGGCCCACCCCGGTTCCGTCTGCCTTGTGTCCGCCCGGAACGATGCCGAACTGAGGGATGTGGATTCGCGGGAGGACCTGAACCAGCTGCGTCAGCTGACAAACAGATAAAAATACCGTGCAGTTCAAAAAAGCTGCACGGTATTTTTTATTGATTTGATAGACGCAAAACCTTTTATAAGTCCTCACAAATGTTTATAAACCAATGTGAAAATGGCTTAAAATCAAGGTTTTCCGCATATCTTCATTTTTCTTGTCATATCTCCGCATAAGGTGTTTTTGTAAGACCGGGCACCATTTTAGCACCACAGAATATAAGGAGGACGACATGAAAAACGAACTTTTGACTAAGGGTATTATACTTCCGTCCGGCGAAGTCGGCAAGAATAAGATAAACCTTGTCGCCGGGGCAATCACGCAGCCGTTCGCGGAAATGGTATGGGTAACGACAGGCGGCGACATGGAAACAATCAACCGCCTTACCAACGTACTTGTAACCATGAACAACCCCACCGACCGGGGCAAGCTGTTCAAAATCATCAAACTGCTTTATCTTCACAGTTTGGAAAACTGCTTGAAGATTTGGATATGCCGCATATTCGCTTTCACGATTTACGCCATACGGCGGCTACGAATATGCACCAACTGACGGGCGACTTCTACACCGTAGGCGAAGTGTTAGGACATACGCTTGCGGGTATCGGCGTATCGCTTGGATTGTCTATGAACTTTGAAGCCGTTACTGCCCGCTATGTTGACGTGCGGCTTGAACGGAAAAAAGAAGTCCTGGACGCTTATCATGGGGCTGTCAAACAGGCAGACCCGGCAAAGGCAAAGGAAGCCGAGCCGAAGAAAGCAAAGAGTGCGGCGAAGAAAAAGAGCAGCGAAATTGAGCTTTAACCGCCTTATCTTTTTACTGCTTCTTATAGCCTTTTATAGCCCCGCGTGGGATTTGGGCACCATTTGGGCACCATTAGCCGAAAACGCACCACCAAAACAGGCGATAAAAGAAACGCCGAGAACACGCAAAAACATAGTGTTTATGCGGGTTTCCGGCGTTTTCTAATCCCTCAACCGACTTAAATCTATCTTGTGCGAGAGAAAAAAATTCTACTATTTTTTATTTCATCACCTATTATATGATTGTAAACTGGCAGGCCCGCATGGCATCCAGCGCGGTCTGGTGGCTCTGGGGCGTTACCCCGGCGCAGCAGTCCGACAAAACTTCGATCTCTGTTTCCGGGAAAGCTGCACGCAGTACCATGGCGTTGCTAATCACGCAGATATCGGTGCAGTAGCCATCTTGATACTGTACGGTGCTATTGGTTCGATGACGACAGTGGATTCTGCGCTTTTTAGTAGTAGTGCAATTCGTGCGATAAAGATGATTGTTCTGTCTCTCCTCTATATTTCGCTAAACCGGGCTTTAGCGAAATTACGTGTCTGGCTTAAACATTCTGCCCATCGCCCCATTCCTATCTCTAAGGCAACACCGCACAATTCCCGCCTTGCGGCTTAAGCACCGCTTCGGCGGCTGCGGCACGGCATCTGCGTTGCCAAAATGCTCGATAAGACATCCAGTATTATCTGCGCTTTTGGCTTAGCATCTGCCGCACCTCGCTCGCCGTATCGGCACTTAGAATTATGCGGTATTGCCCTAAATCTCCTTAAATCGCTTAAAAACCCTCCCTGCACCATGTGCGGCAATGCCTTCAGGCTGCTTATAACTTTATAACCGTTAGTTTTGGTTAACTCAATGAAATCGTTCTATCACACTATAAATGAATATGCCATCTATTCTGCACCGGGGAAACGGCAATTTTTCTGCAATATGCAGCCCCCCCTGCGGTATAGGGAAAGCAGAACGCCCCGCAAATCTGTACTGCCGCAGCACAGGCCTGCTGTTTTCTATCTGATACGGAAATACCAAAACGCCCCCCGAATAGGTGCGGGAATCGGGGATGCAGAACAAAAATGTTTTTGCATAGAGGACATATCGGGAAAGATTCTGCACCTTTTGACTTTGCAGCGCCTGCCGCCATCCTGGCTTCCTGTGCCATGGATAGCCGATTTTTACGCTTTTATCATCGGAGGAGTCTTTACTGTTAAACTGTATATATATTCGGACTTTTGCGTTATATATACAGTTTTGGCGGGCTTGCATACGCCGTTTCCACTCCCTGTATTTTGTGTATTCCGCTCAAGGACAGATATTTTGCTCTGTTGTTCCTCACCTCTGCTATTTTGCTGCGTTTCCACTGCCTTTTTGCGTTTCGGTCTGTGGCTCAGCCATCTCGCTGTGGTCGTTATGCTTTTCCGTGCCGTGTTTCACTTGATGAGTTGGGCGTCTCTTTGGGCTTATGTATGTTCTCCGTCCGCCTCCATTCGTCTCACTTTTCCTTTTTCCGCACATAAACAGTCCACCACATCCCCTTGTACGCTGCTTGTTCCCCTGCCATTCCGCAGTGATCCCACGATTTTGCGTCGGAAGCGCTTTTCCACGTTCCAGCGGCAGAGCATTGCTCTTTGTTTCAACCATCACAGCGATTCGCTGGAGCGTTAAACCGTTAAACCACCCATACAAAGCCCGCCCCGCTGGAATTTCCAACTTTCCGGGTCAGCAATACTGCATTCATTCCCATATTTTCTCTTTTTTTGTTCTCATCACAAGGACACATTTGCTTTGCTTATCGCTTTTTCCCTCATAATCCATGGTCTTATTCTACACATTTTTTCACCGTCGCTGTTTGTTTTGTATGTAAATCGGATATTTTTATAAAGGTGAAAAAAATATGAATAAAAATTGATGACAACCGCAAGCTGCCGCTATATAATAAGATAATTATAAGGCGGCTGGATTGTCAGTCTGTACCACCGCCAGGAACAACGCATGTGCACACTATGGCCACAGAGCAGCCGTCGGGGCGCCATTCCCTGTGCGGCGGCCGTGCACACGAAAGAAGGAAAACGTAATGGTTAAATTTATCCTGAAGCGCATCGGAACCATGATCATTGCCATGTTTATGATCATTCTGATCACCTTCACCCTGATGCACTCCATTCCCGGTGGCCCGTTCACCAACACCAAGGGCGTGCCGGAAGAAGTTACCCAGGCCATGGAAGCCAAGTACGGCCTGGACCAGCCCATGCCGGTGCAGTTTGTCAAATATCTGGGCAACCTGCTGCATGGCGATTTCGGCCCTTCCTATAAATATACCGGCAAAACCGTCAACGATTTTATTGCCACTGGTGCGCCGGTATCCGCCAAGCTGGGCCTTGTCACCCTGGTGTTTGTGCTGCTTACCTCCATCCCCATGGGCATATTAGCCGCGCTGAAAAACGGCAAATGGCAGGATATGCTGCTGATGGCCATTGCCACCATCGGCGTTACCATTCCGTCTTTCGTGATCGCCTCCATGCTGATCTATGTATTCTCCTTTAAGCTGAACGTACTGCCTACCTTCGGCCTGGATAGCTGGAAGAGCTACATCCTGCCCGTCATCGCCATGGGCGGCTATTCCGTCAGCTACCTGGCCCGCCTGATGCGCTCCAGCCTGCTGGAAGTTATGGGCCAGGATTACATCCGCACCGCCCGCGCCAAGGGCCTGACCGAGTTCGCCGTTGTTACCAAGCATGCCCTGCGCAATGCGCTGATCCCCGTCATCACGGTGCTTGGCCCCACGGTGGCTGGCCTTTTGACCGGCAGCTTTGTTGTTGAAAAGATCTTCGCCATTCCCGGCATTGGCTATTACTTTGTAAACAGCGTGACCCAGCGCGACTACACCACCATCATGGGCGTTACCATCTTCTTTGCTGCGTTCCTGATGGCAATGGTGTTTTTGGTCGATATCTTCTACTGCCTGATCGACCCCAGAATCAAGTTTGACGCGTAATGTTGAGGAAAGGTGAAAACACTTATGGCAGATTTAACCGCACAGAACAAGTGGGAACCGCTTGCTACCGATAACAGTGACCGTGAAAAAATCTGGTCCAAAAGCCGCACCTTTGCAGGTGACGTCTGGTTCCGTTTCCGCCGCAAGCCGACGGCCATCGCCGGTTTTGTGATTATTATCGCCCTGATGCTTTTTGCATTGGTCGGCCCCCTGTTTACCCCGTATGATTACTCCGTGCAGAATTTGGAAGTTGTCAACGTTCCGCCGGTCATGAAGGTTTACCAGATCCCCAACGGCGACTACCTGTACATTACCACCGCCCTGAAAGTCATCTCCGTTACCCCGGATGGCAAACTGAGCGGCCAGTTGCGCAAGGTGCGCGATGAATCCGATAAATCCATGACCATCTTTGATGCCGACGGCACCGAGGTTGCCCTGTATTACGGCGGCAGCCCCTATGTCATTGCCGATGAAGCCACCGGCAGCATCTACCCGTCCAAGACGATGTTGAACAAATCCTACATCCTTGGCACTGACGCCCTGGGCCGCGATGTGCTGACCCGCCTGATGTACGGTACCCGCATTTCCATGCTGGTTGCCTTGATGGCTGCGTTCGTCAACCTCATCATCGGCATTCTGTACGGCGGTATTTCCGGTTACCTGGGCGGCACTGTGGATATGATCATGATGCGTATTGTGGATATTATCTCCACCATTCCCCTGACGCTGTATGTTATCCTGATCATGCAGGTGCTGGGTGCCGGTATCCAGAGCATCATTGTTGCCTTGGGCAGCGTGTACTGGGTGGATATGGCCCGTGTTGTGCGCGGCCAGATCCTGAGCCTGAAGCAGCAGGAATTCGTTCTTGCCGCCAAGACCATTGGTTCCTCTGCCACAACGATTCTGTTTGACCACCTGATTCCCAACGCGCTCGGCTCCATCCTTGTTACCATTACCATGCTCATCCCCTCTGCCATCTTTATGGAGGCTTTCCTGGGGTATTTGGGCATCGGCCTGCAGCCCCCGCTGGCCAGCCTTGGCACCATGTGCAACGATGCATCTGCCAACCTGCGCACCAGCCCGCACGAGCTGTTGATCCCTGCTTTGATGATTTGTGTGATCATGTTTGCCTTTAACTTTGTCGGTGATGGTTTGCGTGATGCACTGGACCCGAAGCTGAAGAAGTAAGGAGAGCAAAATGAGCGAGACGATTTTGAAGGTAGAGGATCTGAAAACCTCCTTTATGACTTCCTCCGGCGAAGTGCAGGCTGTGCGCGGCGTCAGCTTTGAAGTGCATAAGGGCGAGATCCTCGGTATCGTTGGTGAATCCGGCAGCGGCAAAAGCGTTACTTCCATGTCCATCCTGCGCCTGCTGGCCGATACTGCCCGCATTAAAAACGGCAAAATTGAATTTGAAGGCACCGACCTGACCAAAGTCAGCGATAAGCAGATGCGCGAAATCCGCGGCCAGAAGATCGCCATGGTGTTTCAGGACCCCATGTCCAGCCTGAATCCGCTGATTCCCGTTGGCAAACAGGTTGCCGAAATGATCCATGTACACCACCCGGAGATGAAGCGCGACGAGCTGCAGGCTGCCACGCTGGAGCTGTTCCGCGAAGTACGTATTCCCGAAGCCGAAAAGCGGCTGAAATCCTACCCGCATGAATTTTCCGGCGGTATGCGCCAGCGCGTCATGATCGCCATGGCGCTGGCCAACCACCCCGACCTGCTGATTGCGGACGAGCCCACCACCGCCCTGGATGTGACCATCCAGCACCAGATTTTGAAACAGATGCGCTCCCTGCAGGAGGAATACGGCACCAGCATCATCTTTATCACCCATGACCTGGGCGTTGTGGCTGAGCTGTGCGACCGCGTTGTTGTTCTGTACGGCGGCCTTGTGATGGAGGAAGCGGAGATCAACGATCTGTTTGAAAACCCGCTGCACCCCTACACCATGGGCCTGCTGGCCTCTATCCCCGGCCTGACCAAGGATAAGAGCGAGCGCTTGCAGTCCATCCCCGGCAGCCCGCCGGATATGACCAAGCCCCCCAAGGGCTGCCCGTTTGCTTCCCGCTGCCAGTTTGCGCGCAACATCTGCGCAGCCGAGTGCCCGCCGTTTGTCCAGGTTGGCAGCCGTCAGGCACGCTGCTGGCTGCTGCAGCCGGACGCCCCGGCCGAGGGCAATCCTCTGCATGAAAAACTGGCAGAAGCCGAAAGGAAGGCACACTAATGGAACAGCCCATTCTTCAGGTAGAGCACCTGACAAAATTCTTTTCTGTCGGCCCGCACGCGGAAGTTCATGCAGTAGATGACGTCAACTTTACGCTGCGCCGCGGCCGCACCTTTGGCCTGGTTGGCGAGTCTGGCTGCGGCAAAAGCAGCTGCGCGCGCACCATCATCCGCATTTATGAGCCTTCGCAGGGCAAGATCATCTTCAACGGGCAGGATATCGCCCACCTCAAGCCCCGCCAGATGCAGCCGGTGCGCCGCAACATGCAGATGATCTTCCAGGATCCGTATGCTTCGCTGAACGCTCGCATGACGGTGCGCGATATCATTGCCGAGCCGCTGAAAGCCCACCATGTTTGCAAAAGCAAGCAGGAAGTTGACGAAAAAGTCTTTGCTATGCTGAACCGCGTTGGCCTGACGGCAGAACACGCCGGACGGTATGCCCACGAGTTTTCCGGCGGCCAGCGCCAGCGCGTCGGCATTGCCCGCGCCCTGGTGCTGAACCCCGCACTGGTCATCTGTGATGAGCCCATCTCCGCACTGGACGTTTCCATTCAGGCGCAGGTCGTCAACCTGCTGCGTGACTACCAGCAGGCCGAAGGTACCTCTTACCTGTTTATCGCCCACGACCTTTCGATGGTGCGTTACGTTTCGGATGATATCGGCGTGATGTACCTGGGCCAGCTGGTGGAAAGCAGCGATTCTGAAGAGATCTACAAAAACCCGCTGCACCCCTACACCAAGGGCTTGCTGAGCTGCATTCCCATCGCGGACCCCAAGCTGGCCCGCGCCCATGCGAGCACCGGTGTGGAGGGCGATCTGCCCAGCCCGGTCAACCCGAAACCCGGCTGCCGGTTCTGTGGCCGCTGCCCCTATGCAAAGCCCATTTGCAGCGAGCAGACCCCGGCCATGAAGGAAGCCGCACCCGGCCATTTTGTGGCCTGCCACCTGTATTAAGCCTTTTTATTTTGGTTTCTCCGTTTCTTGTTCCGGCAGCCTGCCGCAAACGGGTACCGGCGGCCAAAGCGGGATATGCAACACAGTGCTGTTCCGTTTTGGCTCCACTGCCCGATTTGCTGCGCCCTGCCGGTGCAAAGGAACGGCAAACATACATTATTTTTTTCGAGGGGGATACACATGAAAAAGAAAGTCATCAGTGCCGCTCTTGCCGGCACGCTGGCGGTCTCCTTGCTCAGCGCCTGCGGCGCTTCCAATGAGCCCCAGAACATCTCCGATGTTTCTTCTGCTGCCAGCAGCGAAGCAACTTCCACCACCGCTTCCTCCGAGTCTACCGGTGATGCCGCCCAGGAACTGACCTTTGTTCTGAGCAACATTCCCGACGGCCTGGATCCGAGCGTCACCAACAACTCCTTCGCACAGTATGTTCTGATCAACTGCTTCGAAGGCCTTGTTACCTATGACAGCACCGGCACCCTGGTTCCCGGCAACGCTGAAAGCTGGGATATCAGCGACGACGGCCTGACCTACACCTTCCACCTGCGCGACGGCCTGAAGTGGAGCGATGGCAGCGACCTGACCGCTGAAGATTACGTTTACACCATTCAGCGCGTTCTGACCCCGGCCACCGCCGCACAGTACGTCAGCATGGCTACCGATTACATCAAGAATGCTCAGGAGTATTACGACGGCACCGCCACCGCTGACGACCTGGGCGTGAAGGCTCTGGACGACAAGACCCTGGAGATCACCCTGATCCAGCCCACCTCCTATTTCATCGACATCCTGAGCATGTGGACCTTCTCCCCTGTTCAGAAAGCCACCGTTGAAGCCAACGGCGACAAGTGGTCCACCGAAGCAGATACCTATATCTGCAACGGCCCCTTCAAGATCGCCAGCATGAGCATGAACGAAAACGTCATTCTGGAAAAGAACGAGAACTACTGGGATGCTGAGAATGTCTCCCTGCAGAAGGTCACCTTCCGCTACGTTCTGGATCAGGCAACTGCTCTGACCGCTTACGAGTCCGGCGAGGTTGACGGCGTTGCCAGCATTCCTTCCTCTGACTTTGCCCGCCTGAAGGCCGAGAATGCCGGTGTGCAGACCAGCCCCAGCTACGGCACTGTTTACTATGACTTCAACTGCTCTGCCGAGCCTGTGAACAACGTTCTGGTCCGCAAGGCAATCTGCCTGGCCATCGACCGTCAGTCCATCATCGACAACGTTGTGCAGGTCGATGCACAGCCCGCTTACAGCTTCCTGGCCCCCGGCTACTCTGTTGATGGCAAGGATATCACCGAAGGCCGCGAAAGCTTTGGCCTGTCCGCTACCGCTGACGTTGAGGGCGCCCAGGCTGCCTTGGCAGAGGCTGGCTACCCCAACGGCGAAGGCTTCCCCACTCTGACCCTGAGCTACTACGACAACGACACCGTCAAGAAGGTCGTTGAAGCTATGGCTGAAATGCTGAAGAACAACCTGAACATCAATGTTGAAGTTTCCTCCAACGAGTGGAGCATCTTCTATGACGACGTTCAGAAAGGCAACTATCAGGTTGCTGCCATGGGCTGGAGCGCTGACTACGTGAACCCCATGAGCTTCCTGCCCCTGTGCAAGACCGGCGATTCTTCCAACAACCTGTTCTATTCCAACGCCGATTATGACGCTCTGGTTGATCAGGTCAAGGCTGAGAACGATCCGGCCAAGGCTGCTGAGCTGACCCTGCAGGCTGACGCTATCGTTTCCAACGATTACGCTGTTCTGCCCCTGTACTACAAGTCCAACAACTACCTGATGCATGACAACATCAGCGGTTTCTACATGACTGCTTCCGGCAACCTGTTCTTCAAGGATGTGAAGGTCGGCTAATGCGTTGCACGATTGAAACCAGGGACTTTGGTACTATGGTTTTTACGCTGTACCCGGAATATGCCCCCCTCACCGTGGCAAACTTTGTGAAAACTGCACGCAGCGGTTTTTATGATGGTTTGTGTTGGTGCCGCATCGTTAAGGATTATGTCATTCAGGGCGGTTCGCCGGACAATGACATCATGACGGACAGTGATTGGCATATTAAGGGCGAGTTTACGGAAAATGGCGTCAACAACCCGCTCAAGCATATCCGCGGTGCCCTTTCTATGGCGCGCGATGATGACTTTGATACCGCCGGCACGCAGTTCTTTGTTGTTCACAAGGATGCTGCCAAGCTGGACGGCCGTTACGCCGCCTTTGGCGAAATGGAGAGCGGTTTTGATGTGCTGGACGCCATTGCCAACCAGCCCACTTACGGCCCTGAAACCTGGAACAAGCCCAAACAGATGCCTGTCATCACCAAAATCACGATCGAAGATTGATGGTCTTGGCTGACCGGCTGAACTGAACCACAACACCCCCTGCACCGGAAAGCATTGTGCTTTTGGTGCAGGGGGTGCTTTTGTGCTATCTGTTGTTCGGTTGCCGTTCTCCATCATTTGTACATGGATTTCCGGAATATTTTTCGTCCGTGCGTTCTCTATGGCAACACCGCACAATTCCCGCCTAGCGGCTTAAGCACCGCTTCGGCGGCT
>ERZ857951.2281-NODE-2281-length-17407-cov-11.462310_pt1 | contig 17407 bp, 13 predicted proteins | sample MGYA00519759_ERZ857951 | MGnify/ENA primary metagenome ERZ857951 (study PRJEB31778, sample SAMEA3449377) | human gut metagenome | biome: human gut; feature: human-associated habitat; material: faeces | place: United Kingdom | collected 2010/2012 ...
TTTAATGCAAAAATAGCAATGATTATTCATTCAGAGCCAAACTTTTTTCGTAATTCTGGAAAACTTTCGTTAGTGCCTTATACAAAGGACTTTGGGAGAATTACCCATTTTTGAGGTAATGACTTGGCAACTGTGCAATCTGCTGCGTTCTACCTTGAATTGCTTACAAGGAACTCTTATTTTGTTGCAAAGATACGAATTTTACTTATATATAAAAAGCACTGTACTATTTATTATGTCCCTTAGATAGTACAGCACTTGAATATTTGTCTAATTTCTTTTGATATAGAAAAAATGTTTTAAAGGCTATTCTTTGTGATAAGAAACCATATCTCCCTTATCATTTCGATACATCTCTATATAATCCAAACAACTTGGCTTTAATGCGCCATTAAAGTGGAAAACAAATGTTCTTCTTCCATCATTTGATTCACAACGTAGAGTTGATTCATCTTGTTTTGTTACACGTCCTACAACAAGAGGATTGTATGGTGGTATCATAAATTCAAACGTGCCCTTGCTAAATTTGTAGTAGATGTCTCGTTGGGTTGGACTATCTATAGTTTTTTCTCCATTTCTCCATAAACAGTTTCTTGGTGAACTAAAGTGATTATAATCTTGCCCTGAACCGATTTTATGTGCTCTTATAAAATAGCTCTTCACATAACTACCATAATCAGAACACATTTGAATATTCATTTTATAACCATTAATACCATAATCCCGTTCTTCTACTCCATAGTGTCCTTCTCCATATTTTACCATGTATGAAAACACCTTATCAGCAACATTGAAGTTTCTTGATGGGATCTTATCAATAAGACCTTCCGAGAAGTAATCTAATTCAAAGTCAATCTGATAAGAACCTTTCAGATAAAGATATGCTGCAAGATAAATAGCTTCTGCTTCAAGGTCTTTTGTATTAAGAGGCATGTGTTTTTTCAGGTCTGTTACACTTTCCTTTACATATTGTTCTATAGGGTCCATAGATGGAGCTTCTGATTGCAGAACTGACTTTATCGTAGATTCAGACTTACAATTGTTTACACTTGAAGATGATTGTGAACTCACATTTTTATCTTCCTTTTTACCGAATAAAAATTCAAAAAAATCCATGTTATTTGTATGATTTAAAGTTTAACACTCTTTTTCTTGTTTCTTTGTAATTGTACCTACATTCATATTGTAATATCTTAAATAAAGATTCAATATTACGACTTGTTAATTTGCCATCCTCCGCACAGATTCCTGTATAAAACAACAAAGCTATTGATTTTGCCTGCTCGTGTTTTGCTGATACAATTTCATTATATGTTTTTTCTTCAATATCAACATATCCTCCCGTATCATTAGGTTTAATAGATGCGTGTTGATAATAGGTAAGTGATTTCATATTATACTTCCATCCCGAAGATATTGATATTTGGGTTGCTAATTCATTACAATAATGCGCATAGTACATATCAGAAATGTACAACAAGTCAGGATTGATATTTATTGGAATTATATACCTTGCCATAGAATCCATAGCAATAGATGCCCTATTTACATAAGCTTCCTGTTGAAAGATTTCATCATTTGTTGTACAGGCTAATTTTGTCAAATATAGATAATCATATGAATAAATCTTTCTATATAGTTCCATATGGTTTTTAGGGCACATCAATAGTAATAATCTAAAAGTATTTGCTGCCCCAGCTAATCCATAATCACTATTCCAATATCGATTCGGGAACATTGCAAGTTGATTTATACTTCGATAAAGATAATTTAGCCCTTCTTCGAACTTTTGCCCATACATATACATACCTGCTATATCAGCAAGTATATATGGATGCTCTGTATCTTTAAATTCAAATATGATAGAATTTAATACAAAAGTAGGAATTTCATATAATGCTAATGAAATTCCCCTTGTACGCCAAGGAGAATTTAAATCTTTGAATTTAGGCTTGTCATTTTGTGCATTTTGAACTTTGAGGACATAATTATCCACAAACGAATCATCTATGCACAAACTTCTATCAATCATAGTAATTTCAGACATTTCATAATTCTTACATTTATTGTGTAGATACAGTCCCAACTCTTTAAGTAAAGATATGATATACTCATTGTGTATTTTATTCACATAAAAATCAAACATCATAGGAAAGAGCCAATTGCCCTTTTTCTCTTGAAAACAAATGGGATGTTCATGTGCAAATTGACTGAACGATTTTGGGTCAGCAGACTCAATTTTCTCAAGGAGAGTTTTGATGTAATAATTATCTTCCATACAAAAAACTTAATTATCAATGTTATGATAGATTTTCTCCCTGTAATGTTATCAACCGCTTCTTAACAGTCCCGTTCTTACAGGATTTTACTATAGAAATTATGACTTCATCCATACGTGGCACTTCCAATTTTCTGTATTCATTTGTATCATCACAGAAAACCACAAGATACATCTTTTCGATAATTATGTCATAATTTCTTTCGAGAATATAGCGATATAGGTTCTGTTGAATACAATAATGCCAATATGGCGTATCCTCAATTTGATTGAGTTCACCTAACCCTTTCTCGCCATAGTTGTTTACCGCAATCGGTTTACCCCAAAAATCGACAATGCGATGACTACGTTTCCAATCATATATGTCAAAAACATCTCCACGTTTATGTATCATATCTATTGTACCAGCAATTTTTAGTTCGTCATCATATATAGCCCATTCTGTTCTAAACGGTTTAAATTTGTGGTTTTCGAGAAACTCTATGAATTGCATATATTCAAGTTCAAGAGAAATTTGTTCTTCTATGTGAACATATTTTCCGTCATATTTGAAAGAGAATTCTTGTTGATATGGAAGTCCCTTATAATAGTTTTCTATTTGTTGGTGCATAAAAGTTCCGACATCACGTGAACACGCACCTTTTGAATCCCATTCTTCAAGAATCTGTCCTTGTGATATATTTCGTTGATTAGCTTTATATTCTGACCAATAGTATGAATCAAATGGCTTAAAGAAACAAGATATCACACTGCTGACAGGAATAAATTGTTCCTGTCCATCATATAGATAAATATGTTCTTGTGGATAGAATTGAATATGAACGTCTTTTTCGCAAAAAACAGGTTCTCCTATTTTATAGTTTACTTTTCTATTTGAAGAAAACACCAATGGTTTCATTCTCTTGGCACAAACCCTTTCTTTTTCCGTTTGTGTTATGTCTGCAATTTCAAGTTTCTCATTGTCAACAATACCAAATTCATGGTTCAAGTATTTCTCGCGAGTATTTTCACTTGCCATAACTTTGGCTTCGATTTCTGTCCATCGTTCAATTTCCTTTGGAGTAGAACATGAGAGAAAATCGATTGGTAAAACCATAGAGGGTTGTATATAATGAAGAACTTGTGCTATAAAAGCCGCACATCCCTTAGGATTGGAAAAAACTTGATATTCAGTAAAACGAATAACAATCCATCCGATATTATTCAGAAGTGCATCACGAAAATCATCTCCACATCCTATATAATGTATAGGTTTTCGTGTAAATGCAGCATATGGTTCGTCTATTTCAATGTCTATTCTTATAGATGGGTGCTTTTTGCATATAATCGCTATATCTGGTTCAAAAGGCCTGTTATCTTCTACAGGAAGTATATTGCAATCACCGAGTATAAGTAAATCACATCCCCTGAAAGTATCTTGTAGATAATTTTGGAATTTAGCTTCACTGAACCCTCTTCTTGCTATAGCTTTTCTTCTGTATGGAAAAACAATACAGCCATCTTCAGGATATTTAGTTACTGGATATTTCCAGTTACTCTTATCTTGGACAACTGATGGCATCAAATAATCAACATATTGAACATCAAAATCATCAACCACTCCAACAGCATAATCACTTTCTATTTTTTTCTCTGTTTTGCAAATGACATCTATCAATTCTTTATCTACGCTTTTAGACAAAGCAAAATCTTTAACCTTCTTGACTTTTTCTTTTGCCGTCTCAATATCAGCAGACTTTAATGCATTAGAAATAGAATTGATTTCATCTTTTATTTGTTTTTGTTGCTGCACTTCTATGTTCTTTTTATCAATGAGTTTTTGCATCTCTTCCCGAGAAAACTCTTTCATTAAAGAAATATAAACAATACAGGGCTTTTGATGCTTAAATTTCTGTATTACAGATTCGCATCTTTTTACAAACAAGTCTTGTGTTGTTACTCCATCAATAATAACAACATAGTTTGAAGATAATTCATCTATATGATGGAGAGCACATGATTGAAATCCAAGTACAGCCAAATCAAGAGTTAAAAACTGAACTTGAAGATTTTCATCGAATTCAGCCCCATATGCGATTACTTGCACAGGGACACCCAATGATTTTATAAAGTTACTAATCTCTATGTTGATATAAGAAGGGGTATTTATTTTTCCCTCCTTATATTTATCTATATTAATGTTATTCTCTTGCGTCTGTTTAAAATGAGTGTAATCTAAATCGGTTGCAGTGCAAAAACTTGAAAAAAAGAATTGCCATATGCGATATTCTCCTTGTATGATATTTCCTTTATAGTCGGTTTTTTGAAAATTCATGTTATAAAAATAGCAACCAGAATGTGGCGTTGTAGATTTTTTGCTACGACATAACTTACTAAAAGCTATTTGTGCCTTTTCCCATTCTTCGGTACTTAAAAACTCTTTTTGCCGCCTATCGAAATCTATTATTTCCGTAATATTACTTATTATTATTGATTTGTTTGCAGAAGGATGTTCTTTTTGCCAACAAGTAAGTCCATCTGAATAGTTGGCTTTAATCATATTATATTCAGTTGATACCTGCTTTTCTCGTTGTATTCTTTCCAATTCGAGCTTTTCTCTCTTTTCCCATTCAACTTTAGGGAATGAGAGGAATTTATTTATATCTTGTTTTGTAAGATTGTTTTCAGACTGGAATATTCGTAATTCTTTTCGAAAGAAAGAGTATGCATTAGGATATATATCTTTTTGATGCTTAAATTTCTTTATTAAACGCTTGGTTGATAAATTTGATATAAATATAAAAGCTATAAGAATGGCTATTAAAATTCCTATAATTATGCATACGACTTTAAAACCTTGAGTAAGTCCCCAAGTTATAAGTGCTAGTAGGGCATATCCAATACAACCCCATTTTTTTTCTGAATCCATAATTCTTACTTATAAATATATAAAGCGTGAACTGCACAGCCACGTCTTTATTTGGAGGTCGTAGGAAACCTTGCATACAGATGTAGTAATAGCAGCCCACGCTATAGCGTGAGAACCACTATGCCATCTGAGTATGCAATTTGAAAATTTCCTACGTTTCCAAATACTTGATGCGCATAACGCTTCTTTCTTATCTAATATGTTTTGGAAAGAGTTACCTCAATCCGATACAAAGGTAAGAAAAATCCGTGATCTGCCATTCAAACATCACGGATTTTTTTGATTTACAGTTTCATACTCCTATTCTGTCTTGGTTTCGGTATTCCGATAGCTTCTCTAAACTCATTCATTTTCTTTCTGAACCAGTTCACGTGTGAAACCCCGTCTATCTTGAAATCGAATCTACCGTTTTCGTCCTGTCTGATGGAACAGACGGAGTGTCGGGTATCAAAACTTCGGTTAAATTCGGAAGAATAGAGTTCGCCTTTTATCCCGACCTCCTTGAACTCGCACAGTCTTCTGATTATTCCGTCATTGAAACCCAAACGTTCACGTAGGAAGTTTACCACAGGTATAAGCTTCTCCACATACGGAAAGTAGCGTCTGACAAAATCTGTAAACTCCGACAGCTTACGGTGCTGTTGCTCGTAAGCGTTTCTTATCTCCTGTATCTGTTCGGCTTGTTGCCGTTCCCGTTGTCGGGCTTCGTCTTCAAGTTCAAGGATGCGGTCTTGCAAGTCCTCGTTCCTGCGTTCCAACGATTTCATTCTTCCACTTCCGAAAAGAGAACCCACACTGCTTGCAAGGGCGGTTGCCGTATCGGTGGCTGCGCTTTTGAACTTGTCGGTGCGGATTTCCGCTTTTACCTGTCTCAACTCCTCCTGCGCTTTGGTCTTCTTCTCCTGCAATAGTCTGGTTTCGGTTTCAAGGGTTTCATTCTTCTTTTTCAAGTCCCGATAATACTGCATGGTGGTAGTGTGCCGTGCTTCCGAGCCCCGTACCCCACGTTGCAATCCGTATTTCGTCATCACCCTTGCGTAATTGTCGTGGTAGGCAATCAAGGTCTGGCGGTTGAACAGGTCATCGGCACACAAACGGACGGAATTTGTTTTCTTGCGGTACTTGCGCTTACCGTCCGTCTGTTCTTTCTTGGCTTTGCGCCTTTCACCCGTCACGATAGGAACAACGGCTGCGTGGATGTGCGGAGTCTTCTCGTCCATGTGCAGATGGGCGGCAACCACATTGTCTTTGCCGAATGTGGCTTGCAGCCATTGGATGCTGTCGTTGCACCATTCATCAAGCTTTCCTTTTTCCTGTATGTTCATCATGTCCTCGTGCGTACCCGATAAAACCACCCGGACAACACGGACTTGGTCGTGTGTGATTTTCCGTCTGATGCCTGCCGTGTTCAGCCTGTGGGCAATCGCTTCATCCCTGCCGTGAACGCCATCGGGGTATTCGACAAGCACCCTGTTCAGATGTGTTCTTGTCGGGTCTGCGTTTTTAGGTATTATCTTTCTCTCTATATGGTCGGACTGCGTGGTGTCCGATGTCCCCTTTGCTTTCTTTATGTCCAATGAAAAATATCCCATATTATTTCTATTTTTGCGGTTATCGTTATGTTTCTTCTCTCTGCCTGTGGCATCGGCTCACAGGGTTTATTATGCAAATGAACCATTGCAGCACTCGGCATAATCCAAACGAGTTTGGCTTCTGCTCTCGTTTGCACAGGGTTTCCAAAGGGATTTCCCTTTGGCTCGATAGGGTGTTTTTAGCGTTACGGAGTAATGCGTGAAGAAAACGCCCTATTGAGCTATGGTATTTCTGTCTAAATACCTTTGGGAAAGCGAACGTGCATATTACAGATGAAATCCCCCTTTCTTTTTCGGTGGCTGCATCATCCGCCTTGCGGATTGGACTTGCTTCTTCTCCTTTATCGGCTCTGCCGATTGGGACAAGGGCTTACCGCACAGGTAGTCGTTCAAGTCCTTATACTCACGATAGTACATTGACTTGTCAAGCAGGCGTTCCCCAAACTTCTCTTTCAGTTTCGTGCAGGTGTTCCGTCCTGCCGTGTCGTTGTCAAGGAAACAGCCGACTTGGGTGTAGGTCTCCAATATGCTTTCCGCTTTTGCAAGATTGGAAACGGAGTTCAATATGATATAGTCCTGTGTGTCCAATCGCGGGTGTTGCGGATTGTTTTCTACTCGGATGGTAAGGAATGAAAGGTAATCCATGAACCCCTCAAACAGGTAACACATACATCGTTGTCCGCCCTGCTGTCGGATATGGGTGATGTCTTTCGGGGCGATGCAACCTTTGAAAAAGGAGTTGCGTACCTCGTAGCCGCCAGCCACATTCGAAAAGCCGATGGCAAAGTAAGGCTTGCCGTTGTGGGTGAAATGGAGTTCCTTGCATTCTTCTTTCGCCAGCCCGATATTGATGCCACGACCTTGCAGGTAGCGGAGCAATGCCGGATGAGTAAGGTCATGCACTTCCAACTGCTGGAAACTTGGCTCTGCCCTTTGCTGCTGAAAAGAGAAGGACACGGGGTGGATGTGCGGTGTCTGTTCTGCTATCCGATTCAAAAGGTAGGGCAGGCTGTCACAAAAGTAGAGTTCTTTTGCCAGTGCGATGATGTTTCCGCCTTTGCCCATGCCGAAATCATACCATAGGTTACGCTCCATATTCACCTTGAAAGATGCGTCATGCTCTTCTCTGAATGGCGACTTATACCATAAGTTGCTTCCTTGTTGTTTCACGGGATTGTAACCCAAACTGTGTAGGTAGTCTGCGATGCGTATATTCTTGGCTTCTTCTATCTTCATGTTCTCTATGGATTTGTATGTGAATGAAAAACTGATGATTTGATGAAAAAGGAGATCAACACACTGGCAGACAAAGCGGTATATCTTCATCAACCATTCATCAGAATGCTCGCCAAAAGAGAAAAGACGGACAGACCTGCTTTCTCTTTTCATCAGCACTATATTTCCGATGAGTATCTGATGAATACATAAAAAGCTATCAACCAATATACTTGTTCCTTTTTTCATCATTTCATCAAATTAATTTAGATTACCGCCAGTTGCTCTTTAGTTATCGTATAGAACCGCCCTATTTTCCTTGTAGGGGCATAGTGGCATTCTCGGCTGACAGCTATCTCGTAAGTGGTATAGGTAAGCGAATTAGGGGCAGGAGTCAGTTTCCATGATTCCTGTATCACTTTCCGTACTTGGTATTTCTCCACCTTTACCTGTGAGTAAAGGAGCAATAGGATGAGGTCGCCCATGCAGAAAGAAACGCTTTCCACGTTCATGCTCTCCATGATGTCAAGCAACAGTTCGCTCATTTCTATCTCCACACGGTTGCGGTTGCTGCGGATAATCTTCTGCAGGGCTGCGGTATATGTCAGCTTCGGGCTGAACCACATACGGCTTTCCTGTTCCGTTGAGAGCTTCCGATGGGCAAGGAAATACAGGAATGCAGGGATTTCGTCTTTCAGCTTTTGCAAGAAATTGGTGTCATCGCTCTGCAAACGCTCAATCTTCCGCACCCAGTAGCGTGTTTCCCCTGCGTCTATGAGTATGGGCAGATGCTCATTGTTGGAGCATAGCACGAACTTGGCAAAGAAAGCTATCTCCGAACGGTCTTTGCCTTTGGCTTCCACCTTATAGGCTAAGGTGGTGCTAAGGTTTTTCAGCCGCTCGCTGTCCTCCCTTCGGTTGAGCAGCACTTCATCCACCATGATAAGCAGCTTTCCTGCCCAGTCGGAATTGAACTGGCTGCGGAAATCCTCGTTGGTATTGAATGTCACATTATTCTCGAACAATGCTTTCAGAAAGTTCAAGAACGTGCTTTTGCCCGTGTTGCGTTCTTCCGACACAAGAAGCAATATCGGCAGTTTCTGTATCGGTTGCAGGTACAGAAGTTGCAGATAGTCCATGCCCATCTCGTACTGCTCGCCGAAGATGTGCCATACCAAAGACTGGATATGCGTAAAATCCCCCTCCTGTGGTTTGTGTCCTATCGGCTCGTAGAGGTTAAGAAAACCGTCAATCACCTGCCGATAGTTCAAATGGTCGGGCACTGTACAGAAACCGTCATATTTCGGGACGCTTGCCATATAGTTTTTCCCATAATCCTGCCGCAACGTCTCGTTGTTCCAAACGACACGTTTCTTGGTATGCCCTCCGTTGATTCGGGGCTGGTTCACGACCTTGTATAAAGTCGTACCCACTCGGATATACTCTTCTTTTCCCATAGGCTTAGATTAACGGATTGCGTTCACCTAAAATCTTCTGAATATCCGACTGACGGTATCTCACCTTGTTGCCCACCTTTACAGGTTTGAGGTAGTTCTTCTTTCCCCAGTGCCAAAGTGTGGTGTCGCACACGTCGCACATTTCTTTCACTTCCTCTTTGGTGAGATACTTCTCTTTCCGTGCTTCCGCAAGGGCGGTGGAAAGTTCGAGTTTTGCACGGCTAATTAGCTGGTTGGAGAACATGAGCAAATCTTCCCCTGTAACCTCCAGCTTGATGTTGCCGTTGCCGTTTTGAATGATTGACAATAAATCTGTCATAGGCATATAACGCTGCCAGTTGTCAGACCCTCCGTTTCGGCAGCATTATAAACGAAAAGCCACTACCCCGATTAGGATAGTGGCGCAAATATATAACGAAAAAGTAATCGTAAATCACTGTATTTCAATACGTTTAATTCGTAAAATTCAAAAACGAATTAAACGAACTTCATTCGGATAGATAAGTCTTTAATTCATCTATGGCTGTACGTTCATCACCTATGTCTTTCATTAGTTTTTTACTGTTGCCGCATGGTGAAGTGAGGCTGTTATACGCTCTTTGTATTCCCCTTTCTTGGACTATCTTCTGCTCCTTGAATTGATTTTGCAAAGCCTTTCTGAATGTTGTCATTGGGCAACGGTACATGAAGCGATATTCTACCAATGCGATATACAGGCGTGCGATATCTATATCTGTGGATTTAGTCTGTAGCCTTGTGCCTATTTTCTTAATGAGTATATCTTGGTTTCCTATCAGAAGTTCGGGCAGTGTGCGTGTATCTGCCTTGCGCCCTGCCGCTTTGGGCACTTTTTCGGTAACGAGTTCTTCCCCTTGTTCATCTTCGTTTTCTTGGGCGACACTTTCTTCCTCATCTTCAATAGACCACTCTATAAGGGTATTTTCCTCAATGGCTTTCTGCTGCCTTCTGAAATCCTGCCAGTCCTCTTTGGTTCTCATGCCGCAGGATATGCTCTTCTTTATAATGAACTTGACCATGCACGAAACCAGCCATTTGTGTAATCTCGAAATGTCTTCTCTTTTGGTCAGTTCCTCACCCTGTTCCACCATGCACTCATAACTGTGCCCATAATACAGCCATGCGAGCATGGCAGGCACTATGCTTCTTTTATTCGGGTTGTGGAACTCGTTCACAATCTTTTCAGCAAGGTTTGATTCTAAAAGAATGTTTTCCAGTTTTTCAAAGTCGGGATTCCTTTCATCGCTTATTCGTTTGTCGGCGACTTGCTTATATTTCGGTACGAGTTTTGCCGCCACATTGAAAACCTTGAAGAAACCTCTGAACTTCTTGTCGTTCATTTCCTCTACAAAGTCTGCGTATTCGTTAGGGTGGCTGTCAAGCCATTCTTTTATGAGCCTTTTGAAATTGTCATATTCTTGTTGTCCCATACGTCATTAATCTAATAATTTAACAAGGTCTTTTTTCATTTCTTCGTCAATATCCCTATACCGTCTGAAAGCCTTACTGCCCTCTTTATGCCCCGATAATGCGGAAACAAGGTTAGGGTCTTTTACTTTCTTGTAGATATTGCCGATAAAAGTCCGTCTTGCCAAATGGCTGCTTGCCACTTCATAAATCGGTCTTTTGACCTCATTGTGCGTCAAGGGGTCTAAGATAGTCACAATCCTATCGACACCAGCCAATTTGAATATCTTTTTTATGGCATCATTGTATTTTTGTTCGGAGATAAACGGTAGGAGTTTTCCCTCGTGTCCTTTGTACCGTTCAAGTATTTCTTTAGCCTTGTCATTCAATGGAACACGTACCGTTACGGGATTGCCTTCTTTGGTTTTCTTGGGTATGTATTCAATGGCTCCACTGACAACATTAAGTTTGGTCATTCTATACAAGTCGCTCACCCGGCAACCTATCAGTGTTTGGAATATGAAAATATCCCTCTGTATTGCCAGTTGCGGAGTGGTGGACAAATCAGCATTGAAAATCTTGTCCCTTTCTTCGAGCGTTATATAATAAGGTGTGCCGTATGTGCATTCTTCTATCGGGAACTTGTCAAAAGGTCGGTTGGCAGTACGCTTGTTGTCGTAGCACCACAGGAAGAACGTGCGTATTCTTGAAAAGCAATCTATCAGCGTGTTCTTGCTTCTCGGCTGTGGTGTTCTCTTTTCGGGGATAGTTTCGTATATGCTTGGGTAGAGTTGGCAGTATTGGTATTCGTTCTGAAAGAAGTCCCACATATCCCGAAGTGTGTCTGGGGTGACTGCATCAACGTCAAGGGTGAAATCTTTCTGTCCTCTTTTTGTCTGTTGCACATACAACTCATATCGAAGCAAAGCCCTTTTGACTACTCTGAAATTCTTCTTTCTGACTTCCGACAAAGGATGCTTGTTCAAAAACTCATCAAAAAGTTCCCCGATGGTGGGTTTAATTACTACCTCTTCGGGAATAAAATATTTTTCGGGGTGATAGTATTTGTCTAAGGTGAGTTTTAGCCATTCTTTGTCTATGGCATCTTTTTCTGCTTGGAAAGATTTCTCCATGAAAGTTTTTAAGTTTCTAATCTCTCCGTTAATGCTGGAGCGCAAATCTTCATCACACACAGCCTTAGTCTTGACACATTCCCCCTTATCATCCCACAAATTGGGGTTGATGGAAAGTTGCGTGGGAGCAACAGAATCTAATTGCCGTCCATTTCTGAAACGGACATAGATTGTAGCGGTTGATTCGGTATCATATCGTTTAGCCGCCTTTTTGATGATAAAAGTAACTTTCATAGGCATGTTGCTTTAATCTGTTGTACTGCAAAGATAAATAATTTTCCCCACATTTTCCCCACATCTGCTGAATATTTTGCAATTCAGTTGAAACGGATTAAATTCCAATGTCGTTGTAATATATTGAAATACAGTTTGCTTGCTGTGATTTTCTTCATTTTGCTTTTTACCCACATTTTCCCCACTTTAATATTTTCAAATGCGGGTCTGGGTACTGAAGTTGAAAAGCTTGATTGAGTAATCAGTCAAGCTTTTTTTGTATGTAATTATTCGGCAGGACTATCCACGGCTAGACAATTTTTTGGGTCAGTCCAAAAACCCTGTGGGTATGTTAAATCAGATCAGGTTCTAAATAATGTTCATGCTATTTGGGTTGCAGAAATAAAGGAAGATAAGGTTAATCTATGGCATATCCATCCGGACACGAAAGAGAATAGAAATAAGTTTGGTATATAAATATGAAACAATGAATATTGGAGAATATAAATGAATATAGGTTACAAGGTTGGTGAGTTGATTTATGATGCAAATATATATGATGGATTAAATACCTTTCTATCTGATTTGCAATTCTACAAAAAGTGGCTACCGAAAAATAAGGAGGCTGAAATACTTGAACTGTGCTGTGGTACAGGCAGACTTACGATCCCCATTGCCAAAGATGGATACAGCATTTGCGGAGTAGATTACACACCCTCAATGCTCGAACAAGCAAAGATGAAGGCTATCGAAGCAGAATTAGTGATTGATTTCATAGAAGCAGATATTAGAATGCTCGACTTGCAAGAAAAATTCGACCTAATCTTTATTCCATTTAATTCAATCCACCATTTATACAGAAACGAAGATTTATTCAATGCGTTAGGGTGCGTTAGAAATCATCTCAAAGCAGGAGGCTTATTTCTGTTAGATTGCTTTAATCCCAACATCCAGTATATTGTCGAGAGCGAAAAAGTGCAGGCAGTAATTGCCGAATATACAACGGATGATGGACGGGATGTGTTGATAAAACAAACGATGCGTTATGAGAGTACAACCCAAATCAATCGCATAGAATGGCACTATTTTATCAATGGCGAGTTTCATTCAATCCAGAATTTGGACATGAGGATGTTTTTCCCTCAAGAATTGGATTCATATCTGGAACGGGCTGGATTTGATATTATTCACAAGTTTGGAAGTTTTGAAGAAGAAGCATTTAACGATAATTCGGAAAAACAGATATATGTTTTAACCCTTAATGATAATAAGGTATTATACGAAAAGATACAAAACCAAAGATGAAAATGGACTTTAAAATCAGAATAGCGCAACAATCTGATAGTGCTGAACTGAGAGATTTATATAAGAATACCGTGCTTGTAGTAAACAGGCGTGATTATTCACAGGATGAAGTTGAAGATTGGGCATCATGCGGAGATGATCTTTCCAATATAGAGGAAATGATAAAGACTCACTATTTTATTGTGGCTGTTAATCAATTGTCTCAGATTGTAGGTTTTTCATCCATTACGCCGCAAGGCTATCTGCACTCTATGTTCATTCACGCAGACTTTCAAGGCAAAGGCATTGCAACTATGCTTTTGGAAGAAATAGAACGATATGCTATTACAAAAGGTATTATACAAATCACATCAGAAGTGAGTCTAACTGCTCGTCCATTCTTTGAGAAGCAAAAATACGTGGTGAAGAAGGAACAAAAACGACAGGCAAATAAATTGAATTTGACTAATTTTTGGATGGCAAAAACCTTATCTGTAATAAAACCATATCATGGTCGTATTCCTGCTTGTGGTGTGTTCTGTGGCGGTTGTCCAAGCTACACACGAGATGAAAAAAATTGTCAGGGAGCAGAGGAAAACAAAACCCGCTGTGAAAAATGTAGAACATTTTACCTGTGTTGCGTTGAGAAAGGAATAACACACTGCTACCAATGTCATCTATTTCCTTGTACTAAGTTCAAAGGTTTTACAAAACGTTGGTTAAAGTATGGACAAGACTTTATTGAAAATCAGAAATTTTTAAAGCAGGTGGGTGAAATGGAATTTTTGAGGTTTTATAATGAAAAGGTTACAGATTAAGTTTAGTCCATTCCTCTTGTATATCTAAAATGAACTAAACCTTTGTTTTTATTGAAAGTTGTTAGCCTATCTCCTTTGAAAGAAATCTCTTGAATTCTTCCTCACTGGGCAACTGGATTTTATACTTTTGTACAAAAATATTTGGGTCTAATCCTGCTGTGGCATAACGAACTAAAGTATCTCCTTTTTCAGTACAAAGCAAAATACCGATTGGTGGATTATCATCGGGCTGCATTACTTCTGCTTTGAAGTAGTTTAGATACATATTCAGTTGGGATGCATATTCATGGTGGAATTTGTCAGTTTTTAAATCCACTATGACATGGCATTTCAGTATGCGGTGATAGAAAACGAGGTCAGCAAAGAAGTAATCTTCATCTATCAGTATGCGTTTTTGGCGAGCTTCAAAGCAGAAGCCGTGTCCCATTTCCAGAAGGAACTTTTGTAAATTATCAAGGATGGCTTGCTCTAAATCATTCTCTGTAACTAATGCCCGTTCATTTAACCCTAAGAACTCTAAGGTCAAGGGAGTATTTATTACATCCGCAGGCTGTAGTTGAACTGCCTGTTGCTGTACTAATGCAGAAAGAGCTTCTTTGTTTTTAGATAATTCACTACGCTCGTAGTACAATGAATCAATCTGCCGTTCCAGTTCTTTTGCAGTCCAGCATCCCCTAATCGTTTCCATTTCATAAAAGGCACGTTTAATAGGATTGTCAATAGCAGATATTGCATTCAAATGCGTAGAAGATAATCTGTTAAATAGCTTTTCAGCAGCCAATTTCCAGTCATTATTTGCAATTTCTGAAACCATTTGCAATTTGGCGGTTACTGACCGCCGAATCTCTGTTTCAAATTCGGCGGTCGGCAACCGCCGAATTCCCGAACCCGACATAACATAGCCTAAAACCTCTTCTTTCAACTGTGGATAAACAAGATATAAACGTCTGAACTCCCGGAATCTACGTTCGTTAAGCCCTTTGGTATTCAGTCGTTTTTCCAGCTTCTTCAAGAGTTGCTCACCATAGGCTGCACGGTCTTCACCGTTTTGTTCAAACTTCAATAGCTTGTTTGAGTAGTCTACATTCTTATATGTAAGGTCTTTCACATCACAGAGGCGTAAACCACAATATAGGCAGAAGATAAAGGCACGTCTTACCATTGGGTTCTCATTCTCATAATGGCAGTTGATAAGAGCCTGAATTTCTTCCAGTGAAAGCACATCTTTCCGTAACATTTGGTCATCTACCTTACAAATTACTTCTTTACACGGGTCTTTCAGTATCACATCGTGTTCGATGGCATAGCGTATCACTTTCTTGAAACGCTGATAGATACTTTTTGCTCCTTCGCCAACGCTACGGGATTGCAAATAGTCCACAAACAGAACCATCATATCCTTAGTGATAAATTCGGGTTTGATGTTGCATTCATATAATGGGTACTGTTCTTTCAGAAAATCCTTAAAACGACTGAAGGCAATTTGCATCATACGCAGGTCTTTCTTAATATTTATGGCTAATCAGTTAAAGAAATCCCTTCCTTTGGAGATTGAACGGTTCAATGCTTCGCAGAAGAAAGGATTTAGCTTTATGTTTTGATGTAAAATGCTTTTTCATAGTTCCTCTATAATAGAAGCTCACGCTAGTAGCCAAGAGGTAGTGTGGCATGTTTAGAACATGTATTCCCAAAAAGAAGAAGGAATCTGCTCTTTTGTCGAAAAAAAGTCTTATGTTTACGCACGATATGAAAAACAGGGTTTATATAGGCCCTGATATCAGTAAACAACCAACCTTGACATGTGTACAAACAGAGATAAGGCTATCTCTTTTGGGCGGGACGGCGGAGATGTCTGCCGTTTCGTTTTTTGTCTATGAGCCAGTGACGTGGTTGCTGACGAATCGTTGCCTCAAGATATTTTTCTGTAGATTCATCGTTCATATATTGCCAATATTAATCAAGTAAACGCTCACCTGATATTTATTGGGGACAGACTTAATTCAAAGGGATAAGACAAGAATCACGGATGTCAGCTTAATGCGATGAATGGTATCTTTTTGATTGAAATACCTTCTTTTTCACGACACGGCTCTCTGGCTATAAAAGCCAACGAGCGTAAGCGGGGAGCGCGAACAAGCTGCCACAACCGCTTTTTAACACGATAAGCGTCGCTTTTTAACGAATATATACGTATCAACCTACACATATGGCTGTATCAACTCACACATATAGCAGTGTCAACCCACACATATAGTCGCGTCAAGCTACACATATAGTGGCGTAAGCCTACACATATATAGGCATCGGCCCTCAGATGCGGTAGCGTTGGGCATTATTACCGCCTAACGACCGTAAAACATGAACTAGGGTGAATTATTTCGGCTGGAACGAAAGGCCGTTTTTCAGCAAACAGCTATCAAACAGAGAATTGCTGTTTTTTTCTCTCGAATTTGGAAGCGAGACGCACTTGGGTACGGAATAATCGATTCTCCGGGACTTCAGATTACAAGTTGTCAAAAAGACAAATGGGCCACTTGTATCTATAGTTCCTCTGCCATTTCCCGATAACCATCGGGGGGAGAGACGGTTAATGTATAATTTATGCCTTGTCAGGTGAATAACTTACGGCTTGTCAAGTGAATAACTTACGGCTGGGGGTAGCCGTAAGCTTACGAGTCTGGAAGTGGTTAGTTATTCACTTGGGAAGCCTTTCTCAAGTGAGTTGGTCTGTTGATTAATAGTTTATAAGACAGCGATTTATATGGCAATAGTTATCTCATGATCTCATCTGTTGGCCGACTTATCTTAGGCTGCCGGCTGAAATATAGATGAGCCTGAAGATATCCCCAATGATTATCGGGTGAGCCTATAAAATACCTATAACTCGAAGCTAGCGGTACTATCAATACTTTTGTGTCAAAGAGGAAGCTTGATTCAGATCTTATGCTTTGATAGGTTTACATTATTTTAATGTACGCCTGTACATTATATATAGTTAAAAACCTTGATGTTTGACAATCTTTTATGGGATAGAAACGACTAGTTTAAACGATCGATTCTTTTAGTCATTTGCAAAGGTACGCG
>ERZ857951.2301-NODE-2301-length-17239-cov-2.968226_pt1 | contig 17239 bp, 10 predicted proteins | sample MGYA00519759_ERZ857951 | MGnify/ENA primary metagenome ERZ857951 (study PRJEB31778, sample SAMEA3449377) | human gut metagenome | biome: human gut; feature: human-associated habitat; material: faeces | place: United Kingdom | collected 2010/2012 ...
CATATGCATTTTCAATAATTGCATATTCATTACTTTTTGATGCAACTGCTTCCTGATTCAGTCCACAGGTACATGCATTTTCACACAGTGCCGGACATACACGGGAAGTAAATTCCGGAAAATTGTTTGTCTTTTTCAGACGTAAATAAGCTTCCTTCCAGTTTCCATTGTAGATCAAGTCATTCCACTCCGGCACAAGGTTGTGCAGTGGACATCCACTGGCCATTCCTGCAAGCGGCTTTCCAGACTGACAGAACGGAACTCCGCACGCCATACAGCGCGCGCCCTGAAGCTCCTGTTCTTCTTTGCTAAGAGGCGTATGGAACTCATTGAAATGTTTGATGCGTTCCAATGGGCTCTCTGCCGGTTTATCCTGTCTTTCATAATCCATAAATCCTGTCGGTTTTCCCATCTCTATGCCTCCTATCTTCCGTTCTTGATCATATTAAATGCTTCGATTTTTGCTTTTTCTCTGCTAAGTCCTTTTTCTTCCATCTGGATGATCGTGGACATCATTCTCTCATAGTCTTCTGGAATGATTTTCTTGAATTTTGGCAGATATTCTTTGAAATTATCAAGAATCTTCTTACCTACCTCAGAGTTTGTATAAGCAACATGCTCCTGGATCATTCCTTTTAATTCCTGTACGTCATACTTATCTGTAACACGTTCAATGTTGACCATTGCTTTATTTACTTTGCGATACAGACTGTTATCGAGATCGATCACATAGGCAATACCGCCACTCATTCCGGCTGCAAAGTTCTTTCCAACCTGTCCAAGTACAACAACACATCCACCTGTCATATATTCACATCCGTGATCTCCGACACCTTCTACAACTGCGCGTGCACCAGAGTTTCTTACCGCAAAACGTTCTCCGGCAACACCTCCTACAAATGCTTTACCACTTGTAGCTCCGTAAAGAGCGACATTTCCGATGATAATGTTCTCATCTGATTTAAATTTCACACCTTTCGGCTGGCAAACAACCAGTTTTCCACCGGAAAGTCCTTTTCCAAAATAGTCATTACTATCTCCTGTCAGTTCCAGTGTCAGTCCTCTTGGGATAAATGCTCCAAAGCTCTGACCGCCGGCACCTTTACACTGGATCACATAGCTGTCTTCTTCCAGTCCTTCCGGATATCTTCTTGTGATCTCAGATCCGAAAATTGTTCCGAAGGTACGGTCTGTATTTGTAACATCTACTTCAAGTCCTCTCTTTTCTCCTCTTTCAAGGGCTGGGAGAAGCTGTTTCAATAGTACTTTTTCATCCAACGTCTTGTTAAGTTCAAAATCATAGACTTTCTTTGGATTAAAGATAACACCTTTCTTCTCTTTCGCATATGGATTGTACAGAATCTGTGACAGATCCAGTGTTGCGGCACGCTCTGATGTCGGAACGTCTTTTACTTTCAGAAGATCTGTACGTCCTACCAGTTCATCCACTGTGCGGACACCAAGTTTTGCCATATATTCTCTTAATTCTTCTGCAATAAAACGCATAAAGTTAACAACATATTCCGGTTTTCCGCTGAAACGTTTTCTAAGCTCCGGATTCTGAGTTGCAACACCAACCGGACAAGTATCCAGGTTGCAGACACGCATCATAACACATCCCATTGATACAAGCGGAGCTGTCGCAAATCCAAACTCTTCTGCCCCAAGGATTGCTGCGATCGCAACATCACGACCACTCATGAGCTTACCATCTGTCTCAATACGGACACGCTCACGCAGACCATTCTGAATCAATGTCTGATGAGTTTCTGCAAGTCCAAGTTCCCACGGAAGTCCTGCATTCTGAATCGAGCTTCTCGGTGCTGCTCCTGTTCCTCCGTCATATCCTGAGATCAGGATAACTCCGGCTCCGGCTTTTGCAACACCTGCAGCAACTGTTCCAACACCTGCTTCTGATACCAGTTTCACAGAAATTCTTGCATTTTTATTTGCATTTTTACAGTCATAGATCAGCTGTGCAAGATCCTCAATCGAATAGATGTCATGATGTGGCGGTGGTGAGATCAGACTCACACCAGGTGTTGAATGACGAGTCTTCGCAATCCATGGATATACCTTTCCACCCGGAAGATGTCCTCCTTCTCCTGGTTTTGCTCCCTGTGCCATCTTGATCTGGATTTCCTGTGCACTGACCAAATACCTGGATGTAACTCCGAATCGGCCGGAAGCAACCTGCTTGATTGCAGAGCATCTGTTTGTGTCAAGACGTTCAATATCCTCTCCTCCTTCACCGGAGTTTGATTTACCATGAAGCATATTCATGGCGATCGCCATTGTCTCATGTGCTTCTTTTGAAATAGATCCATAGGACATCGCACCTGTCTTGAATCTTGTTACGATTGAATCTACGCTTTCTACTTCATCAAGCGGTACACTCTTCTTCGGGAAATTGAAATCAAGCTGACCTCTCAGATTGATCTTCTTGCCTTCCTCATCAACCATCTCTGTATACTGCTTGAACATTTCATAATCACCACGTCTTGTGGACTGCTGAAGCATATGGATTGTCTGTGGATTATAGAGATGTTCTTCTCCGCCACTTTTATATTTATGTTTTCCAACACTGTCCAGTGTCATATCAACCTGCAATCCAAGCGGATCGAATGCTTCTGTATGGAAAGCAGTGTAATCTTCTGCAATTTCTTCAATACCGATACCACCAACACGGCTGACTGTATCTGTAAAATAGCGGTTAATAAAATCTGTCTTGAGACCGATTGCTTCAAAAATCTTTGCTCCCTGATAGGACTGGATTGTTGAAATTCCCATCTTGGATGCAATCTTAATAATTCCATGAATTACCGCTGAATTATAATCATCTACTGCTGCATAATAATCTTTGTGAAGCAGATTTGCCTCGATCAGATGACGGATTGACTCATGTGCAAGATATGGATTGATTGCACATGCTCCATATCCAAGCAGTGTTGCAAAATGATGAACCTCTCTAGGCTCTCCACTTTCCAGAATCATCGCGACTGAGGTTCTCTTCTTTGTACGTACCAGATGCTGCTGCAGTCCAGATACTGCCAGAAGTGACGGGATTGCAACGTGATATTCATCTACCTCACGGTCTGTCAGAATCAAAATATTAGCGCCCTCGCGGATCACACGGTCAACTTCAATGAAGAGATACTCTATCGCCTTCTCAAGACTTGTGTTTTTATAATAAGTGATTGGAATCTCTGCAACTTTGAATCCATCCACTTTCATATTTTTAATTTTCAGAAGATCTGTATTGGTCAGGATCGGGTTATTGACTCTGAGCATCTTACAGTTCTCTTCCTTCTGCTCCAGAAGATTACCGTCTGTTCCGACATAAATAGTTGTAGAAGTCACGACTTCCTCACGGATTGCATCGATCGGCGGATTTGTAACCTGTGCAAACAGCTGTTTAAAATATCCGAACAGTGGCTGACGTTTCTGCGAAAGCACGGAAATCGGTGCATCCATTCCCATCGCTGCGGTTCCTTCGGCACCGTTCTTTGCCATTGTCAGAATAGAAGTTTTCACGTCTTCATAAGAATAACCAAACGCTTTCTGAAGCTGTGTACACTCTTCAGCTGTATATTTTGGCACATCCTTATTCGGGATTTTCAAATCCTTCAACTGAATCAGATTACTGTCCAGCCATTCTCCATATGGGAACTGATTTGCATATTTTTCTTTTAATTCCTCATCATCGATCACGCGTCCTGCAACCGTATCAACCAAAAGCATCTTACCCGGGTGAAGTCTTTCTTTCATCACAATCTTGGATGGATCGATATCCAGAACTCCAACCTCTGAAGAAAGAATCAGATTATCATCATCTGTAATGTAATATCTGGAAGGGCGAAGTCCGTTACGGTCAAGCACAGCTCCCATAACATCTCCATCTGAGAACAGGATAGACGCCGGACCATCCCATGGCTCCATCATTGTTGCATAATACTGATAGAAATCTTTCTTGTTCTGGGACATCTCTTTATTGTTGATCCATGGTTCTGGAATACAGATCATAACTGCAAGCGGAAGATCCATTCCACTCATCACCATGAATTCTAATGCATTATCAAGCATCGCGGAATCAGATCCGGAAGTATTGATCGCAGGAAGCACCTTGTGGAGTTCACCTTTCAGACATCCTGCCTCCATTGTCTCTTCACGGGCACGCATCTTATCTGCATTACCACGGATCGTATTGATTTCTCCGTTGTGGACCATAAAGCGGTTCGGATGCGCTCTCTGCCAGCTTGGTGCAGTATTTGTACTGAATCTGGAATGCACCATTGCAATTGCAGAAATAAATTCTTCGTCCTGCAGATCTTCAAAGAAAAGTCTCAGCTGTCCTACAAGGAACATTCCTTTGTAAACGATTGTTCTACTGGAAAGTGAAACAACATAAGTGTCATCACTGCTCTGTTCGAAAATTCTTCTGACTACATACAGTCGACGATCAAAATCAATTCCTCTCTCGTATTTTGCAGGGCGTTCAATAAATGCCTGCATAATACATGGCATGCAATCTACCGCTGTCTTTCCAAGAATGTCCGGATGAATCGGAACTTCTCTCCAGCCCAAGAACTTCAATCCTTCTTTTTTTACAATAACTTCGAAAATCTTTTTCGCCTGATTGCGTTTTAATTCATCCTGCGGAAGAAAGAACATACCTACGCCGTAATCTCTTTCATCTTTCAGCTTGATTCCAAGTGGCTGACAGACTTTCTTGAAAAATCCATGAGGAATCTGTGTCAGAATACCCACGCCATCTCCTGTCTTTCCTTCTGCATCTTTTCCGGCTCTGTGCTCAAGTTGTTCTACAATACTCAAGGCTCCTGCCACTGTACTATGTGTCTTTTTGCCTTTGATATTGACAATTGCACCAATACCACAGTTATCATGTTCAAAACTTTCGCGGTAAAGACCACGATTCTGACTTTCCATTTCTTTCCTCATAGTCGCTATCCTTTCTTCCTGTAATCTAAAGTTTACTTTAAAATCTTCTTTATTCGGCGCATTCAATCATTTCTTTCTCACGTCGTGTAAAACTTTTTCTAGAATATACACCCTTTTACCCAGGCTGTAAATAGGGAAATCCTTGTGAATTGTCTGATTATTTGATTTTTCATTGATTTTATTTGAATAGTTAGATTATTTTGATTTCCTTATAAAAATAATATTAATTATTAAGATTTCTGTTTTTCTTTGATTTTATTTGATAAAATAATAGATTAAAAAGAAAAAGCGCGACAAGGTTTCGCACCTCATCGCGCACAATTTAAGATTGTATTTTTATCAGTACAATTTATTTCATTTGTATTTCTTCATTATTCCTCTGTTTTCTGAGTACTCACCGGATCCCCGCTTCTCTGAATCCACACAAAACAAGCTGCACAGATAAATGTGCTGATAATCACTGCCGCTGCCATTTTAAACGGTTCTCTGGCAAGCCAGTTAAACACTCCGATATCTGTAAAGATCAAAGATCCCAGATTCAAAACAATGTGAAGCATAATCGGAGCTTTCATTGAACCAAATTTCTCATAAACATAGCACAGAAGAATTCCTAAGAGAAAAGTGTAGATCATCTGTACCGTGTTGGTGTGTGTGACTGAGAAAAACAGCGCTGACCAGATTGCCGCATAATAAAATCCTCTGGTCTCCCGGTACCTCTGATAAAGCACTCCGCGGAACATAAATTCCTCTGCAATCGGAATTGCAAATCCAAATACAATAATCTGGACCACAAAATCTGCTGAATACATATTCTGTGCTGTCTGAACATACTCCGGATCGACCAAAACGGCCTGTGCCATAACGGACAGACATGTAGCACCAATACTTCCGATCACTCCCATCACAAGAAGTGACCAGTAATTCTTCAGTGGCTTTTGAACTCCCATCCGCTGTCTCCCTGCAATCTGCTCTTTCTTTCGATCGATAACAAACAACGTAACTGTCAGAAACAACGTCGCTGCTGTAGCAATCCCTGCAATCGCAACCTGACCTCCTATGATTTTATCAAACGCAGGACTTAACACTTCATAGTACTTATTCATCATTTCCTGATAATTAAGAACTTCTCCACTTTGTGTCATCCTGGAAGATGCTTCCCCCATAAAAGGAAGAATGATTATAAACTCAATCACAAATTCCATCACCAGCTGGATTCCCCAGAATCCAAGTAAAGGACCGGCAGCTCTCCAGAAGGAGCGTCTCGGATCATTTTTCATAAGACAATTCCTCCGCTATCTTCTGAATCCACTCTCTGATCTTTCCGGCTTCACCTTTTACAGTTCCCTGAACCATCTCCGGCTTTCCGCCTCCCCGTCCTTCGAATGCAGCATTTAACATTTTGGAAAATGCACGAAGATCCTGGGTTCTGCTTCCGATCACATAACGGTATCCCGCTACATCATTTCCATAAAACACAGCACAAAGAATTCTTTCTTTTTCAAGCACTTCATTCACATACTGACGCATGGCATCCGCACTGATATCCTCTGAAAACATACAGACCGTTTTTTCTTCTTCCGGAACAGACTGCGCCCAGACGTGTACAAGCTGGCGTTCTTTCTCCACCAGTGTCCGTTTCAAAGAATCCAGCTCTTCTTTCAAATGTCCCACTGCCTCTGCTGTCTCATATTCTTTCGCACAGAGCAACGCTGAAATTTTCCTGTTCTGTTCCTGCTTCTTCTCATAATCTGTAAGTGCACGGCTTCCACAGAGCATTGTCACACGAACGCCGCCTTTGTATCGCTGCATATTAACAAGCTTGATCATACCGATCTCTCCTGTGCGTTCAACATGCGGCGCACAGCACGCACAGATATCATATCCCGGAACCGATACGATACGAACCTGTCCCTCAATCTCAATCTTACTGCGATAATCCAGTTCTTCCAGCTCTTCTTTGGATGGATAAGACACTTCGATTGTCAGATTCTTCCACACTGCACGATTTGCTTCAAGTTCAATCTCCTGCAGTGCTTCTTTTGATATCTCTCCATCAAAATCCATCGTACAATCTTCTGTTCCAAGATGAAATCCGACATTGTTGAAACCGTATCTTGCATGCACGATTCCGGAAACAATATGCTCTCCGGTGTGCTGCTGCATCTTCATAAATCTGGTCTCCCAGTCGATCTCGCCTTCAACAATCTCTCCTGCTTCAAACGGCTGATCTGTAATATGCAGAATTCTTCCATTCTTTTCCCGAACATCAGATACCTTCGCATCCTTCAGTTTTCCTGTATCTGCATACTGTCCGCCGCCTTCCGGAAAGAATGCTGTACGTTCAAGTTCTACCGCATAGCATCCTTCCTTTTTCTCATATGGCTCACATTCCAGAACCATTGCAGTAAATTTTGAAAGATGGCTGTCATTGTAAAACAGTTTTTCTGTTCTTGTACCATCCATCAATCCATTTTCTGTCATAATTCGTATTACATCCTTTCCGGAGCTGTAAAGCCAAGAAGGTCGATGCAAGTCTCAAGCACTTGCTTCGCAAGTGTGAGAAGTGCAAGATAACCTTTCTTCTTCTCTTCGTCTTCTTCTGCAAGAATCTTTGTCTCATGATAGAACTTATTAAAGTCGTTCGCAAGATCATAGATATATGCACACAACTTATGAGGAGCTGTCTCTTTATATACATTATCGATCACTTCATTGAATTTCACTACCTGAAGCATCAGAGACTTCTCTGCATCATTCTCAGCCGGTCTGATCGTTCCGTCAAGAACTCCGCCATTCTCAACATATTTCTTGAGAATAGACTTAATTCTAACGATTGTATAAAGAATATACGGTCCTGTATTTCCCTCAAAGGAAGTAAATCTGTCAACATCAAAGATATAATCCTTAGAAGCCTGGTTAGAAAGATCTCCGTACTTGATCGCTGCAAGTCCAACTTCTTCTGCTGTACGTCTTGCATCTTCTTCCTCTACTGTACGGTTGTCCATGATCTTCTTATACATCTCATCATCAATCTCACGGATCAGATTCTCAAGACGCATAACACCGCCTTCTCTTGTCTTAAACGGCTTACCATCTTTTCCGTTCATTGTACCAAATCCAAGGAATGTAAGTTCTGTCTCCGGTTTTACAATTCCTGTCTTCTTCGCACAACGGAATACCTGCACAAAATGCAGTTCCTGACGCTTATCAACAACATAGATCACCTGATCCGGATCATACAGTTTCTCACGTTCTACCAGTGTAGCAAGATCTGTTGTATCATACAGCGCAGCTCCGTCAGATTTCAGAATCATACACGGAGGAATCTCTTTCTTATCTGTCTCTTCTGCAACGTCTACTACAAGCGCACCCTCATCATAATGTGCGAATCCTTTCTCCTTGAGCATCTCAACCATATCCGGAATATATGCCTGGGCATCTGCTTCACCTTTCCAGAGATCAAAATCTACACTCAGTCGCTCGTAGTTCTTCTTCAAGTCAGTTACAGACACATTCATGATATGTTTCCAGATTGCACGATATCCTTTATATCCATTCTGTAACAGATAAGTTGCATGAAGTGCTTCTTCTCTATAATCGTCGTGCTCTTTTGCATAAGCACTTGCTGTAGGATAAATCTCTTCCAGTTCACTGATCGTAAATGGTGCTTCCTCCGGATACTCTCCTGTGTAAGAATCATCAAAATAAACCAGCTCCGGTTTTCTGTGTTTCAGTTCTGTAATGATCAGCCCCATCTGAAGACCCCAGTCTCCCAGATGAACATCACCGATTACTTTATGTCCTACAAAGCGACCGATTCTCTTAATACTTTCTCCGATGATTGCAGAACGAAGGTGTCCTACATGAAGAGGTTTTGCAACGTTTGGTCCACCGTAGTCGATGATGATCGTCTTCGGCTCTTTTGCTGCAGATACGGAAAGTTTCTCGTCTGCTGCCATTTCCTTTAAGTAATCTGCAAGGAATTCACCTTTTACTTTTAAATTGATAAATCCCGGTTTTACGACTTCTGCCATGGAGAAAACCTGGCTGTCTTTTAAGTATGCTACTACATCATCAGCGATCATAAACGGTGCCTTCTTGTATGCTTTGGCTCCTGCCATAGCACCGTTGCACTGAAATTCGCAAAGATCCGGTCTGTTGGATACGGTTACTTTTCCGTAGGATGGGTCGTATCCGGATTTTTCAAATGCTGCGGAAAGTTCTTCCGCCATCTGTTCCATAAGTTTCTTCATTCTTTCCTAACTCCTCAGATTGTTTTATTCTACTACCACTTTTCTTGAACATGCAACTGCAATAGCACCATGTCCGATATGGCATGCAACACTTAATGATAACGGATTCTGCACAATCTCAATTCCGGGGAATACTTCGGCAATTTCTTTCTTAAATTCCTCTGCTTCCTCCTGATTTCCTGTATAAGCAGACTGCAGGCACATTTCGCCACGTTTTACGTATTCTGTAAAGCGGTTCTCCCAGTCATTCTGTATAGCCTTGAGCATGACACGTTTTGCCTGCTTCTTGCCTCTTGTTTTGGAATATGCATCCAGCTTCTCACCCTGGATCTGAAGCACAGGTTTCAGGTTCAGAACTGTTCCGATTGCTGCTGCTGCAGGAGTAATCCTTCCGCCTTTCTTAAGGTATTTCAGAGTTTCCAGAGTAATATAGATACTGGAATCCAGCTTCTGCTCTTCCAGAACCTGTTTGATCTGTGTCGCATTTCTGCCCGCATCTCTTAATGTGAGGGCATCCAGTACAGATTGTCTCTGCGTAACAGAAATTCTCTGATTGTCTACTACATGTACTCTTCCGTCATATTCCTGAGCCAGTCCCATTGCTGTATCGCAGGATGCACTCAGTCCGCTTGACATTGGAATATGCACTACTTCATCATACTTTTCCAGTAATGTATTCCAGAGTCCGCATACATCTGCCGGCCCCGGCTGTGAAGTAGAAATAGCCTCATCATTCTTAAGTCTCTCATAAAACTCTTCCTGTGAAAGAGTGATTCCTTCAAGATAAAGCTTCTCGTTAATATAAAAAGGCATTGGAATTACGCTGATTCCAAGTTCTCTTGCCTGGTCCTGTGTTATGCCGCTGTTACTGTCTGTGACAATGGCAATTTTTCCCATATTCATATCTCCTTTGCTTCTGATCCACTTCAGATTTTTTATGTATCAATCATCTTTTCATAAAATTACAGACTATGTTCAGTTTATCATATTTTTTTATGTATCACAATCAGGAACCGCTAATTTATTGCAAAAAAATTCCGCATAGATTGACCCATGCGGAATTTTGACTGCCTGTTTCTATTCTTTTGCGATATTTATGCCAGAATCAGCCCAGTTCCCTTACGATCTTACGTACCGGCAGAACAAATGTAGGTGATACAGATAATTCATCAATCCCCATCTGTATAAAGCGTTCTGTCAATGTAGTATCTGCTCCGAGCTCTCCGCAGATTCCTGCCCAGATTCCCTCTTTATGTGCATTATCAATGACCATCTGGATCATACGAAGTACAGCTTCATGATGAGAATCATAAATATTATCCAGTTTTGCATTCTGACGGTCGATTGCCAGTGTATACTGTGTTAAATCGTTAGTTCCGATGCTGAAGAAATCAACTTCTTTTGCAAGAAGATCACTGATCATAACTGCAGCCGGTGTCTCGATCATTACACCCTGCTCTACGTCATCTTTAAACGGAATGCCCTGCTCTGTCAGCTCTTTCTTAACCTCTGCAACAATAGCCTTGATCTGTTTTACTTCTGTTACAGAGATGATCATCGGATACATAATGGAGATATTTCCGAACATACTTGCTCTGAACAGTGCACGAAGCTGTGTCTTAAATACTTCCGGTCTGTCCAGGCAGATACGGATTGCACGATAACCCATTGCCGGATTCTCTTCGTGTGCCATATCAAAGTAATCAATCTGCTTGTCTGCGCCGATATCCAGTGTACGGATGATTACTTTCTTTCCTGCCATATTCTGTGCTACTGCTTTATAAATCTGGAACTGCTCTTCCTCTGTCGGATAATTATCTTTTTCCAGATAAATGAATTCACTTCTGAATAGACCAATACCTTCTGCATCATTAGCCAGTACACTGGCTACATCGCCTGTGCTTCCGATGTTTGCGTACAGATGAATCTTATGTCCACTCTTTGTCTCTGTAGTTTTGCCTTTTAATTCTTTGAGCATTGCTCTCTGGCGCAACTCCTCGTCTTTCTGATCCTGATATTTCTTCAGGGTATCTGCATCCGGTTCCACAATAAGAGAACCGGTCTTACCGTCTACAACTGCCATTTTCCCATCCATGCTGTCATCATATTCAATATTGATCAGCGCCGGGATATTCATAGTTCTTGCAAGGATTGCTGTATGGGAATTGGAAGAACCTTTCCTTGTAACAAATGCAAGAACTTTGCTCTTGTCCATCTGTACAGTTTCACTTGGAGCCAGATCCTCAGCAACGATAATAGATGGTTCTGCAGCATCCATATCTCCCTCATCGTGTCCTGATAATACACGTACCAGACGATCTGAAATATCCTTTATATCTGCCGCTCTTGCTTTCATGTAGTCATCATCCATCTGCGCAAACATGTCTGCAAAATTATCGCCTGTTGTTGCTACTGCATACTCTGCATTTACATTCTCCGTACGGATAATGTTATCAATAGAATCCAGATAGTCCTCATCATCCAGCATCATCTGATGCACTTCAAAAATAGCAGCACCTGATTCTCCAACTTCCCGGAGTGCCTTATCATACAGTTTCTGAAGCTGTTCAACTGCTTTCTCTTTTGCTTCCTGCACACGTGTGATCTCTGCCTCCGGATTTTCTACCTTCGTACGCTTTACACTTGTGTCTGCTTTCTGCAAAATAGAAATCTTTCCAATTGCAATTCCTGAAAATACGGACTTACCTTCTAATACTTTCATTACTCCAATTCTCCTTATTAAAGATTATGGCATAACTGTCTGACATCTTCACAGTTACAGATTATTTTTCAAAAACTCTCTCATTACTTCGGCATCTGCCTCTTCATTCTCGCCTTCCACATGTACTGTTATCTGATCTCCCTGTTTTACTGCAAGATTCATAACACAGAACATCCGCTTCGCATCACCACTGTCTGTTCCTTTAAAAATAGTGATATTGCTCGTAAGCTTTCCAGCTTCCTGCACAAGAAGCAGTCCGGGCCTTGCATGTATTCCAAATTTATCTTTGATGATATAGGTAAATGATACCATCCGCGAACTTCCTCCTGTATAAATAATTCTTTTTAGATACTTCATTATAGCACAACCTGTCTTTGTACTTCCATATTTTTTTATTTTTTGTACAAATTTTAGCACATTTCTTGACATCTATACAAATTTGATTGTTTTTCTGTTTAAAATCCACAGAAAAATGGTTATTGTTCACTTCGTTTTCAATAACACGCTTTGCAGGATATTACCAGTAAACAGTAACTAAAAATGTTACAGAAAAACAGACTCAATATACAAAGGTATTGTACATCAAGTCTGTTTTATCTGTGCAGTGTTTATTCACTTCTCAACGCATCAATAGGATTTAAATTTGCTGCTTTCACAGAAGGAAGCAGTCCAAATACCACGCCTATCACTGTAGAAAACAATACTGCGATCACAATTGATGGCACACTGATCGCAGTAGGCGAACCGGTAACCTTTCCCACCACTTTCGACAGCCCGATTCCTGTTATTACTCCGATAATACCGCCAATACTGGTAAGTACGGAAGCCTCTGTCAGAAACTGTCCCAGAATAGTCTTCTTACGTGCCCCGATAGCCTTTTTCAGACCAATCTCTTTGGTACGCTCCGTAACAGAAACCAACATGATATTCATGACACCAATACCACCCACAAGGAGAGAAATACTTGCAATCCAGATCAGCTGATTATTTGTACTCTCACTGAGCTTCTGCATATTCTTAACCTGCTCCATGATATCTTCAGCTTTGTATTTCATGGTTGTATTTCCACCTGTATTCAGGGCTGCAATTAAATTATTCAGCGCATCTGCTGCTGCATTTCCCACCGTACTCATAGTATCTGTGCTGTCTGCTTTCACAATTACATTCTGAGGAACATCAAATTTAAAGGAAATCGGCCAGCAGCTGTCCGGAATCATCACACTTCCAACGATTGACTGATAATAAGTGTAATATTCGTCAATACTGTTGATCGTCGGCTGATAATTCTCATCCTGCCGGATCACTCCCACAATCGTATATGGTTCCTGATTGATCTCCACAGTCTGCCCTACCGGGTTCTGTGACGGGAACAGATTCTGTGCCGCATTATCATCGATCAGCGCAACTTTATTGTAATTTTTGTAGTCATCCTTTACAAATCCCCGTCCTGACTGAATCACATATCCGCAGGTAGCCAGATAGTTCACATCAATCCCGTAAACACTTCCGCCTTCCAGACTGTTATTGTTATTATAAATAGATGCGCTGGTACTGTTATAATAAAAAGTTGCATTCTCAACATGGTCCAGATCTTTCACTTCTTCTTTTACATCATCTGTCAGAATCGGTGCTTTTGAAGAATTTCCATATTCCGCATCATATTGATTATCTCCATCATACAGATAAATATTTACTGTATTGGACCCTGCACCTATCAGGTCTTCCTTAATCTGCTCACTGGTTCCTTTGATGGTAGAAACAATTGCAATGATAGACGCAATACCAATAATGATACCCAGCATAGTCAGGAAGGATCTCATCATATGTGACCATATTCCCTGAAAAGCCAGGCGTATATTTTCAAGCATAAAATGTCTCCTTTCTCAATTAATATCCATACATCTGATCCAGAGTAACTTCTTTTGTCTTTGCGCCCTCTTTCACATCTTTTCCATAAGGAAATGCAATCAGATCATCTTCACTGAGTCCACCTTTGACAATCACACTGTAACCGCTGTCCACAGTTGCACCTGCAGAAATCTCCTGTTTCTTCAGGATACCATTATCATCTTTATACACATAGTTTTTATTATTATCATTTCTGACAAAAGCCTTCTGGATAACCATACTGTTCTCTGTAGCAGATGCTTCATAATTGACAGTAACCCAGTCCTGATCTTCCAGCTGAAGTGTCTTGTCACTTACCACTGCTGTAAATGCATAATAAGACACATTTGGATTACTGCTGCCATAGAAGCTGTTTCCGGTTACAGGATACTCTGAAACATCCATAACTTCTGCTTCAAAAGATCCACTGGTATAACTTGTGCAGTCAAGTTTTGTGCCTTCTTTGATATCATCCAGCATCAGTTCACTGACAGAACCGATCACATAAAAACCATCACTGCTCTTTACTTTGATCAGAGCTTTCCCATCCGTTGTCTCACCACCTCCGGAATCTCCCACATAAGTAACCGTACCATCCAATTTTGCACTGATAAGCTTTTTATTCGCTTTCTTTTCCAGCTGTGATATTTTGATATCGCTTTCCTGAAGGTCCAGTTTCAGGCTGGCAATCTTACTCTTCTGATACTTGATGGCATCTGCTCTGGAAACAGGAGTTCCGGTAGGTTCATCATCACCACCGCCCGGATTATCATCGCCTCCATCATCCGGATTCTCGTCGTATTTATCTGCATCTGACAGTGTGAATTCCACTTCTGCAAATTCATACACCGGTTTCTCCAGAAGACTTCCGTTTACCAGATAATAACCTGTACAGGATGTTTTCAGATTATCATAATCTTCTATGGTATCATTCTGATGAAACTCCAGACGGTACCAGTAACCTCCCTGATGAACAATTTTTGTTCCATCAGAACTGTATCCTGCAAGTTTATTAAAAAATGATCCCATCACAGTAACTTTCTCTTTTGCACTGCTGCACAGATATACATATGGATCATCCTCTGTGCCACTGCCAGTAAACGGAACGGAATCTGCATCCAGTTTTTGATAAAACGGCTCGTCACCATCTGTGATATTCGGATCACCTTTTCGGTAATAAGGATCAAAATATGTGGTACGATCATCCAGTGTTGGCGTTGGCGTTGGTGATAATTCCGGTGTATCATTTTTTCCTGAATTAAAATCATCCTTCTCTCCGTCACTAAATCCATTCGCTGAGGGATCCGAATATACCGGAGTATCATTATCCGCAGATGTTCCGTCTGATGAACCGCCTGTATTTCCGGTATCTGTTGAAGCATCATCTCCCGGTAAATCTGCCTTGGATGAAGAATTGTCTGAGCCCGCATTATCCACTGCATCTCCATCTGTAAAAGCAAATAACAAAAACGGATGCATGGCTGCTGCCAGATAATTACCGGACATATCTGTTGCGGATGATAACGTATCATCCGGTGTCATATCATCATCACCAGTATCATTATTAGTGCTTCCTGTTGTTGAATTCAGGTCATCGGCATCTGTACCCGCATCTGTTTCCTCTACAGGCCCGCCATTCTGAAGGCTGTTCAGTCTGTTCACTGCTTTATTTAAATCCTGCTCCAGTTTCTGTTTTTTCAGCTTTGCTATATTCAGTTCCATTTCCACCAGAGTAGTATCAAAAGAAACCAGAGGATCCCCTTTTTTTACGGCATCTCCCTTTGTCACATAAACCTGATCAATGATCAGGTCTTTATCACCGTTTACTGTCTGTGTTGCACTGGATGTAATGGTTCCGTCAAGCGTGGTGGAAGGTGTATAAAATTCCTGCAGTAATCCGCTCACAGGAGTAACCTCCACTGTTTTCTGGCTGTTTTTCTTCAGCTGCATCAATCCCGCTGTAATTCCGCTTCCTGCGATTACCACCACAAGCACTCCTGCGAGGATTTTCTTTACTTTGCCCATGAAGATCACCTCTTTTCCTGAAGGATACCATCTTTGATCGTAACCACCCTCTTCGCATGTGCGGCAATATCCGCATCATGGGTGATCATCAATACAGATACCCCCTCATCATTCAGCCTCTGGAAAAGTTCCATAACCTGCGCACCTGATTTACTATCAAGAGCACCTGTAGGTTCATCTGCAAGAAGAAGTTTCGGGTTATTGACGATCGCCCTGGCAATGGCAACCCTCTGCATCTGACCTCCTGAAAGCTGATTTGGCTTAAAATCCACTCTGTCCGCCAGGCCCACTCTGTCAAGTGCCTTCAGAGCGCGTTCTCTTCTCTCCTTCTTAGGTACTCTCGCATAATTTAATGGCATCTCAACATTTGCCAGAGCACTCTGCTTAGGGAGAAGATGAAAGCTCTGAAAAACAAACCCTATCTTATTCAGCCGGAGATCCGACATTTCATTCTCCGAACACGCCTTAATATCCACGCCATCCAGAAAGAAAGTTCCCTCTGTCTGTTTGTCCAGACATCCGATAATGTTCATCAAAGTAGTTTTTCCCGAACCAGATGGTCCCATAATTGCCACGTATTCTCCTTCTTCCATGGAGAAATTCACATCTTTTAATACCGGAACCTTCATTTTACCCTGCTGATATTCTTTATATATACCCTTTAATTCCAGTATCATTCGATCCCCTCCACGTCTTCACCTGCGCTCATACCAGGTGCCTCATCGATTGGTACAAGTTCCTCATTTGGATCAATCGAGTCATCCGAACTGTCATCTTCAGAACCCTCTTCCATATCTGGATCTGTATAGGCTTCCCCATCTGCGGAATCTGGCTGTTCATCATCCATATTTCCATGATCAGCATCCATATCTGTAATCCCGTCCGCGCCTCCGCTCATTGTCTGAGCCAGATCTCCGGTCTCTGTTTTTTCGCCTTCTTCCAGAGCCGCTGTCGGGAATGCAATCGCATCTTTCTTTGTAAGGCCCTCAACAATCTTATATTCTCCAAGATCATCATCATGTTCTCCAAGTGTTACATAACGCTTCTCCAGTCTGTTCTTATCGCTGGCTGCCCATACATACGGTTCATTGGTATCTGTATCCAGAATATAATAATCGCTGAGCCACAGACCATCTTTTTTATCATCCTGTCCCATGTCACGCTCTATATATACATGCTGTCCAAGCATAAGATCCTCTGACGAATCCAGTTCCACATAAAAAGGATAGGACGTAGAAGAAGTCTGATCATCTGAACTGGTGCTGGACATTCCCATATTCATATCACTGCTGTCGCTGTCCGAAGTTCCGTTATTCATATCAATGGAACCCATGGTTCCTTTCCAGGTTTTACTGCTGTCCACTCTGGATCTGATGATCACAGACTCTCCCGG